>ENA-ORCT01000247-ORCT01000247.1-marine-metagenome-genome-assembly--contig:-NODE-247-length-27872-cov-3.491131_pt1 | contig 27872 bp, 22 predicted proteins | sample MGYA00248632_ERZ508511 | MGnify/ENA primary metagenome ERZ508511 (study PRJEB26182, sample SAMN06268839) | marine metagenome | isolation source: Tt an P1-techrep anaerobic enrichment on pine from sediment...
ATCATCTGAAATTGGAGAAGATAAGAAAAACAGACCGAAGATTACTCCGCTGATTACGCCGGCCCCGAAAAAAAGGCGAAAACGGATGGCGATCTGGATGATTCTGATTCTGGCAACAGGGATCGGAATTTATTTCGGTCCCCGGTACATTTCAGAGCGAGATGAATCGCCGTTGCCCAATTTGGGAGCGGAAATGGAAGCGGTGCTGCCCGATGATATTACCGATATCCTTTCCATTCATGAGCGCGGTTTCAGGGGGAGTTGGTCACGGCGCATCTATCTTGCCGATGTAAATGGCGATCCCTCTCCGTTGATAGATGATTTAAGTCCGTTGTGTCGTTTCATGACAATCGCCGAGACGCTCGAGGGGGCCAGGACCCTTATGGTTGTCGACACCGGCAGCGATTTTGAAGATGAAACGGGTATCCAATTAAAAGCCGCTTTGATCGATATTTCGGAGCCGTCCCGATTCGATGTCCTGCGGGCAAAGACAATCCCGCCGGGGGATCAATACCCCAATGGTGCAACCCTGGTCTCAGTCGATTCCTATGGCACCCAGTGGAAACTGGACTGGGCTGAAAGCCCCGCCGGCGTGGTCACCAGCCTGATCCGTATGATACTTGCCAGAGGATAGCCCACCTAAAGACATCAATCAGACAATCAGAGGCCTGAGCATATAGATGATGTCACTCTCCCTGGTTGGGTAAGGTGTCAGGATGCTCTGGCGGTAAAGGTCTTCAATGGAAATATGGTTCGCCATGGCCAGGGTAAAGGTGCTGAGCAGGCCGGCGGCATTGTCGGATAGTATATGAGCCCCAAGCAGGTTGCCATTTTTTCCTGCGAGCAATTTATAAGCCGCCGTTTTCATTCCAACCCGCTTGTAGGTCGGCCAGGAGAGATTTTTGCCGAAACTCTTTTCATAGGCCACACCTTTGTCTTTCAGCGCACGTTCCGTGGCTCCGACCATGCCATATTGGGGATAGGTGAACAACACCGACGGTACTGCAGAGTAATCCATGACGGTTTTCGGCTCCTCGCCGCGTTGTTTTCTGACAATGTCAGTTGCCGCCACCTGGGCCTCGGCGTCGGCAACCCGGGCCAGCTGAACGGTGGCCGCGCAGTCGCCCACGGCATACACCCACGGATTGGTGGTTGCCATATGGGCATCGACCGTGATGCCCCGGCGGGATCTTTCGATGCCGGCCTGAGCCAGATCCAGCTCATCGATGTCCGGTATCCTACCGGCTCCATGTACGACAAGATCCGCTTCATGGCGCTGGCCATCCTCCGTAATGACGGTGAAAGTGCGACCGGTTTGCTCGATGGCAATGATATTAACATTACAGTGGATGTCGATCCCCTCCGGTACGGAGGCTTCCGTCAGCAGGGCAACCATTTCTTCGTCAAAAGCCGTCAATGGACTGGGGGCGGCCTCCAGGATGGTGCATCGGGTATCCGTCGGCCCCAGTCGAACGGCAAAGTGGGCAAATTCAAAGGAGATAAAACCGCCGCCGATGAAAACGATCCGGCCGGGAAGCCGGTCCAGTTCCATGAATTCACTACTAGTGATCATAAATTGGGCGCCTTCGACGGGCAGCGGCATCGGCACCGCACCGGTGGCCAGAACGATAAAACGGGCCGTCAGTTGCCGGCCATCCACGGCGATGGAGCGTCGACCCGTGAGCCGGGCACGCCCCCGAATAAAATCGATGCCGGCTTTTTTTAACCCATCGACCGTGCCGGAGGGCACCCGTGCGGTGAATCTGTTTTTTTCATTTCGCAACTGCCGCCAGTTGGCACCGGCCGGTGAAGAAATGCCGATACCCTCAAGATGGCGGGACCGCGCGACAGTCTCGGTGCCTTCAAAGAACCATTTTTTGGCCTGGCAGCCGCTGAGCGCGCAGGTCCCGCCAGGCGTATCACTGTGCTCCACCATTGCCACGGTCAATCCGTTTCGTTTCAGTTCGTAGGCTGCGGTTTGCCCGGCCGTTCCGGAACCGATGACCAGCACGTCGTATTTATCGGACATTTTTATCTCCAGATTTTAAAGATTTATTTTAACCCTGGTGATCAACGCCTGCAACCGCTTGCTCCGCCAATGCCGGCGTGTAGCGTGCTTTGAGCCATGCCCCGGCAGATATGAGAAGTTCTTCCCCAAATATACACACACGCGTTTTTACAGGGGGGCTGGAACGATTGGACCGTGCGATAAGATGACGTCGCTGAGCCTCTTCCGTCATCCACTTCTGTTTTTCTCTTATCATGATCTGGATAAAGAATAAATTGTCTGGCATGGTTATTTCCTTCCGTATCGCGATCTGATTTAAGCGCCTGGACTCACACGCTGGCGATTGTCAGAGGATTTTGATTTCCTTTGACACCTGCCGGATGCCCCTTTATATTCCGGCGAAAAAAGGGCTTTGGCCACAACGAAATTAAAGGAGGACGGACGGTGAAAAGAACGTGTTGTGTGATATTGATCGGGCTTCTGGCCCTGGGTGTAGTATTTTCGGCCACCGCCAACGCGGCGGAAAAGAAATTGAAGGTTGCGTTTGCCCTGCTCTGGACCATTGACGACCAGGGGTGGACCACCGGTCACTACCGGGGAATTCAATACCTCCAGAAGGAGATGGGGGACCAGATCGATGTGTCGTATACGGAAAAGGTACGGGCAGCGGATGCCGAGCGCGTATTCCGAAGCTATGCCGAAAAGGGGTACGACCTGATTTTCGGAACCACGTTCGAGCATATGGACGCGCTGCTCCGGGTGGCCAAGGATTATCCTGATATCAAGTTCGAGCACTGCTCCGGATACAAGACCGGCCCCAATATGGGGAACTACTTCGTGCGCATGTACCAGGCCGAATACCTTGCGGGATACATGGCCGGCCTGATGGGGTTTAAAAAGGTGGGCACGGTGGCGACCCAGCCGATCCCCGAGCCGGTCCGCGGTATCAATGCCTTTACCATCGGGCTGATCAAGGGGCTCGATGAGGCCGGTGTGAAATATGACCTAGACAAACTCAATACCGTTGTGTGGCTTAAATCCTGGCGGGATCCCATCAAGGAGACCACTCTGGCCGAAACTCTGGTGGCGCGCAAACATGATCTGATCCGCCAGATGGCCGATACGCCGGACAGCTCTCTTGCCGCTTGCGCCGGTGGGGCACCTGCCGTCGGATACGGCACGGACGCTGCAGCGGCCGGTGCCGACTGCGCGCTGGTGTCGTCACTGTTCAACTGGGGGCCCTTTTACGTGGAAACGGTCAAGGCGGTCATGAACGGCACCTGGAAAGTACGTGAGTACTGGGGCGGCTTTGACCGGGACGGCATTCGCCTGAGCGATTTTAGCGCCAGCGTGCCTGAAGCGGTCCGGAAAAAGGTGGTCGCCGAAATGGAGAAACTCAAGGCCGGTGAGGACGCCATTTTCCAGGGTCCTCTGATGGACCGGAACGGAAAACCGCTGGTTGCCGAGGGGCAGAAGGCCAGCGATAAAGGTCTGCTCACCATGCGGGTCCTGGTAAAGGGTGTGAACGGCAAGATTCCGCAATAGGGCAGAGTTTTGAGTTCCGAGTTCCGAGTTCCGGGTTCCGAGTTCCGGATTCCGAGTTCCGGGTTCTGAGTTCCGGGTTCCGAGTTCCGGGTTCTGAGTTCCGGGTTCCGGGTTCCGGGTTCCGGGTTCCGAGTTCCGGGTTCCGGGTTTCGAGTTTCGAGTTCAAGGTTCCGGGTTCAAGGTAGAGGCACAGCGCGCTGTGCCGGTACCGCGTTCGGGTTCAAAGCTAACCTTTCGTGCTCGTGCTCAGCGCAGCGGTGCTCGTAATCGTACTCGAAATTTCATGGCTCGGCGGTCCGAAAAGAAGCTGGGTTCCGGGTTTTAAAAAAAATAGTTCAACGTTCCGAGTTTAAAGTTCAACGTTCAAGGTAGGGGCACAGCGCGCTGTGCCTCTACATGGTATTGCAATAATGATAAGTGGAGAATCCGATATGGATGTTCTCGGCGGTTTGGAATCCGGTGAAAAATTCCGATTGAATATCAACGGGCTGCCCTATGATGTGGAACTGCCCTATGTGCGTATTCCGTCTCGGGGCGGAACGTTGAAAATCGCTTCCCTGAATCTGGTGGGGCAGATTCGGTTGAATGCTGATCTGGGCCGGCTGCTGGGGCAGAAAATTCAAGAAATCGTGCCGGACCTGTCCAAAATTGCTATTTTAACTGTTGTGGAAAAGGCCCTTCAACTCACCCAGGTGGCTGCCGCGGAAATCGGCATCGATGCCGTTGCGGTGGCCTACAACCGGGTCAAGCCGCACATGGAGGCCGACCGGCGGCCGGTGATCCAGATCGGTTCGGATTCGATCACAAGCGGCCGAAAATTTCTGGCCATTTATGAGCGGGATATGAATCTTCTGGCCCGCGCCGAGGGGTTTGTTCTGATTGACGATGTGGTCTCCACCGGCGGTACGCTGCTGGGTATGGCAGACCTGCTGGAGGAGGTCCTGCGCAGCAAACAGCTGCCGCCACCTTTGATTCACGGCATTTTCTGCGTGGCCACCGAAGGCGATAATCCACCGCTGATGCCCGCCCCGGTCTATTCGTTGACCACATTGCCCAAACCCGTGTTGGAGTAGCCCCATCGATGGCGAACGCGTCTGAAAACCAGCCCCTGTTGTCATGCAGGGGCATCAGTAAACGGTTCGGCGCAGTTGAGGCCAACCGTTCCATTGATCTGGATGTCCATGCCGGGGAAATTCAGGCCATCCTCGGTGAAAACGGTGCGGGCAAAAGCACGCTGATGTCTATCATCGCCGGGCGATATCGACCCGATGGGGGCGAGATTTTCATCAATGGCAGGGCCGTTCAATTTTCCTCGCCGGCCGGCGCTCTGCAACAGGGGATCGGCATGGTTTACCAGCGGTTCATGCTGGTGAAGACGCTCACCGTGGCCGAAAACATCCGCCTTGCCGCCGGCGCCCGGGGCAAGTCGCCGTCCCTTTCGGCAATTCGAAGCGAAATCCTTGAACTGGCTGATCGCTATGGCCTTTCCATCGATCCGGATCAACCGGTTCATGAACTCTCCATGGGCGAGCGCCAGCGGGTGGAAATACTCAAACTGCTGGTGCAGTCGGCCCGGGTGTTGATTTTTGACGAGCCGACCGCTGTGCTGGCGCAGCCAGACGTGGAGGGCTTTTTTGCCATCCTGCAGCGGCTGAAGGCCGACGGATGCGGCATCGTGTTTATCACCCACAAGCTGGAAGAGGTGCTGGCGGTGGCTGACCGTATTGCCATTCTTCGGCGCGGCCGGATTATCGCTCAGGTCAGTCCGGATCGGATCGGCAGCAAGCATGAACTGGCCCGGCTGATGGTCGGCCGGGAACTGGTGCTTCGTGTGGACAAGCCCGACGTGGTGATTGGTGACACCGTGCTGGACGTGTCCGATTTGACCGCGACAGATGGAAACGGGCGGCCGGCATTTGAGGATATTTCGTTTTCGGTCCGGCGGGGGGAGATTTTTTCTATCATCGGCGTGGCCGGAAATGGTCAGACCGCCCTCAGCGAGGCGCTTAACGGGCTGTCAGCTGCCCGCCGCGGCACGATCCGGTTTATGGGCAGACCCTATACCCATGAAACGTGGGCCGAAGCGCGGCATCCTGAAATTGCCTTTGTTCCGGAAGACCGGCACCACGCCGGAAGCATCGCCGGGATGGACCTTGCCGATAATTTTATCCTCACCCGACTCGATCAGGCCGGGCGCGGGTTCTTTTTGGATACCGGGTGCATTGCCACCGACATACAGGCGGCCGTGGCCCGTTTCAACATCGTGGCCCCGTCTGCGCGAACCCTCGCCGGGCACCTGTCCGGCGGGAATCTGCAGAAGCTGATTCTGGCCCGGGAACTGTCCCGGAACCCGGACCTGTTCATTGCGGAACAGCCCACCCAGGGGCTCGACATTAACGCAACCGAGGAAATCTGGCAGGCGTTGCTGGCTCAGCGTGCCCGCAGCGCTGTGTTGCTTTTTACCGGAGATCTTAAAGAGGCGATCGCGCTGTCCGACCGGATAGCGGTTATGTTTCGCGGCCGGATTCTGGACGTGATCGATGCATCGGATTCTGACGCCGTGGGCCGAATCGGGCTGCTCATGGCCGGCACAATGGAATGATATGAAGCTTGCTGTTGAAAAGCGTCACGAGCAACTGAAGCACAAGGGATTTATCACCGCCGCGATATCCCTGGCGCTGGCTCTGCTGGCGGGCAGTGTTATTTTCCTTGTCTTCGGTGCCAATCCCCTTACGGCTTATCGGTTCATGGTAAGTGGTGCGCTTGGGTCCGGGTACGGATTGTCCGAGGTGGTGGTCAAGTCTATCCCCCTTATGATGACGGGCCTGGCCGTTACCCTGGCCGCCACCATGCTGCTGTGGAACATCGGCGCCGAGGGCCAGTTTGTCTGTGGGGCGCTGGGCGGCACATGGGCAGCCCTGTATCTGACGCCCGGGTGGCCGGAGCCGGTTGTTCTGCCGGCAACCATTGCATGCGGTATGGCAGCCGGCGCTCTTTGGGCAATGATTCCGGCTGTGCTCAAGGCGCTCTGGCGGGTCAGCGAGATCCTGACGACCCTGCTTCTGAACTACGTGGCCATCATTATCATGGATCACCTCTATTTCGGCCCCTGGCGGGATCCGGAGGGATTCGGGTTTCCGGGAACGGCCACACTGCCGGACGCCGCGCTGATGCCCCGGTTTTTCGGCACGCGCATTCACCTGGGGCTGGTGCTGGTGATCGGATTTGTCGTGCTGCTGCACGTAGTGCTCAAACGGTCCAAGTGGGGCTACACGGTCCGGGTGATCGGCCAGGGACCGGAGGCTGCCCGGTATGCGGGCCTGAATGTCAAACGCCAGATTCTGATCGTCATGGCAATGAGCGGCGCCCTGGCCGGTCTGGCGGGGATGGCCGAGGTAAGCGCAATCCATTATCGCCTCCAGGAGGGGGTGAGCGTGGGGTACGGCTACGACGGTATTATCGTGGCTTGCCTGGCCGGGCTTCGTCCGGCACGGGTGCCGGCCTTTGCTCTGATTCTTGGCGCGCTCATCGTCGGGGCCGAACAGCTCCAGACGGCCATGCAACTGCCTGCTTCCATCGCCCAGGTGCTCGAAGGAGCGCTGCTTTTAGGATTTCTGGCCAGCGAGGCCCTTTCCGCTTATCGCATTCGTGTGGTGCGTCCCGCGACAAGGCCAATCGGTTCAACGTGATAATGGATGAGATGACTGAAATTTCGATTACGATTACGAGCACCGCTACGCTGAGCACGAAAACCGAATCGTTGCGGACAGTTCCAGAGCGTCCCAACCTTGAACCTTGAACCTTGAACTTAGAACTTTGAACTGGTTTTTCTCGGAACCCGGAACCCGGAACCCGGAACCCGGAACCCGGAACTCGGAACTAAATTTATGCTCGACGACATCATTTTTATCGCTCACATAACCATCAAATCGTCGGTGGCCGTTCTATTTGCCGCCCTGGGCGAGATTTTCGCCGAGCGCAGCGGGGTGTTGAATCTCGGGGTCGAGGGGATGATGCTGGTCGGGGCGCTGGCTGGTGCCGCCATCGGTCTGGCCGGCGGATCGCCGCTGGTGGCCGTGGCCGGCGGGATGCTGGCCGGCGGGATGCTGGCCCTGGTGCATGCGGTTTTTGCCATCTCGTTGCGGGCTAATCAGACCTTGTCCGGTCTGGCCATTGCCATTTTCGGGGCCGGGCTGAGCAATTTTCTGGGCCGCCCGATTATCGGGCAGGTGGGACTCCGGATAAAATCCCTGCCGGTGCCGTTTCTCTCGGACATTCCGGTGATCGGCGACATATTTTTCAACCAGTCGGCGCTGGTTTACCTCGCCTATCTGCTGGTGCCCCTTGGGTCGTATCTGTTGTTCAAGACCCGGTTTGGGCTCAAGATCCGCGCCGCCGGTGAGGATGCGGCCTCTACCGATGCCCTCGGTGTCAATGTGTTTCGCATCCGGTACGGGTGCACGCTGCTCGGTGGGCTGATGGCCGGTCTGGGCGGATGTTATCTGTCGCTGGCCTATACACCGGGTTGGAAGGAGAATATGACCGCCGGACAGGGCTGGATCGCTATTGCCATGGTCATCTTCTCCACCTGGTATCCGCTGCGGGCATTTTTTGGCGCGCTGCTGTTCGGTGGGCTGACGGCTCTTCAGTTCTTTTTTCAGGCCACGGGGGTGGAGTTCATCCCCGTCTTCATTCTGCAGATGCTGCCCTACCTTCTTACCATTCTGGTGCTGGTTCTGGTGATGCGTCTGGGAAAAGATAAAGGGGCAGGGGGAGCGCCGTCATCGCTGGGGATTCCCTTCAGCCGGGAAGGTTAGGAACGCGAGCAAAAACGGGCCGGCTGCAAATGGTGCAGCGGGCCCGTTTTTTCAGGTAATTCGTTCGTGAACGAAATCAAATGCCAGCCGTAACAGCTTTTTCGGTCAGCCTGTGATCACTCTGGCGAGTGCTGCTTCAGCCATTCGTCAACCGGTGTGAAGGGCCGGTTCTGGAATCGGCCGGCCTCTTCAAGGATCAGTTCGCCGTCGGCACAGGTCAATCCTCTGGCAAGCCAGGGTTCCCGGTGCAGGGCGGCGACGATGCCCTGGTCTGCAATCAACTGGATTTTTGGCAGGATGGCCTCGCCATAACCGGCCGATGCGGAGACGGGTACCGATCCGGAAATGTTGTCAACGCAGAAATGACGGATGCCTTCCACCTCGTACACCGGGTCGGCCCAGGTGGTGGGGCGGCAGGTTTCGATGGCGCCGGCGGTGTCGCACGAGATATCCACAATCACCGCCGTTGGTTTCATGGTTTTCAGCATGTCGCGGGAGATCAGGTGATCTTCACGTTCCTTTGGCCACCGAACGCAGTTGAAAATCATGTCCGCCCCGGGAAGGTAACGGGGTAACGTTTCGATTTCATCGACCACCAGATCGGTATTGTACCAGTCCATGAGCGCCTCTTTACGGGCCGCTTCGGAGATATCCAGGCCGATGACCTGAATGCCGAGATTCAGAACGGTTCGAAGTACACCCCGGCCCATGTGACCCAGTCCCAGGACAACGGCCCGGGAGGGATCGGCACCGAAATGGGCCATGAAGTGCCGGCCGGTCCCCCCATGAGGCGCCAGAGACAGGCGCACGCCTTCGAGGGCTCCGATCTCACCGGCCAGCGCACAGTTGGGTGAGCCGTGCTGGTGAGTGTTTTCGGCCGATATGCCAACGAGACCGACCGCGAGCATCCGGTCCACCTGGTCCCGGTTGAGGGCTGCGTGAAAGGTGGTGAAAATGATGTGCTCTTTTTTGAGAAAGGCGTATTCCGGCTCAAGAATTTCCTTGACCTTCACAATCATCGTTGAATGGGCATACACCTCGCCGGGCCCGGGTAGAACGATTGCCCCGGCATCACGATAGGCCGCGTCGGCAGCACCGGAAATCTGGCCGGCACCGGATTCCACGTATACCGTGTGGCCGGATGCAGTCAGGCACTTGACATGGACTGGGAGCAGCGCAACGCGTCCCTCCTGGGCTTTGATCTCGCGAGGAACACCGATATTCATGTGTCGTCCTTATTGTGTTTACACGTCACCAACAAAGCTGCTCCACGGAGTGGAAGCAGCGGATTTCCAATTCAACAACAACGCAGCCCTTTTATTAGACGCTGCTTCGGATTTCAAGCTATTCGCTAAATCCATGGGAAAAAATCTGGTCTAAAAAAGACGGGTTCGCCCCGATCCGGAATCTCCTTGATCATTCCCGGGTCCAGGGCAGAGGTTGGCTCGTGATAGCGTGTGATCTCGGGATTCATGCAGAGCACCGGGCAATGGCCACTCCCTGCTGCCGGTCACCGGAGAGCTGTAATATTCATATCCTCGGATCGGGGTATAAAAAAATCCCTCGACCGCATTATTATTGTAACCCTTGTCTGTTTTACTCGACCTGTATATATAGTGCGGCTATCGTTACGTGTGATGAAACGTTAAATGAGAAATGCTTGAACATTGAGCCTGCTGCAGAAAGTTTGAATGACAGTGATTACTGGTATCAATCGCAACATGGTGTGGATCTGGCTGAAACTGGCACTGATCATGTTCCTGTCGGGCGCGTGCAGCCCCTTTATCCCACAGGCACGGACCGTGTCGGTTGAGGACATGCCGGAGGCCTTCTCCCTGTATCCGGCCACGCCCTCCAATCCGGATCCCTGGTGGCTTTCCTTTGGATCACCTGAGTTAAACCGGTTTCTGGACGAAGCCTTTGACGGCAATTTTTCACTTCGGCAGGCCTGGGCGCGACTGGAGCAGGCGCGGGCGCTGGCAGTCCAGGCCGGTGCGGACCTCTATCCGGATTTAAGCGCCACGGGCGGCACTACCCATGCCCGGCAGCGTAGCGACAACGGCACGGCCGACACCTTTACCACGCGAAACTATTCCCTCGGGCTCTCCAGCCGCTATGAAATCGATCTCTGGGGCCGCATCCGTGCGGAGCGGACCGCCGGCACCCTTACGGCTGACGCCACTTTGGAGGACTGGAACGCCACTGTCATCGCTCTGGCCGCCGAGGTGGCCACCAGCTGGGCGCAGATTATCTCCCGGCAGATGCAGCTGCGCCTGCTGGACGATCAGCTGAAGACCAACCGGATCTACCTGGAACTGGTGGAGCTGCGTTACCGTAAGGGCATGGTGTCGGCCCTGGATGTTTTTCAGCAAAAGCAGGTCGTGGAGAATGTTCGGGCACAGATTCCGCTGGTCGAGGCCAGCAAGCAGTTGCTTCTCAATCAGTTGGCCGTCCTTTTGGGAAAAGCGCCGGGATCCCGGCTGGACATGGGTGAGGCCGCATTGCCGATTCCTGAGGACATTCCGGCTGTCGGACTGCCGGCGGATCTGCTGGCCAGCCGGCCGGATGTGCGGGCGGCGGGCCTGCGCCTTGCGGCGGCGGACTGGCAACTGACTGCGGCGCGGGCCGACCGGCTGCCGGCCATCAGCCTGACCGGAACGGTGGGCTACGGGCCGGCGGATATCGATCGGGTGCTGGACAACTGGATCCTGAGTCTGGCCAGCAATCTGGCGGCACCGATTCTTGACGGCGGGCGGCGGGCCGCTGAAGTGGACCGCAGCGAGGCGGTGATTGACGAGAACCTGGCCGCCTACCGGGAAACCGTTTTGATCGCCATCCGGGAGGTTGAGGACGCCCTGGTTTCCGAAACCGGTCAACGGCAGCATATCGCGGCCCTGGGCCTCCAGTTCGAGGCGGCACAAAAGGCCCTGGTGGAAGCCAGGGAGCGTTACCGCAAAGGGATTGACGATTACCTGCCCGTGTTGACCCAGTTGCTGGCCGTCCAGAATCTGGAGCGGGACCTGATCGAACAGAAGGCCGAGTTGCTGATCGACCGCATTGATCTTTACGAAGCCCTGGGCGGCAGCTGGCCTGACAGTCTGCACGCCGGGCGCTAGTTTAAATGATTCAAGAACCGAAATCTGCTGCTGCAGACCTTGAGGGTTGACCTGAATTTACGAGGTTTGTTCGGAGAAAGAGAAACCCATGCATAACCAGACAATACAGGAATCCGGCGACATCCGACGATCCAACCCGGATGCGGCTCCTGAAAAGCCGGGCATCTGGCGGCGGTTGCTGCAGGGCCTGATCTGCCTGCTCATTGTGGCGGGGGGGATCGCCGGGAGCGCTTATCTGAAAAAAACCGCGCCGCGGGCAGGCAAACGGCCGCCCAGACCCGTTGCACCACTGGTCGATGTGGCGGCCGTTCAGCCGGGAAGCCACCGGGTGGTGGTCTCGGCCATGGGCACCGTGACCCCGGCCCGGGAGCTGGTATTGGAATCCCGCGTGACCGGCGAGGTCATCCGGATGCATCGGGAATTCCTTGACGGCGGCATTCTAAAGGCCGGTGAGGAGGTGCTGCGCATCGATCCCAAAGACTACGAGCTGGCCGTGACCCGGAAGGAAAGCGCCGTGGTTGAGGCTGAGTACAAGCTGAAACTGGAGCTCGGGCACCAGGACGTGGCCCGCCGGGAATGGGAGATCCTCAACGGTGACAAGCCCGCCAATCCCCTGGATAGGGAACTTGCCCTTCGTCAGCCTCACCTGAGAAAAGCCCGGTCCGACCTGGCCTCGGCCCAGGCGGAGTTGAAGCAGGCCCGCATCGATCTGGACCGCACGCGTATCACCGTCCCGTTCAATGCCATTGTGCGCAGCAGGACGGTGGAAACCGGATCCCAGGTGGCAGCCAATGAGCAGCTTGCCGAACTTGCGGGCACCGACGCCTACTGGATCGAGGTTTCCATCCCGGTCGATCGGCTCAGGTGGATTTCCATTCCGAGGCGGGCAGCGGAGGCCGGCTCTCCGGCCCGAGTGAAATACCAGAACGGTCATGTGGTGACCGGCCAGGTCATCCGCCTGCTGAGTGATCTTGAAAACGAGGGGCGCATGGCGCGGGTTCTGGTGAGCGTGCAGGACCCACTGGGGCTTAAAGCGGCTGGAACATCAGCGTCTCCGTTGATTCTGGGTGAGTACGTGCGGGTTGAGATCCGGGGCCGTGAGGTGGATGACGTGTACCGCATTCCGCGTTCGGCCCTTCGGGACAACACCCGCATCTGGATTGCCGGGAAGGACGGAATCCTCAGTATCCGCCAGGTGGATACGCTGTGGCGCGATGATGAGTCCGTTCTGTTGCGGGAGGGGCTGTTGCCCGGCGAGCAGCTGGTTGTCTCGGATCTGGCTGCCGCTGTTGAAGGGATGAGCGTGCGCGTTCGCCAGGAGGCCCGGCTCAGCGCCAATGCCGTTGAAAATAATAATCCATCCCCATGAGCATAGGGACAAGTCGTTGCAACTTCCCAATTTTTTTCCATCCATTCAGTCCGTTCACAATGAACCGGCGAATGAAAATTATATCCCGCTCTATAGTACAGATTTGATACGACATGGACTCGATACCTGAAAAGAATACATCCCGCGGTCCCATTGCCTGGATGGCGGGCCACTCGGTAACTGCCAACCTGCTGATGGTGGTGTTTCTGGTCGGCGGCTTGATATGGGGTACCCGGATCAAACAGGAAGTTTTTCCTGATTTTGACCTTGATTTTATCACCATAACCGTCGCCTACCCGGGTGCCAGCCCGGCTGAAGTGGAGCGGGGCGTGATCTGGGCCATCGAGGAGGCGGTCCAGGGACTTGAAGGGATCGAGGAAATTACCGCCTCGGCCAGGGAAGGTGTGGGCACGGTCACGGTGGAGCTGCTTGAAGGGGCCAATGCGGACCGGCTTTCCGGGGAAATCCAGAATGAGGTGGACCAGATCACCTCGTTTCCGGACGAAGCCGAAGAACCCGAGGTGGTTATCGCCGACCGCAAGCGGTCGGTGGTTTCCGTGATTCTTTTCGGCGAGCAGAGTGAATGGGCTCTGCGGAGCCTTGCCGAAGATCTGCGGCTTCGAATGCTCCAGGATCCGGACATCACCCAGGTGGATCTGGAAGGTATCCGCGACTATGAAATCAGCGTGGAGATCCCCCATGATACTCTGCGGGCCTACGGGTTGACCCTTTCGGACGTGGCCCGGAAAATAGGGGCGGCGGCGGTGGAACTGCCCGGCGGATCCATCAAGACCGAGGCCGGGGACGTTTTGGTGCGAATGAAGGAGCGCCGCTATTACGGACGGGAATTTGCCGATATCCCCGTGGTTACCTCCAACAACGGCACTGAAGTGCGCCTGGAGGATATCGCCCGGATTGTGGACGGTTTCGAAGAAACCGATCGGTTCGCTACATACAACGGTCAGCCGGCCATTCTGCTTGAGGTTTCCCGGGTGGGCGACCAGACGCCTATTACGGTTTCCGATGCGGTAAAACGTCAGGTTAGCACCCTTACGGCCGGACTGCCGCCGGGTGTGCATCTGTCCCTTCGGAACGACCGGTCGGAGATTTACCGTCAGCGACTGGATCTGATGCTTCGAAACGGATACCTGGGTCTTGCTCTGGTTTTCCTGGTGCTGGCCGTTTTCCTCGAAGCCCGGCTGGCGTTCTGGGTGAGCATGGGCATTCCCATCAGTTTCCTCGGCTCGCTGCTGTTTCTGCCCCCTGCGGGAATCAGTATCAACATGGTTTCCATGTTCGCCTTTATTGTTACCCTGGGAATCGTGGTGGACGATGCCATCGTGGTGGGGGAAAATGTTTATTATTACCGGCAACAGGGCCTGCCCTGGGCCCGGGCCGCTGTCCGCGGCGCCCGTGAGATCGCCATGCCGGTAACCTTCAGCGTGTTGACCAACATGGTGGCCTTTCTGCCCCTGATGTTCATTCCGGGCATCATGGGCAAGGTGTTCGGCCAGATTCCGGTGGTGGTGATCTGTGTGTTTGCCATCTCCCTGGTCGAAAGTCTTTTTGTGCTGCCTGCACATCTCGGGCACCAGAAGGAAACGCGCCGGCCGGGTCCGCTTTCGTTCCTGAACCGTGGACAGCAGCGGTTCAGCGACGGGTTCAGCCGTGCGGTTGGCAAGCTATACGGCCCGTTTCTGGACCGTGTGCTTCGCTGGCGATACGTGACCCTGTCCGTCGGCCTGGCGGTATTGCTGGTGACCGTGGGCTATGTGAAAAGCGGCCGGATGGGATTTGCCCTCTTTCCCAAAATCGAATCGGACTATGCCAAGGTTACAGCCACGCTGCCCTACGGGACGGCCGTGCAGAAAACCGCGGCGGTTCAGGACCGGCTGGTGGCGGCCGTGCGGGAAGTGGCCGAGGAAAACGGTGGCGATAAGCTGCTCAAAGGCATCTATGCCAAGGTGTCCGACAACGAGGCCACGGTCAGGGCCTACCTGACAGACGGGGATGTCCGACCCATATCCACGGCCGAGGTCACCCGTCTGTGGCGCGAGCGGGTCGGCCCGCTGGTGGGACTCGAATCGATTCTGTTCGAATCGGATGCCGGCGGACCGGGGCGGGGCCGGTCGATTTCGGTGGAACTGCGTCACGAGGACCTCGGTGTGCTGGAGACCGCCAGCGCCGAGCTGGCCGCCGCTCTGGGGTATTACCCCAACGTGAGTGACATCGACGACGGATTTTCGCCCGGCAAGCAGCAGATCGATTTCCGGATCAGGCCCGAGGGCCGCAGCCTGGGATTAACGGCCCGGGAGGTGGCCAGCCAGGTGCGCCATGCCTATTACGGGGCCGAGGCCCTGCGTCAGCAGCGGGGCCGCAACGAGGTCAAGGTCAAGGTGCGGCTGCCCCGGGCTGAGCGCGTATCCGAGCACAATCTGGAGGAGATGATCCTGCGGGCACCGGGCGGTGCGGAAATCCCCCTGCGGGAGGCCGTCACCCTGACCCGGGGACGCGCTTACACCAGCATTGACCGCCGAAACGGCCAGCGGGTGGTCACGGCCTCTGCCAATGTCCGTCCGGTGAGCCAGTCCGGGCAGGTGCTGGCCTCGCTCAAGGAAGACATTCTCCCCCGCCTGGTTTCCGAATACGACGGGTTGAGCTACAGTTTCGAGGGCAAGCAGGCAGACATGCGCGAGAGCATGCAGAGCCTGGGCAACGGCCTGCTGCTGGCCCTGCTGGTGATTTACGCCATGCTGGCCATTCCTTTCAACAGCTACATCCAGCCGATGATCGTCATCGTGTCGGTGCCTTTTGGTATCGTGGGCGCTGTAATCGGGCACATGATCATGGGCTACAGCCTCAGTGTGATGAGCATGTTCGGGGTTGTGGCTCTGTCCGGCGTGGTGATCAATGATTCCCTGGTACTGATCGATGCTGCCAACCGTCGGCGTCTTGCCGGCGCAAACGCCCATGATGCTATCCATGCATCGGGCATCCAGCGTTTCAGGCCCATTCTGCTCACCACGCTGACGACCTTTGGCGGTCTGATGCCCATGATTTTCGAGACCTCGCGCCAGGCCCGCTTTCTGATTCCCATGGCCATATCGCTTGGCTTCGGCATCCTGTTCGCCACCTCGATCACTCTGGTGCTGGTTCCCTCGATTTATATGATTATCGATGACCTGAAGGGGCTTTTCTCCAGTCGGCACCATCATTCGGAGATTTGTGAATCCGATACCGCTGATGGCCGGATGCCCCATACGGCAAAATTGCCATAAAAAAAAGCTGATTTCCTCTGTGGAAATCAGCTTTTTTTAAACTGGTGAGGCAACAGATTACGGCGTGATCAGCTCCAGGTCGGTCACCACGCCAAAGTGGCGGAATTCGCCATCTTTGACGATCTGGACCTGGACTTCCTTAACGACCTCGCCAATATCGGTAAAGCCCTTGAGCACCCCGGTCAGACCGTTGAAATTGGCGGTGGACGCGATGGCTTTCTGAACGGCGGGACCCTCAAGACTGCCGGCCCGCTTGATGCCGTCGCAAAGGATCATGAACGCATCGTAGGCCGATGCGCCGACCATGTCGGGCTGAATGGCATAGCGGTTTTTGTATTCCTTTAAAAAGTCCTGTACGATGGGGCGCTGATCGTCACGGTTCAGATTGGTGACGATGACAAATCCTTCAGCTGCTTTGCCGGCGATTTCCAGGAACTTGGGAGAATCGGCTCCCTCCTCACCGAGAATCTGGGTATTGAGTCCCATCTCCCGGGCCTGGTTGACGATCGGACCGGTCTGGAAATAATAGCCGCTGGCGAAAATGATGTCCGGGTTAACCTCTTTGATTTTGGCCAGGTACGGTTTGAAATCTTTTTCCTTGAAGGGGTAGGTTTGCTCGGAAACGATCTCAACCCCGGTCGTCTTGTTTTTGACATACTCTTTAAATCCGGTGGCCAAGGTCCGGCCGAAGTCGTTGTCGCTGGTCAACAGGGCGATGCGTTTGGCTTTCAACAGCTCGACTGATACGTAGCCGGCGGATTTCCCTTCCACCATCCCCAGAAAGCCGTTTCGAAAGCAGAATTTTCCGGCCCGGGTAATGTCCGGATGGACGGCATAGGCCGCGACAAAGGGGATCTCTTCATCTTCGAAAATCGGCGCCACGGCCCGGCTGGGAGTACTGTAGGAGCCGCCGACAACGCCAACCACCCGATCCTGCTGGATCAATTTGCGACTCAGGGCAACGGCTTCCTTGCCGTCGGCCCGATCATCGTAGCTGACCAGTTCGACCGTTTTGCCCATGACTCCGCCCTCTTTGTTGATTCGCTCCACGGCCAGCTTCACCGAGTTGAGAACGCTGAGGCCGTCGGCTGCCGCAAAACCGGTCAGTGGCGCCAGAAGCCCGATTTTTACGGTGTCTGCCGCCGCGGCATTGCCGAAGCACAGACCCAACGCCAACACGGCAATCAGAAAAACACGTAAACACTTCATCGCAAACCTCCTTGATTTAACGGATGCGAACCCTTGCTGTCCGCATTCCTGAGTTGGGTGAAAAACCTTTTCCTGTGGTTACGTCTTAGTGCCCATTAAATATCTTCACGTTCCTCAGTGCCCCAGATAAACCTGCTGTACTTTCGGATCGTTCATCAGGTCCTTTGCGCTTCCTTCGTGGGCAAGGGTGCCGGTTTCCAGTACATAGGCCCTGTCTGAAATTTCAAGGGATGCCATGGCATTCTGCTCCACCAGGAGGATGGACAGGTTGTGTTCCCGGTTGAGCTGATGCAGCAGTTCGAATACTTGGTCCACCAGCTTCGGCATCAACCCCATGGAAACTTCGTCCACCAGAAGCAGTTCCGGATTGGAGATCAGCGCCCGGGCAATGGCAAGTTGCTGCTGCTCTCCGCCCGAGAGTGTGGCAGCCGGCTGGTCATTGCGCTCCTTAAGAATCGGGAACAAGCCATAGAGCCAGTCCAGCCGCCGGGCAAGGGGCACGGTTTTGCGAAGACCGTAAACTCCGGTCAGTAAATTTTCGTAAACCGAGAGCCGGGGAAACACCCTGGCCCGCTCCGGCACGATCCGGATCCCTGACATGGCCCGTTTGTGGGCCGGCAATCCGGTTATCTCGTTTTCCTTGAAATGGATCGAGCCTGCCTTTGCCGGGACGATTCCCATGATCGCGTTGAGTATGGATGTTTTTCCGGCACCGTTGGCGCCGATGATGGAGACCAGTTCTCCTTTTTCAAGATGAAAACCAACCGATTTCACCGCCTGGATGTCGCCGTAGGCGATGGCTATATTCCGGGCTTCAAGCAGCATGGACGCGTCCTTTCCGGCCAAGGTAGGCTTCGATGACTTTTTCGTTTTCCCTGATGTATTCCGGCGAACCCTCGGCGATTTTTTGCCCGTGGTCCAGGACGATGATCCGGTCGCACAGCTCCATCGTCACGCGCATGTTATGCTCGATGAGCAGCACGGTGATGCCGTTTTCACGGATTTTGAGAATCAGCTCTTTCAACTGGACGATTTCCTCGTGCCGGAGCCCGGAGAACGATTCGTCCAGGAGCAGCAGGCTGGTGCCGATCACCAGCGCCCGGGCAATTTCCAGGCGTCGGTGATTGCCAAGGGGCAGCAGTCCGGCCTTCTGGTCGGCCAGGTCGGCCAGGCCCACCAGCTCCAGAATGCGAAGCGCTTCCTCCCTCTCTTTTTTCGTGCGCCACGATGAACAGCTTCTGGAAAAGGATGTGTAACGGGATATTCCGCGGGCCACCAGGACGTTTTCCAAGACCGAAAGACTGGCAAAGGGTTTGACGATCTGGAAGGTTCGGCCGATCCCCAGCGTTGCCACCTGATGGGGCGGGAGCCCGTCGGTGCGGGTGCCCTGAAAGTGTATCTCGCCGGAGGTGGGCCGGTACACACCGCTGATCAGGTTGAAACAGACGGTTTTTCCGGCACCGTTTGGTCCCAGCAGGCCGGTTATCTCCCGTGGCCGGAGCTCCATGTCCACATTGTTGACCGCTTTCAGGCCGCCGAAGTGCTTTGAGAGGCCCCGGGTTTTCAGCAGCGGTTCATTCATCGCGTTTCTCCTGAGAATTTCGGGGAAAACATCCGCCGGATAAAACTGCCCTCACCCAGAAGCCCTTCGGGCTGGAACCGGATCATCAGCAGCAGAATGACCGTATAGAACAACATCCGATAATCGACGATGGGGCGAAAGAGCTCGGGGAGCACACCGAGCAGAATCGCCCCGATGACCGGTCCCCACAGCGTTCCCATACCGCCGAGCACGATCATGCTCAAAAAGGTGATCGACACGGGAAACGAGAAGTCGGTTGCGCTGATAAATCGCATGTAGTGGGCGTACAGCGCCCCGCCCAGTCCGGCCATGGCCGTTCCGATAACGAATGCGAGCAGTTTGAATCGCATGGGGGATATGCCCATGCTGGCTGCCGCCTCTTCCTCCTCCCGCAGGGCGAAGCAGGCCAGTCCGGCCCAGCTGCGGGTGAACCACCAGGCGATCAGCAGCACCAGGACCAGAAAAAAGAGGCAGAGGCCGAAAAATGCCGCACCTTTGAGTTTGATCCCAAAAAGAAATACACGGGGGATGCCGCCAATGCCCAGTGCACCGCCGAAAAAGGGAATGTACAGGAAAATGGCTTCAACGATAAAATTGATGCCGATGGTGGTAATGGCCAGAAAATCGTGCCGGACTCTGAGGCTGGGAAGCCCCAGGAGCAGGCCGATCAGACCGCTGATGAGAATCACGATCGGAAGACCTGTCCAGAAGGACAGACCTGCCTTGGTCGCCAACAGCGCGGCCGTGTAGGCGCCGATTCCGAAAAACGCGGCGTGTCCGAGGGATATCTGGCCGGCATATCCGACGATGACATTCAGCCCGCAGACCACGATCGCATAAATTACTATAAGGGTGCCAATGGTAATCAAATACGCACTCAAACCTGAACCTCCTGAACCATCAAGAACAGATCGCCTGATTGGGGGATTATTTTGACCCCATAAGACCTTCCGAACGCCACATGAGAACGCCGATCATCGCGATGAACGCCAGGGCGTCCCTCGGAAGCGGAATGTTCGCGTAGCCGATCAAAAGGGTTTCAGCCACCCCGAGCAGCAGAGAGGCGATCACCGCTCCCGGAACGGAGCCGAGCCCGCCGACCACGATGATGGCCAGGGTCTTGTACGCCGGTACCGTACCCATGGTGGGATACACCTGATTGTAGTGGATGCCGACCAGGACGCCGGCAATGGCGGCGATCGACGATCCGATGATAAACGTTATGCTCACGATATTGTGGCTGTGCATCCCCATGGCATCGGCGATGGCAAGGTCCTGGGATGTGGCCCGCATGGCAAGTCCCAGTTCCGTCCGATTGGTAATGTACCAGAGCAGACCTAAAACGGCGGTCGTGATAACGTATACGGCAAGAAGGGTGGAGGAAATGGTGATCCCGCCGATATGAATTTCGGGAAAGGGCAGCGTTGCCGGAAAGGTGAGAATGTAGGGCCCGGCGATCAGCCGGCAAAGCTCTTCAATAGCGAGCATCACGGCGATGCTGCCGATCAGTGGAACATAGGGCGGGTATTTCAGGAGCGGAAAATATACGAACCGCTCGATGAGAACTCCTACAACCGCACAGGCAACCATGGCGCCCGGAAAGCTCAGCGCGAGACTGCCGGTGAGGTTGTAGACGAGCAGCCCCACATAGGCACCCACCGTGTAAATGGCCGCGTGAGCGACATGCAGAATTCTCAGGATGCCGTAAACCAGTGCCAGTCCAAGGGTGACCAGGGCATATAAGGAACCCATGGCAATGCCGTTCAACAATTGTTCGATGAATAACTGCATAATACCGTCCGGATGAAAGTCAGAATGAGACCACGGGCCAGATAAATTGGAGGTGTTATGTGACCATGCAGCCTCCCGCGGTTTTGTCATATACCCGGTTGCCGTCCTTTATCACCGTCTCCACCGTATTGATACCGATGTGATAGGGGATATAGCGGTAGGAGGGAAATTCGAGGATGATCACATCTCCCCGTTTGCCGGGATCAATGCTGCCGATGCTGTCCGCCCGGCCGACGGCGGCCGCGCCGTTGATGGTCAGCGCGGAGACGGCCTCCTCGACGGTAAGGCCCATATAGAGTGTGGCCAGGGCAACGAGCAGCGGAATCGATTCGGAAAAGCAGCTGCCCGGGTTGAGATCGGTGGCAAGAGCAACCGCACAGTTCTGATCGATCATGTGGCGGCCCCGGGCATAGGGCTCTTTCAGACTGAATGCGGTGATGGGCAGCAACGTGGCCACCACCCCAGCCTCGGCCATCGCGGCGATTCCGTTGTCGGAGGCCTGCAGCAGGTGGTCGGCGGATACCGCCCCGAGTTCGGCGGCCAGTTCGGCACCGCCAAGCTGGACAATTTCATCGGCATGGAGGGTCAGTTTCAGACCCCGGTCCCGGGCGCTATTCAGCAGGCGGCGGGACTGCTCCACGGAAAATACGTTCTGCTCGCAGAAGATATCGCAGAATTCGGCCAGTTTTTTCTCCGCAACTTCGGGCAGTACCCGGCTAATGATAAATTCGATAAAGTCATCGCTGCGATTGGTGTATTCCGAGGGGATGGCGTGTGCCCCAAGGAAGGTTGGCACAATATCAAGGGGATGGCTTTGATTGAGAAGGCACATGGCCTCAAGTTGGCGGATTTCCGTGTCTCGATCCAGACCGTATCCGCTTTTCCCCTCGACCGTCGTCACGCCGAAGCTGAGCATGGAATCGAGCCGCCTGCGGCCCGATTCGACCAGTTCCTCCAGCGATGCCTCCCGGGTGGCGCTGACCGTGCTGACAATCCCGCCGCCCCGCGCCATAATATCCATGTAGCTGACACCGGCCAGGCGCCAGGAAAATTCATCGGCCCGATACCCGCCGAAAACCAGGTGGGTATGCGAGTCGACAAAACCGGGCAGCACGGCCCGGTTCGAAGCGTCGATCACCTCAAAGCGGGTCTCGTCGTACCCGGCGAGAATTTCCGTTGTTTTTCCCACGGCCGAAATGCGGCCCTCTTCGATGACAACCGCCCCGTCGGGTATCACGTGAAGATCGGACATCTCCTGGCCGGGTTTGGCCTGAAAACCGCTGCAGGTCACCAGCTCGGATGCATGTTTGATGATGATGTTGCCGTTCATGTAACGGTTTCCCTCCCCGTGTCATTCCCGCGAGGGATCATAGTCGCCAAGCTAAGGATTATATGTTTAATTATCGATAAGTTAAAAGAAAAAGCCAGTAGTTGATCATAAATTCGAAATATGAATTTCGAAACACGAAACAAATACCAAATTCGAATTTTCAACTTCTCAAAACACAAGAACTGAATTGGGTATAAAGAGACCGGTAGCACCCTTTATTGCTTTGATTTTTTGTCATTCGATATTGTTTCGAGTTTCGTGCTTCGAATTTCGATTTTCCATGCGGTAAAAAACAATCAATCCTTTAATATTCGATGTTTTACGCCTTGCCGTCCTTAAGCGCCTCGGATACCAGTTCGTCGAGCCGCGCGTCATCGGTCAGAAAGGGCAGGGTGATATGATCGCTTCCCTGGCACTCCTTGTTATACAGGGCGCCGGTCTCAAGGGCATTGGCGTTTCGCGCCCAGGCCCGCCGGGCAACACCCCCCATGACATCCCAGGGTATGGCGCGGCGGATGATGCCATCGACCCGTTCGCTGCCGTCCAGCACCAGGCCGAAGCCGCCGTTGATCGCATTGCCGATCCCGACCCCTCCGCCGTTGTGAAGGGATACCAGACTCATGCCCCGGGCGGCATTGCCGGCAAAGCAATGGGTTGCCATATCGGCCATGATGTTGCTGCCGTCTTTGATGTTGGCTGTTTCCCGGAAAGGCGAATCCGTGCCGCCGGTGTCATGGTGATCGCGGCCCAGCATGACAGGGCCGATTTCCCCGTTTCGCACCATCTCATTGAATTTCAGAGCGATGTTCATCCGGCCGGCGGCATCCTGATAGAGGATTCTTGCCTGGGTGCCCACAACGAGCCGGTTGGTTTCCGCTTCCCGGATCCATATATAATTGTCGCGGTCCTGGAATCGCCGGTTCGGATCGATGCAGGCCATGGCTGCCTGGTCTGTCTTGCGCAGATCCTCGGGCTTTCCGCTGAGGCAGACCCAACGGAACGGCCCGTAGCCGTAGTCGAAAAGCAGCGGCCCCATGATGTCCTCCACATAGGAGGGGAAAATGAAGCCATCGTTGGGGTTTTCGCCGTTTCGGCAGATTTCTGTAAAGCCGGTGTCGTAGACCGCTTTGAGGAAACTGTTGCCATAATCAAAAAAGTAGGTGCCGCGGTCGACCAGGGCCTTGACCAGTTCGTAGTGTCGTTTGAGCGAGGCATTGACCCGCTCAACGAACTGCTCGTGGTCGGAGCGGAGCATCTCCGTTCGCTCGTCGAAGGTCAGCCCCTGGGGGCAGTAGCCGCCGTCGTAGACCACATGGCAGGAGGTCTGATCCGACAGCAGATCGATGTCGATGGCGTTGTCAACCGCGTATTCAAGCAAGTCGACGATATTGCCGAAAAAGGCGATGGCGATGGAGGTTTTCTCGCTCTGGTGCTGCCGGGCCAGGCGGAACGCTTCCGCCGGGTCGTCCACCACCGTGCTGACCCAGCCCTGCTCGTGGCGCGTCCGGATGCGGGAGGGATCGACCTCTGCGATGATCCCGACGCCACGGGCAATCTCAACCGATTTACCCTGGGCGCCGCTCATTCCCCCCAGACCGGAGGAGACAAAGAGCCGTCCGGCCAGATCCCCTTCCAGCGGCATGTCAAAACGGGATCGCGCTGCATTCAGGATGGTATTGTATGTGCCGTGAACGATTCCCTGGGGGCCGATGTACATCCAGCCGCCGGCGGTCATCTGGCCGTAGTTGGCAACCCCCAGGGCGGCGGCGCGGTTCCAGTTTTCCTGATCGTCAAAACACCCGACCATCAACCCATTGGTGATGACGACCCTGGGGGCTTCGGGGGTGGAGGTGAAGAAGCCGAGCGGGTGCCCGGACTCCACGACCAGGGTCTGATTCCGGGTCAGATTCTCCAGGTACAGCCGGATGAGATGGTACTGCATCCAGTTCTGGCAGACCTGGCCCGTTTCCCCGTAGGTGACCAGCTCATAGGGGTAGAGGGCGACGTCAAAATCCAGGTTGTTGTCGATCATCACCTGGAAGGCTTTGCCCTCCACGCAGTTGCCTTTGTAGTGGTCGATCGGCCGACCCGTGATGGCACCGGCGGGCCGGAAACGGTAGCCGTAGACGCGTCCCCGGGTAAGAAGCTCGTCCAGAAATTCCGGTGCCAGCTTCGCGTGCCACCGTTCCGGGATATACCGGAGTGCATTTTTCAGCGCCAGGAGGGTTTCGCTCCGGTTCAGCGTAAAATTTCGTTTCGGTGCCCGGCGAATGCCGTCGACAAACGGCGGCACGTCGGGCAGCTCCCGGAAGGCATCTTCCAGTTTGATGGTCATTGCTTTCGATATGTCGAAATTGGTTAACATGGTGTCCGGCTCCCTTCACGTTAGCAGGATATGCTCTGAAACAGATTAGCCATACTGAACCCGGGCGGGTCAATATAAGTTTGAAACAGCTTGACTTTCCAAGGGTTATGCCTGTATAAGCTTGTATATACAAGTATGACATCCTGTCAAGAGGATTGTTGAGAATATCATATGACCGTGAAACGAAAAAAAGATCCGTCGGAAAACCGTGCAGCACTATCGTCGGCCGCCGGTCCAGCGTTATCCGGACCCCGTCCCCTGTACCAGCAGGTCAAAAACTATATTGAAAGCCGGATCGGTTCTGGTGAATGGCAGCCGAACACCCGGGTGCCCTCGGAGCAGGAACTTGTCGACATCCTGGGGGTATCCCGGATGACGGCAAACCGGGCCATGAGAGAATTGACGGCGGAAGGAAGCCTGGTCCGCGTCCAGGGTGTGGGCACGTTTGTCGCCGAGCCCAAATCCCAATCCGCTTTTCTGGAAATCCGCAGTATTGACAGCGAGATCAAGGAGCGGGGCGGCCTTCACTCCAGTGACATTCTGCTTCTTCAGGAGGAGACGAGTTCGGCGGAACTGGCGCAGGCGATGGGACTTGAGACCGGGGCACGGGTATTTCACTCGATCCTCATCCACCGGGAAAACGGTCTTCCGATTCAGTATGCGGACCGGTATATCAATCCTGTCGTGGCGCCTGATTTTCTGGATCAGGATTTTTCCCGCATGACACCCAGTTCCTACCTGTCCCGAGTGGCACCAGCCACGGAAGTTGAGCATATGGTCGAGGCCGTGATGCCCGATGCCCGCCTCCGGTCCCTGCTTGAGATCGGCCCGGAGGAAGCCTGCCTGGTTCTGCATCGGTCGACCTGGGTTCACAATGCGGTTGCCACCAGGAACCGGTTTGTCTGTCCGGGATCGCGCTACCGCATCGGCGGACGGTTCAAACTCTCCGGTCTCGGAGCCCAGATATTTGCCTGATAGTTAATTAAACATTCAGTTTCCAGCAGCGGTGGATGGTTTTTCGCTTGCTGACGTAGTCTTCGGGAATGGTCATTTGGGTGATTTCCGTTACATCGTCTGCGGCCAGATTATCCAGGCGGGGCTCAAAACTCTGGTGGTTGGTGGAAAAGAAGATGGTGGCCCCTGGCCGCATGACTTCGATGACCGCTTTCAGAAGCGCCGGATGGTCTTTCAAAATGTCGAAGTGAAGCTCATTGTCCCGGGTTGTCGAATAGGACGGAGGATCGACCACCGCCAGGTCAAAACGCCGGTTCTCGTTTTGGGCCGTTTCCAGAAAATCAAACGTGTGGGCCTGGATCAATATGTTTTCCGCTTCGGGAATTCCGTTGAGATTCATATTCTCCCTGGCCCATGACAGGATGCTCTCCGACCGGTCGACGGAAACCGTTGTGCGTGCGCCGCCTGCTGCCGCATAGCAGGAAAACGAACCGGTGTAGCAATACAGGTTCAGAAAATCCTTGCCGCTGGCGAGCTCTCGCACCATCTGCCGGGTATTCCGGTGATCGGCAAAAAGTCCGGTATCGATGTAATCGCAGGGATTGACATAGAATTTCAAGTCCCTTTCGGACATGATGAGTCGCTGGTTGGTGTTGGCGATTCGCTCGTAGCGTTTGCCGTCCTTTATCCCCGCCCGCCGCTCTTTCAGATGAACCTTCTCCGGCGGGACACCAAGGATGTCGGCGACGGCATGCCCCATCATGGGCAGCCAGTCGGCGGTGGATTGCCGTCGGGTGTATTCGGCAATGACCAGATGACCGGCATACCAGTCGACGGCCGCGCGGATCTCCGGGATGTCCCAGTCATACAGCCTGAACACCTCGATGTTCTGTCGGGCAAATCGCTTGTGAAGGTGCTTGAATCGCTTTTTGACCCGGTTGGCGAGCATCGCGGCCTGGTTTCGGTATGTTGCCTGCAGTTTTGGATCAACGGTCAATTGTAAAACTCCTGTTTATGTTTCATGGTTATGATCAGGCAGAGAACATAATAATGTCCGGCAAATTAAGTCAATTCCTGATTGATAAGAATTTGTAACTTTCCCGGTTTGCCATGGGGCTGCCATGGATAACGATATCAGAGACAAAGTGCAGATCAGCAGCGAAGACATTGCTGCGTTGAATTTCATCCGCGATTCGGGTCGCTTCGTGTTCAGGAAACATTTTCGGCAGGGGTTGCGCTCCCGAATTATGGAAGTGTTGGACCGCAGGGATGTCCGTATTGAAGAGGCAGGTAAAATCGTTAATGAGATCAGGTGCTTTCCCCGGGCCAGACCGCTATTCATGCTACGGATATTTATCACCCGATTCAACTGCCTCGAAGATGCCCTTCAAGAGGCCGGGATGTTTAAAATCATCGAAAAATATCTGGGCGTCGGTCACATTGCGGTATCCGATGAGTTTGTGGTGGATTACATCCGGGCCGGCAGGCGTGATATTCTGCTGTGCGGTCTTCAGGAATATGTGGAGGGAGAAATACTTGACCCGTGGGGTCTGTTTCCCGACAACCCCCTGGTGGCACTCGTCAGCCAGGTCCTGGGTAAAAGCCGTGGCAGCCGGTCCGGGACCAGGAAAGCGCTGGCCAGACGGGTGTATGAAAACACGGATGATTTGATCCGGCGGCTCAGGACGATGATTATCGAGGCCAATTATATCCCTGACCTTTCCGGTTTCGGTAATCTCATCCTCACGCCATCGGGTAATATCAAGCTTGTGGACATCAACAATATCTGCCCGGTCTCATTCGGCGACGATATTCCCCTGGATGATAAAGGCTATCCGGCATGCGACAAATCCATTGAGGTACTTGCCATCCTTGAGCAGAAACTGCTCCGGCGCCCCCTTGATATGAAGGATGCCATTTATCGGATATTTCTTGATCCCGGAAGAATGCGTAAAGTTAACGTTCTTGAGAAAAAATTTAAAGCTGAGTTCACCGCCTGATTCCCTTGTCGGCAGGTGTAAAGAAATCGATTGCTTTTATCTGGACCGGATGGATCGTAAACGTTAATGCATCATTTCGATGGCAGGGTTTCAACGAAACATCTGGCCTTCTTCAGCCACTGGGTAAGACGCTCTCCTTCAACCCCTTGTATCTCAACCATCACCCATCCCTTCATGGGCCTGCCGGTAATGTCACACGGCATGACAAAAGGTCGCTCCAGCGCATCCCTGGCCTGCTTCTCACCCAGGCGCAGGATCAGATAATCCCTGTAGACGCCGCACATCATGTTCCCGTTTAAAAGATAGCAGGTCCCGCCGAACATTTTCTTCCGGTTGGTACCCCAGTTGGAAATTGCGTCCACGATCCGTTTGTCAAGTGCTTCATTGTAGGGCATCCTGGGTTCACCTTTCTTTGTAGGCTGCGCCGAGGAACTAAGGAACGCGAATTTAATTAATTACAATTTCTTGCTTGTCTGTTGGCCCATCTTCGGCGTTGCGTCAACGGCCT
>ENA-ORCT01000249-ORCT01000249.1-marine-metagenome-genome-assembly--contig:-NODE-249-length-27814-cov-3.280239_pt1 | contig 27814 bp, 20 predicted proteins | sample MGYA00248632_ERZ508511 | MGnify/ENA primary metagenome ERZ508511 (study PRJEB26182, sample SAMN06268839) | marine metagenome | isolation source: Tt an P1-techrep anaerobic enrichment on pine from sediment...
TGCCTGCTATAAGGGTAATATGCGGCAAAATTTTCCACTGTTACCACTGTTGTGCACCTAAAAGATCATGGGTCCCGTCTTCGATGGCCGATAGTCGTATATCCACTCTTCGATTTTTCTTATCCGCTCCTCCAGGCTCAGCCCATCGAGGCCATGAAAATGTTCCCGCCGTTTCTGGTCCTTCTCTTTCTTGTCGCATTCCGGGCATATCGTTGGGGCTGGCCTTCCGCTGCCTACAGCCTTTCGCCAGCATTTCCCGCATTTAAGACACACGCAATAAACAACTACCGCCATTTCATAGGCTCCTTTCTTGGTGCACAACCAGCCAATCCACGCGGACTGGCTACGCCAGCAGGTGATTTTTATCCGTTAGGTTGCGCATCTTAAATGACTAATTTCAGTTGGATATTCCTTATAAGTTTATTTGCGCCTTTTTTTATTGTTGGTGCATTTGGTAGGGCACGACCAAATGAAAACATTATAGAAGCATTTGTCCTGTTAGTTTTGAACTGGGCCGTTCTTTTTGGAGGAATGTGGCTTGCCGGACAAATAGCGAAAGGAATTTTACCTGTAGTATCTGGTTTGGTGATTCAGGTGTTTTTTATTACAAAAGCATTTAAAAAGGCAGACTTCCCTAAATAAGGACATCAACCTAACCATGCTATCAACCGGAGCGAATAACGCAGGCGGTTTTCGTGAAGGGTTCTGCTTCTCGCCCTGGCTACCGCGCCCGGTTATCACTATCGTTAGCGAGAAAAATGATGGAAATAAATGAAAAAGTAATTACAGGCCTGATTGCAGCTGTCAGTGCAATAGTTGGGGCTATTGTGGCTGCAATTGCAAAAGGTTATGCTTCAAAACAAAAGATTCAAGAATTGAGGCTTATTTATGAACAAAAGCTCGAAGAGGGTTATCTGATAAATGCAAGGGAATACACCCAAGCGGTATATGTACCAATCAACGTTGCACTTACGAGTTTAAATTTTGCATTTCAGAACTTACTGGCTAGAAAAACAGAAAAAGGTACCTTGTCAGAGGACGCAATAAATAAATTTAAAAATGAATCAACGAATTTTCAAGGCACAATTAAAAACCTTTCCGAAAGGGGGGCAAATGCCTTCTTGACAACAGAACTAGATGAAAAGCTTCAATCATTTTGCAGCTTTCTATACTCCTCCCCCAGTGCTTCAGAACCGGTCATTAAGGTAATTTTTCAATATTTTCTGCCCTTTATCGGGAAAAGCAGATACAAGGGTCATGTCGCAAGAGAAGCAAAAGGAAAATGGGCCAAATTTTTTAAGAGCCAAAAATTCTCATGGGAGTTTAGCCTATTCGATGTTGGCTTCTCATATGAAGCAGAGGAGATTTTAGCTGCCCCAATAGGATCAAAAGAATTTGAATTTCGCTTTTCTAAAGACTTTCACATATTGAGTAGTTTAATAAAAGAGGTGACCTTAGGCTCAAGAGCAAAAAGGTCAGCTTAAATTAAAATCACTTGCTAACACCAACATGAAGGCGGACGATTGAAACAGGGTGCTTTCCGAATGAGTCTCCACCAAATTGTACCGGCTCGACGTCGCCGCTTATTTTAATTCGTTATGCTCCAAAGAGGTAGGCGTGATTGAAGCTATAGTTTTTGATTTTGACGGAACATTGGTGGACTATTTTGACTCCGATATAAAAAGTCTCAAGCATTTGCATTCTGTTGTAGAGGCAAAAGTTTCATTCGAGGAGTTTTTAGAAACCGCCGTAGATGAAATAATGCAATTCCACCGGCTTGTTGAAAAAAGATTGATAGATCCTCTTTTGATGCACAGGTTTCGCCTTGAAAAAACGTTTAAGGCACACGGAATGCAATGGGACGATTCAGCTTTGGAGATCTATAAAACTGAGCTTTTTCGCACCTGCGTACCATTCGATGGTGTAGTTGAAATATTGGCTCAACTGAGAGAGCGGTTTAGGCTCGGATTGATTACAAATGCTTATGATGGAGTGGTGCAGAGAAAGAGAATTGCGGTCTCTGGCTTAGAGAACTACTTCGACGAGATACTAATTTCGGGGGACATCGGATTATATAAACCTGATCCGCAAGTTTTTCATATATTGCTAAATAGAATCGGCGTAGTGCCTGAAAAGGCAATATATATCGGTGACTCAATTAAGCACGATGTCGCTGGGGCGAATTCTGCCGGTATGAAGTCCGTACTATTTAGTAAAAGCTCGAAAAGATTGAGTAGTGAAGCACATTTTCATGCGCATGGGGTTGAAGGTCTACAAACTTTAGCCAGTGAACTCTGTCAGTTAGCGTGAACAAGGTCATAAAAAAGCCATCCAACCGACTCAGATCTTCCCCCGGTATCCTTCAAAACTTCCCCAATTACCTCCCCAACGAACTCTCCAGGAATTGTTTCGTCAGCTTCGGCATCCCGAACCTGATTGTCGCCATCCTGTTCAGTATTTATCTGATAGCATGAAACCTGGTGCACGGGAAAATCGGACGGACCCGATTCTTTTGGTCCGGGCACGACAGAGAATCGTCGTTTATAAAGGAGGGGGCCATGAGTCAAACTGTATTCGACAGCCTGCCGTTCAACCCGGGGGCGCTCGACGGGCGCTTTGTTCCCATGGGGCCTGATGAACCTGTAGCGGACGATTGGATCCTTTACATTCTGTTTCGGGGGGATTCCCTGATACAGGGCGCTGGCTGCGGAACCATTTTCTTTGAAGGATGTCTGCCCGATTGGGCCGGCAGCCATGATCGCGGCATCCTCATGGGGACATGGGAGGGACATCCCGTCCGCATTGTGGAAGTCGGCGCCGATGTCCCAATTCCGGCCGATTTCCTGGCCGAACCGTTGCTTTTTACATTCTTTCAGGAAAGGCTTCCGAGTGATCTTGTTACGGTCGCAGGCAGGGCACAGCAGATTATCGAATGGGAGCGCAGGAGCAAGGTATGTTCCTGCTGCGGCGCGATGAACGAACGGATTCCGGGCACATGGGGAAAGCGATGCATTGGGTGCGGGTATGAGCACTTTCCGAACATTGCACCCTGCACGCTGGTTCTGGTCGCCCGGGGGGAGGAACTGCTGCTGATTCGCAAACCCGAGTGGCCGAAGGGATACTACAGCCTCCCTTCCGGATTCTGTGAGTTTGGCGAATCCCTGGAGGAGTGCGCACGGCGGGAAGTGGAGGAGGAGACGGGGATCCGGGTAACGGATTTGCGGTACGTGGCAAGCCAGAACTGGCCGTTTCCGGGGCAGATCATGATCGGTTTCCTGGCCGGATATGGGGGAGGGGAGATCGATATCGATCGGGAAGAGCTGGAAGGCGCGGCCTGGTTCAGGCGTGATTCCCTGCCACCCATCTTAACTGCCGGATCCATCGCTGGCTGTATGATTGAGCGGTTCAGGGACGGGATGATTTGAACCTCGGGACAAGGGTTCGTTCTGAAGGATGCGGATCATTTTCTGACGTTGGATGGTTCTGCAGAGTTCAAGCGGGCATTGGGAAATGTCATAGGCATGATTTTCCCGAAACAGCGCAAGAAATGACGGAGTATTTCCTGTTCCAGAGCATGCATACGGACTGTAACCAGTGCCGTTAGCTGCTCTGCCAGAAGGAATCTGTCAGGGCCTTGCGTATGTGACGGGGCCGGCCGGTTTGGTCGGCGATGGGGCATTTGCTTACTTGGCCGCCCCAAATACGTTTTTCAGTAGTTCGGTGGTGCGGGCCGCCGGATCCTGACGGATCTTGCGTTCTTCCTCGCCGAGAACGGTGAACAGGCCGTTCAGGGCGCCATCGGTAACGTATTGATCCAGATCAAAGCTCAGGGCATCTCCGAAGGGCAGGCTCTTGACGGTCGCGTCGAGTTCCTGGAATTTTCGCGTGGCACCGACCGACGCCAGGGAGTCGTGGACGATGGGGGTGAAGAGTTCCGTCAGTTTCGGCCAGGTGCGCTTGGCAAAGTAGTCGGTGGCGGCGGTGTCGCCGCCGTTGAGGATCTGTTGCGCATCGTCAAGGGTCATTTCGTTGATCGCCTCCCAGAAGATATCCTTGGCCTGGGGAGCGGCCTTTTCCGCGGCCCGGTTCATGCTGGTCTCAAAAGCGTCCAGATCAGCGCCGTAACCGGCTAAACGAAGCATATCTTCGGTTTTTGCCAGAGGTCCCGGTAGAGGAATACGAATGTCGGGATTGTCCAGGTAGCCACCGACCTGATCAAGGCGGCTTACGCTGTTGGCGGTGCCGATGCGCAGGGCTTCTTTAAGTCCGGCGACGATTTCATCGTTCTGCAGTCCGCTGCCGTTGAGCAGGCTTTGCGCCTCTTCAAAGAGGTCTTCCCACCCCGCTTGTGCCGAAAGGGGTGTTCCCCACAGCAAAAGGGCTGCCAGGATCGTTGTCCAGATGATGTGCGCTTTTTTCATGGTTCCTTTGCCCCTCTCTTCAGACGTTTCGGTGATGTGTCTGCTAAATTAGAGATACCTTTATAAGTTAACTTTGTATTTCTTTAATGCAATAGCTGGCGACAGCCAGACCGGAGAAATGTTTTGACAAGGTAGACAGGAATTACTTAGGATGAGCGGTATTTTTGCTGCTGACACCGGGTCAAAATCCGCTTCCGGGGCCGACTGGCAGTGGCATTGGCAAAGTCATTTCTGATAAGCTTTTCACCATATGTTGGTTGTCCGGTTTGCACTGTGGTTGCGCAGCCCGGCAGAGGGGAAACAAATACTTTATGGACAAGGCCCTGCGGTTGCTCCGCGATGACCTGGCGGCTGTCGAGGAACACTTCACCAATAGCATGCGCTCTGAAACCGGTCTGATCAATCAGGTCGGGCAGTACCTGCTTTCCAGTGGTGGCAAGCGCGTTCGGCCCATGCTGCTGTTGCTCTGTGCCCGCCTGTGTGGTTATGCCGAAACGGAGCATATTCCCCTGGCCAGCGTGGTGGAGTTCATTCATACCGCGACCCTGCTGCACGATGATGTGGTGGACCAGGCGACCTTGCGGCGCGGTAATCCTTCGGCCAACGTGGTGTGGGGCAACCAGGCGGCGGTGCTGGCCGGCGACTTTCTGTTTGCCAAATCCTTTGCAACTATTGTCGCCAGTGGCAACCTGGCCGTATTGCGGACCCTCTCCGAGGCGGTGTCCCTGCTTGCGGAAGGGGAGATGCAGCAGCTGGTCAACAGCTCTGACCTTGAGCTGGACGAAGCCTGCTATCTGACTATCGTTGGCAAGAAGACCGCAGCTCTGTTTGCCGCGGCCTGCCGTTGCGGTGCCTTGTTGGTCGACGACGGCGAGGAGGCCGAGACCCTGTACCAATTCGGCAACGAGATCGGCCTGGCCTTTCAGCTTATCGACGATACTCTCGATTATGTCGCCGAGGAAGCCGAGTTCGGCAAGGCGCTTGGCCACGATCTGGCCGAAGGCAAGGTGACCCTTCCGTTGATCCATGCTCTGCGCAACTGTAACGTCGAAGAACGGCAGCGCATCGTGGCCGTGGTCGGTCAGGCCGAACTGACTGAAGCCGATCTCGCCTCAGTGCTAAAGATCATTGAGAAAACCGGGGGTATCGCCTACTGCTGGCAGCGGGCCGAGGAATATTGCCGCCGCGCCAAGGAACGTTTGAGTGCCTTTGCCGATGGTCCGGTAAAGGAGGCCCTGCTGGAACTGGCCGATTACGTGGTTGCCCGCCGCCGTTAGCATCTGGTGTTTTCCTGTCAAAATCTTCCTGCCGTGTTTGATAGTCTGCAGTAACCCATCCGATTTTATTATCCCTACCTTGATCTTTACGCCTAAAGGCACGCTTTTTCCTGCCTTTCTTGACACCCCATAGGCCATTGCTATGCTTTTTAGGCAGGTCGCCGCTCGACCTGCCCCGACAGGGTGTGGTTCCGGCAGGCAATCCGCGGCCGGGACGATCCGATTCCAGACGCGCATTCCCAATGGAGCCAGTGGATGTTCAACAAAACCCTATCCATACCCCCGGAATTACCGATCTATCCCCTGCGCAACCAGATTGTCTTTCCCCATATGGCCTTTCCGCTGCTGGTGCAGAGCCAGGGCATGTCGCCCATCGAGGAAGCCCTGCGGCGAGATCATCTGCTCGGCCTGGTGCCGGTTCTGCCCGAAGAGAACACCGAAGGCCTGCATGAATTCAACCGCATCGGCACGGTCTGTCGCATCACCCAGATCTTTCGCTTTCCCGAGGGGGGCGCCAAGGTCATGCTCGAGGGGCTGGTGCGCATTCGCCTGCTAGGCGCTCGCCAGAGCAGCCCCTTTGTCCTTGCCACGGTCCAGGCGCTCAACGATCCGACCGGCAGGGGGCCGATCGCCGAGGCACTGATGCAGAGCGTCAAAGCGCTGCTCAAAGTGGCCCTGGCCTATGGCCGGCCATTGCCCGGCGAAGTTTTGAAGATAATGAACCAGATCAATGAACCGGGCGAGTTAGCCGATCTGGTTGCAGTTTATCTGACCCTCGATTTCCAAGATCAGCAGCGTCTGCTTGATATCCTCGACCCCCTGGAACGGCTCAAGGAGGTCTATCTTTTGTTAACCGCCGAGGTGCAGAAACTGCAAGTGCAGGGCGAGGTGCAGTCCGAGGTCGCCAAGCGCATCGGCAAAAACCAGAAGGAATATCTGCTTCGCGAGCAGCTCAAACAGATTCAGAACGAACTTGGCGACGAAGATCCTCATCAGGCCGAGATCAGCAAGCTGAGCCGGGCTCTGGAGGATGCCGATCTGCCCGAGGAAGTGGCCCTGGTCGCAGACCGGGAGCTGGAACGACTGCGGCGCATCAACCCCTCATCGCCCGAATATACCGTGGCCCGCACCTACCTCGAATGCCTGAGCAATGTGCCCTGGAATAGCGGCACCGAGGACGTGCTCGATATCAGTGCCGCTGAGCAGGTCCTCGACGAGGATCACTACAACCTCAAGGAGGTCAAGGAACGCATTCTCGAGTTTCTGGCCGTTCACAGCCTGAAAAAGACCCTCAAGGGACCGATTCTCTGCCTGGTGGGGCCGCCAGGGGTCGGCAAAACCTCGCTTGGCCGCTCCATCGCCCGCGCTATGGGCCGCAAATTTATTCGCGTTTCCCTTGGCGGAATGAAGGACGAGGCGGAGATTCGCGGCCATCGCCGCACTTACATTGGTGCCATGCCCGGCCGCATCATTCAGGAGATCAGTCGGGCCAAGGCCAACAATCCGGTTTTCATGCTCGACGAGGTGGACAAGATCGGCCAGGATTTCCGTGGTGACCCGTCCTCGGCCCTGCTGGAGGTGCTCGACGCGGAACAGAACGACACCTTCACCGACCATTATTTCGACGTGCCTTTCGATCTGTCGCAGGTGATGTTCATCACTACCGCCAACATCATGGACCCGGTGCCCCCGCCGTTGCGCGATCGCATGGAAGTGATCCGCCTGCCTGGTTACAGCGACCAGGAGAAGCTGCAGATCGTCCTCAAATATTTGCTGCCGAAGCAGCTTGAGGAAAACGGGCTGCAGGACTTTCCCCTCGAATTCGATCAGCAGGCCATTTTCAAGATTATCCGCGAATATACCCGCGAAGCCGGGGTGCGGGCCGTGGAGCGCCAGGTAGCTTCAATTTGTCGCAAGGTGGCCAAGGAGATCACCCAGGGGGCGGTGCCCCGCAACCTGATCAGTGCCGATGACGTCGAACAACTGCTCGGCCCCCGGCGCTACTTTGCCGACGCCGCGGGCGAGGAGGATCGGGTCGGGGTCGCCACAGGTCTGGCCTGGACCGAAACAGGCGGCGACATCATCTTCATCGAGGTGACCCGCATGGTTGGCAAGAAGGAACTGCTGCTGACCGGCAGTCTCGGTGACGTGATGCGCGAGTCGGCCAAAACCGCCCTGTCCTTCATTCGTGCCCGGCATGATGACTTCGGTATCAAGGCTGATTTTTTCGAGCAGAGTGATCTACACATCCACGTTCCTGCCGGTGCCATTCCCAAGGACGGTCCCTCGGCGGGGGTGGCGATTGCCACCGCCCTCATCTCGCTGCTGACCGATTGTCCGGCCCGGAGAAATGTGGCCATGACCGGCGAACTGACCCTGACCGGCCGGGTGCTGCCCATCGGTGGCGTCAAGGAGAAGGTGCTGGCGGCTCATCGGGCCGGGGTGACCACGGTGTTGCTGCCTGCCGCCAATGGCGAACATCTGCAGGAGATCGACGAGAATATTCGCCGCGAGGTTCGCCTGGTGCTGGTCGACAGCATGACCGACATCGTTCGCGAGGCGCTGGTCGACAGCCCTCTGGCCAAGGTACAGCGCTTGCTGTCCGACAACACCGTTTTTCCGTCCAATCCGCTCTCCTGAAAAGCGCCGCTGATTGCCAGGTTGTTCAAGAGCCCAGCTATGGCTTTTTCAACGGTGCAAGCCGAAAATGAGATTTCCTTTTTACGCAGAGAAACAAGGACTTTAAATTGGCCTTGATTCCGGTCGCTCACCCGTGGATTCCACAGGTTGCTTTCCAAGAGCCCGTTAGCTCTTGCAGCGCCTGGGGCCTTTCGGTATATACTTAACCAAATAAATACGTTACCGAGATTAGGCAGGGAGTATTGCATGCTGATCAGATCGATGGGGCGGCTCGGGGTCGCTCTACTATTATTGCTCGTCGGGGTTCTGCCGCTGCAGGCCGCCACCCTGGCGGAAAAAGTGCAGGAACATACCTTCGCCAACGGCCTCAAACTGCTGGTGGTCGAGCGGCCCGGAGCGCCGGTTTTTTCCGCCTATCTGACCGTAGGCGTCGGTGCCGTGGACGAAACCAGCGACAGCCGGGGCGTGGCCCATCTGCTCGAGCATTTGCGCTTCAAGGGCACCGATACCATCGGTACCACCGACTATGCTCAGGAGCAGCCACTGTTGGAAGCTATCGAGGAGACCGGCAGCGCCCTCGATCGGCTGCGTAACGAACCGGACGCGGATGTGCAGCGCATTGCCGCCCTTGAGCAGCAGCTGGCCGAACTGCAGCAGCGCCACCGCCAGCTGGTGGTCAAGGACGAATTCGCTCGCATCTATGCCCGCAACGGGGCCGTCGGCTACAACGCCTTTACCAGCAAGGACCTGACTTCTTACATCGTTTCCCTGCCGACCAACAAGCTCGAGCTGTGGGCCTCGCTGGAGGCCGACCGCATGCGTAACAGCGTGCTTCGCGAATTCTATACCGAGCGGGAAGTGGTCAAGGAAGAGCGGCGCCGTTCCTACGACAGCGATGCCGGTGGCCTGTTGTACGAAGGCCTCTTGGCAGCAGCCTTTACGGTTCATCCCTATCGTCACCCGATTATTGGCTGGCCATCCGATATCGCCAACCTGTCCCCAGCCGTGACCCGTTCCTTTATGGAACGTTACTATAGCCCGGTAAATACGGTCATCGCTCTGGTCGGTGCGGTCGATTTCACTCAGGCTGTGGCCCTTGTCGAGGACCATTTCGGCTCCATCCCCGCCGGCACGCCGGTGCCGGAAGTGGCAACGGTAGAACCGGCCCAGAGGGGGGAACGGAGGGTGACCATTGAATTCGACGCCGAACCCCGGCTGGCGGTGGCTTTTCACAAGCCGACCCTGCCGGAGCGGGACGATTACGTCTTCGACGTCATTGATCAGGTTCTGACCCAGGGTCGCACCAGCCGTCTCTACCGGACACTGGTGGTCGATCGTCAGTTGGCCACCTCGGTAGGCAGCTACAGTGCGCCCGGCTACCGTTATCCCAACCTGTTCGTGATCAGCGCCGTGCCGCGACACCCCCACACCAGCGCCGAGGTCGAGCAGGCCATTTATGCCGAACTGCAGCGCCTGGCCGACAGCCCGGTTAGCGAACAGGAGCTGGAAATGGTGCGCAACAGGCTGCGCGTCGACCATTTGCGCTATCTGCAGAGTAACAGTGGCCTGGCCCGAATGCTGACCTTTTATCAGACCGTCAGCGCTGACTGGCGCTATCTTATTGACTACGATACCCGCATCGCTTCGATCACTGCCGAAGACATCATGCGCGTTGCCGCCACCTACCTGGTACAGGGCAATCGTACCGTGGCCACGCTGCAGAAAAAGGAACCCTGAGCCATGCCGTTGCGCCTCTTTTCCCTCCTGCTGTTGTTATTATTGCTGTCAGCCTGCGCCGCACAACGTCCTGTGTCACGCCCCGATCAAGTGATCAGCCCGCCGCTGACCTTTGCCGTACCCACTGTGGAACGGCGGGTGCTGGACAACGGCATGCGTCTCTATCTCAATCCCGACCACGAGCTGCCGCTGGTGCGGATTTCGCTCATGGTCGGAGCCGGCGGCATCGGTGAGCCGGCCGCCAAAAGCGGGCTTGTGCGACTCTATGCCGCCGCCTTGCGCAGCGGCGGAGCCGGCGAACGCAATCCTGCGGAATTTGATGAAGAGCTCGAACGGCTGGCCGCCAATCTGGCGGTGAGTAGCGACAGTTATACGGTTTCCGCCGGCCTGTCCCTGCATCGTGCCGACCTTGAAGCGGGGCTGGCGGTACTGGCCGATCTGCTGCGCCGCCCCCGTTTCGACGATGGGCGTTTCGAGCTGGCCCGCCGCCAGATGCTGGAAGGGATTCGACGGCAGAACGACGAACCTGACACCATCGCCCGCCGGGAACTGCGTCGCGCCCTCTATGGCGATCATCCCCTCGGCCGCACCCCGACCCTGGATTCGGTGCAGGCTATCGAGCGTGGCGATCTGCTCGATTTCCACCGCCGTTATGTGCATCCCAACAATCTGTGGCTGGCCGTCTCCGGAGATTTCGATCCGAGCGAACTGGAACTGCTGCTCGACAGATTTTTCGGTGACTGGCCGCTGCAGCCCTTTGAAGTCCAGGAGATTCCGCCCTTGACCGCGCCGTTTGCACCAACGGTGTTGACCCGGCACAAGGAGGTGCCCCAGACCACGGTGCTGCTTGGGCAGCGGGGCATCACCAAGGACCATCCCGACCTTTACGCCCTGCGGGTGATGAACTTTATTCTCGGCGGCGGCGGTTTCAATTCCCGGCTGATGCGCGAAGTGCGCTCCAATCGTGGCTTGGCCTATTCGGTTTATTCTTTCTTTCAGGTCGGCCGACGTTTGCCCGGCCTGTTTGTGGCCGGTAGCGAAACCCGCACAGCCACAGTCGACCAGGTGGTCGAACTGATGCGGGACGAGATGCGCCGTATTACCGAACAACCGGTCTCCGAGCAAGAGCTCGAGTTAGCCAAGGAAAGTTTGATCAACTCGTTCGTGTTCGCCTTTGAAGACCCTCACGAGGTGGTCAGTCAGGCGATGCGTCTTGATTTTTACAGCTACGATGCGGACTATCTGCAGCGGTATCGCGATCGCCTGGCGGCAGTAACCGCCGACGATGTGCTGGCCGCTGCGCAGCGCCATCTGCAATGGGACGGTCAGACTATCGTATTGGTTGGTGAACAGCCGGTCCGACCGAATCAGGGCGAGCGGTTCGGTCTGCCGGTGGCCGGAACATCCGATGTGAATTGATTTTGGTGGGCTTCTGATTGAATGAGGAATGACTATCTGCCGATGGCCGGACTTGTCCCGGCCACCGGCGAGTGAGGGGAGGGGCATGATCAACTTCAAAGCTTGGCTGGATAAAATCCGCCACTTTCTGATTTTTGGTCTGTGGCGTATCGATCCCCACGAGTTAACGCGCTGGCGGGTTTTCTGGCTGCGCCAGGCGCAGATTTTCTGGCTGGTGATCCGGGATTTCAATGCGGACAACTGCATGCTGCGCGCTTCGGCGCTGACCTATGCGACCCTGTTGTCCATCGTACCCCTGCTGGCACTGATGTTCTCCCTGCTGAAAGGGCTCGGGGTGCAGAACGTGCTGGAGCCCTTTCTGGCGCAGAACCTGGCCGCCGGCGGCCAGGAAGTGGTTGGTGAAATTTTCCACTATATCGAAAATACCCAGTTCGGACGCCTCGGTGCTATCGGCCTGATCGTCCTGGTGCTGACCGTACTGACCCTGTTGTCCAATATCGAAAAGAGTTTTAACCATATATGGCGGGTGCAGGAAACGCGCACCCTGATGCGCCGTTTCGCCGACTACTTTTCGGTGGTGCTGCTCAGTCCGCTGCTGATCCTGGCGGCGGTTTCCATCAGCACCAGTCTGCAGAGCCAGACCCTGGTACAGAAACTGCTCGAAACAGCCTATGTCGGCGAGGCGGTGCTGCTGCTGTTCAAGCTGATTCCCTTCGTGGTGATGTGGGCGGCCTTCATCTTTCTCTATCTGTTCATGCCCAACACCCGCGTACGCATTAAGGCGGCGCTGGTCGGCGGGGTGGTTGGCGGCACGCTGTGGCAGCTTGCCCAGTGGGGGTATGTCCACTTTCAGGTCGGTGTGGGCAAGTACAACGCCATTTACGGAACCATGGCCGCTCTGCCGATTTTCATCGTCTGGCTTTACCTGTCGTGGATGATTGTGCTGTTCGGAGTCGAGCTGACCTATGCCATTCAGAATATCGGTACCGTACGCCAGGACCTGGGCGCGGAAAAGGTCAATTTTGCCTGCCGACAGCGGTTGGCCCTGACGGTGCTGCTGCTCATCGGCGAGGCTTTCTATCGTGGCGAGCCGGCCTGGAGCCGCGAGCGCATAGGCTGCGAACTCAAGCTGCCGCCGCGGGTGGCCGGCGAACTGGTGGACGGCATGGTGCATCTCGGTCTGCTGACGGTACTGTGCGACGAAAGCGGAGAAGAGGTGCGATATCAGCCGGCACGGTCGCTGGGTGCCCTGACCGTGCAGGGGCTGTTTCAGGAGTTGCGTGAAGACGGCGCGAGCTACCCGCAGAATTTCCGTCTGCCGACCCGCGAGCTGGTCGGGGATCTTGAAGATCAACTGATGCGGGCCGAATCGAGTGCCCTGGGGGAGCTGACCGTGCAGGATCTGGTGTTGCGGCGAATTGCCAATAAGGGCAAGGAGAGTGAAAGTTTGAGCTGAGGGTAAAGCGAGATCAGGCGCGTTTCAGGGCAAAAGCGCCGTTCTCGTAAATGGCGTAGGAATCCTGCTCGATCCAGTCACCGAGACAGATCAACACCTTGCCGTCAACCTGGCGATAGAGAGGGATGTGAAAGTGGCCGGTAAGGACGGCGTCGTATCCTTCGGCAAAGCGTTGGCGGGCGAAGTTCAGCAGTGCCTCTTCCGGCAGCCAGCGGCAAGTGTGCTTTTTGCTGTTACTGCTAAGGCGGCTGGCCCAGCGGGCCACCTGCCAGGCCCAGTCCGGCGGTACCAGCGGCAACAACAGGCGGCATAGACGGCAGCGCAGGGCCCGCCGCAGCAGACGATACCCCCGGTCGTTGGGATTGACCAGATCGCCGTGGGCGATGAACACACGGCGGTCGCCCAGATCCAGTGTTCCCCCATCGGGCAGAATTTGGCAATCGAGGGTTTCGCTGAAGTAGGGACCGAGATGGAAGTCGTGATTGCCTTCAACGAAGATCAGTTTGGTGCCAGAGGCCCGCTGACGGCGCAGTTCTTCCAGCAGCGGTACGAAAGGGGCGAACACGCTGTGCCGGTAACCGAGCCAGAACTCGAAAATGTCGCCGAGCATGACCAGGTGGCTGATGGTGCCCCGCTGTTGCTGCAAAAAGGCCATCAACCGTTGATAATTGCCGGCTTCCGGGTCAAGCAGGTGGGCATCTGCAATAAAAATAGCTTTCATGGGACACAACTATAGGAAGGGGTTAGAGGAAAGTCAAGAACGACGCTATCCGGCCCGCGTTTGCTAATTGTTTCTGGTACGGACAACTCTCTGGCTTCGTCGAAATGGTTGCTAGGGTGCTGGGAGCGTCTCTGGTGTTGCTGGCCCGGCCCATTTTGCCCTATGCGCTGGCTTTTGCTGCCGGAGCGATGATCTTTGTGGTTATCGAAGAGGCCATTCCCGAGACCCAGCAGGGGGTGAACGGCGACTTCGCCACCCTTTGCGCCATGATCGGTTTCGTGGTCATGATGAGCCTTGACGTCGGCCTGGGCTAGTTCGGGGGATTCCGGAAATTCGCCTTTTGTTACAGACGAAAAACATCGATCTTGGCCCGGCAGGAAATAACCTGCCGGGCCTTTTCCGTTGCCGGCCGGTATGGATAATTTCCTGTTGCCCTGCAGTCTTTCCCGTTGCTTGTTGGCCATCCACTTCGCGTGTTGGAGGATGATAATCTGCTTTTTTCTGGTAGTTTATTTAATTGGCTGCATCGGTTTTTTCAACAGATTACCGCTGCGTAGACGTTTGCCGGCCAAGCTGCAAAGCGGTCTGACTGTGTGTGCCGAGCGGATAGCCGCTCAAATCGGTCGTGAAAAAAGGAAGGTATGCGCCAATTGCTACGAAAATCCCTGTTTTTAATTGCCGCAACCATTTCGCTGACCTTTTTCGGCCTGACGTTGTGTCCCCTGTCTGCAGCCGAACCTTCCGCCCAGCGGGTTCTGTTCATAAGTTCTTACCATCCTCAGTTCCCCACTTTTTTTCAGCAGATTGAAGGGATCAGGTCGGTCCTCGATCCACTGGAGATTCTTCTCGATATCGAGTTCATGGATACCAAGCGCTTTGTCCATGAGCAAAACCTGGTCAATTTCCATCGATCGCTGACTTACAAACTTGCTCATACCAAGCCTTACGACGCTATCATCACCGGCGATGATGCAGCCCTGCGTTTTGCCCTTGAACACCAGCATGAATTGTTTTCCCAACAGCCGATAGTTTTCACCGGGGTAAACAACTTGGACCTGGCCGGGAGCCAGAACGGTAACCGGTTTGTAACGGGGGTGGTTGAGGCTGTTTCCATGCAGGACACTCTGGAATTGATGGTGCGTCTGCACCCGGAGCTCAACACGATTATTGCCCTGGTCGACGGCATGCCCAGTGGCCAAGCTGATTTGCAGACCTACTACCGTCTCGGGGCGGAAATCGGTTCTGTGAAACTCACCCACCTTTCTCTGGAAGACCTTTCTTTTGCTGAACTTGCTACAAGGCTGAAGTCCCTCGATAAGGACAGCGCCGTTCTGCTTCTGTCGGCTTATCGCGATAAAACCAATCGTACTTTGTCGTTTCACAAGAGTCTGAAGCTTATTACGGAGCATCTGGCGCGCCCTCTCTACCATCTCTGGTATCACGGCATCGGTGATGGCATTCTCGGTGGCAAGGTAATCTGCCACAGGGCCCAGGGTGAGACTGCGGGAAATCTGGTAGCGCAAATTCTCGCCGGGCGTTCCGTAGCCGACATCGAGGTCGAGGAAACCAGCCCCAATCGATTTTTTTTCGACTACCGACAGCTGACACGTTACGGTATCTCTGTAGACAGCCTGCCAAAAGACAGCGGTTTGTTGCATCAACCGCCCAGATTTTATCAGCTCAACAGAACCTACATATGGTTGTTGGCCGCTTCCGTCATCGGACTTTGTTCTGTTGTTTCTGTTCTGCTGTTACATATCCGCAGTCGAAAACGTTACGAAAAAGCTTTGGAGGGCAGTGAGGCGCGCTACCGGGCCATTGTCGATGATCAGACTGAGCTGATCTGCCGCAACCGCCCTGAGGGCACTCTGACCTTTGTCAACGAGGCCTATTGTCGTTACTTCGGTCGGGATCGGCAGGATCTTGTCGGCAGCAACCTGCTACCGATGGTGGCAGAGCAGGATCGAGCAGTCGTTGAGCAGCACTTTAGCAGCCTTGGGCCGGACAACCCCGTCGCCACTTATCAACACCAGGTCTTGGCTGCTGAAGGCCATGTGCGCTGGATGCAATGGACCAATCGGGCGATCATGGATCGAAAGGGCCAGGTTGTGGAAATCCAGGGGGTTGGTCGGGACGTTACCGAACAGAAATTGGCCGAAGCAACTTTGCGCGACAGGGAGCAGTTCTTGAGCAGTATCCTGGCTGCTACGCCTATCGGCATGGGGGTCACCAGGAATCGGACCCTGACCTGGACCAGTGACAACCTGTTGAATATGCTTGGCTACAAATCATCCGAGGTGGTAGGGAAGTCGGCCCGTTTGCTGTATGAAAGCGATTGGGAATACGAACGGGTCGGTTACATCAAATACCGGGCGATGGAAATACGCGGTACGGGTTCTCTTGAAACCCGCTGGGTGAAAAAGAATGGCCAGGTTGTGGATATCCTGTTGAGTTCTTCCTTTGTCGACCCCCGCGATCCCGCGGCCGGTGCGACCTTTACCGCGATGGATATCACCGATCGCAAACTTGCTGAAGCAGGGTTGCAAAAGGCGCTGGCAGATGCTCGTGAGGCCAGGGATCAGATCGAGGCGATCCTGCGATCGGTCGCCGATGGGCTTGTTTTTACCGATCGGGACAACCGCATTGTGTTGATGAGTGATTCTGCCGAAAAGATGTTGGGCAAAAAGACAGCCGAGGTTTTTTTGCAGCCGATCGGCGCAATCATGGATAATCGAATGTTGAGCGGACAATTGAACAGAATCAGCAAGGGTGGTCGTGGCGAGGCGATGATCGAGATCGAACTGCCGGGAGGGGACGTTGGGGAACGGCGTACCATTCAGGCCAAATCGGCGGCTGTAAAAGGAAGCGGACTGGCTGCTGCCGGAGTCATCACGCTGTTGCGTGATGTCACTCGAGAGCGGTCCCTCGACCAGTTAAAGAGCGAATTCATTGCGACCGCTGCTCATGAACTGCGCACCCCCCTCACTGCCGTTATGGGCTTTTCTGAGCTGTTATTGAGCCAGCGGCATTTCAGCCCCGAGGAACAGCGGGAATTCCTTGCCACCGTTCACAGGAAGTCGGAGGTTCTGAGCAATATCGTCGATGACATGCTCGATCTGGCCCGACTCGATGCGGGACGGATGATTCGTGTTGAGAAAACCCGGGCAGATATCGACAGGTTGATTCAAGAGCGTGTCGCAGACTGTCGGGATATTCTGCCGAACCACCGCTTTCAATACTTCGGTCCCGGCCGGCCGGTGGTGTTGCAGATCGACGAACGGAGGATCTGCCATGTTCTGGAAAATTTGCTTAACAATGCTGCCAGTTTTTCTCCCGAAGGCAGTTTGGTGACGGTGCGTTGCGAAGCGATCCCTGCAGGATTACGTATCACCGTACAGGATGAAGGGGTCGGTATGACGGCTGAGCAGGCCGGAATGGTTTTCGACAAGTTCTATCGGGTCGATGCTTCCAACACGGCGCAGAAGGGGATCGGCCTGGGGCTGGCAATCGTCAAAAGTATTGTTGAGGCCCATGATGGCCAGATCAGCATCGAGAGCGCGGTGGGCAAGGGGACGAAAGTAACCGTTACTCTGCCACGGGAAGAGATAAGGGCATAAATTTTTTTACTCCAGCAGGTTGTTGAAATACTCCTTCCATGGCCTTTATCAACACTGCGAGCCAAAGCCGAATTTCGTCTCGCTCACAAAATCAAGGATATACCCGCTATTGATGTAGGTTGCCCTTCAATGGGTTCCGCGGGCTCTTTTTCAACAGTCTGTCAGGCTCAGAAATTATTTTCAAAGGCTGGAATTTCAGAGAAGATAAAATTGCAGGCATTCGGTTGCAGTATGTATCGTTACGTAAAATGGTGGCAATGGCTTGGAGACCGTGCTGGCCGTGACGTGACAGTTACTCAGGCTCTTTGAAAGGAAAAAAACATGAAGAGTTTTATTAAGTAATTCGTCGATTCTGTTTTGCTTACAAGCCTTTTGGCTCTCACCGTGACAGGGCTTCTGTTGGGGGGGGCTTTTGGCGGGGCCCTGTTGCGTGCTCGGTTGAACTGGGCCTGGATTGTGTCGGCAGCCAGGCGTTATTGTCTTGGATGCTCCCCTATGGGATGGCGTGCTTTGCTGGCGGCCGTTGTGCTGGCGCCATCGTTCGTTGGATAGCGGTGTGAGGGAAGGATTTGGTGAGGCAGGAAGGGAAGGGGACAAGGTTATGCGTGATCGGAAATTTCGTGCCCTGGTGGTTGAAGAGGGGAGTGGCGGTGTCTTTACCCGGGCGGTCAAAGAGCGCAGCATCGAAGATCTCCCTGCCGGGGAAGTTTTGGTTCAGGTTGCCTACTCTTCGCTGAACTACAAGGATGCTCTTTCCGCCAGCGGTAACAGGGGCGTTACCAAGGCTTATCCCCATACGCCGGGCATCGATGCTGCCGGTGTGGTGGTCGAAAGCGCGGTGGCCGACGTGCGCGAGGGAGAGAGCGTTATCGTAACCAGTTATGATTTAGGTATGAACACCCCTGGAGGGTTCGGGCAGTATATTCGCGTGCCTGCTGGTTGGGTAGTACCGTTGCCTGATGGCTTGAGCTTGAAAGAGAGCATGATTTTCGGCACCGCGGGTTTTACCGCCGGTCTGTCGGTTTCAAGATTGACGGCGGTTGTGCCGCCGGAACGGGGTCCGGTTCTGGTTACCGGGGCAACGGGAGGCGTCGGCAGCCTAGCCGTCGGCATTTTAGGACGACTCGGCTATTCGGTCGTTGCCGTTTCTGGCAAGGCGGATGCCGAGCCATTTTTGAAAGGGTTGGGAGCTCGGGAGGTGATCGGCCGCGACCAGCTTGTCGATCAGCGGGACAGGCCCCTTTTGAAAACACGCTGGGCCGGCGCCATCGACACGGTGGGCGGTGAGATGTTGGCTGCAGTAATTAAGTCGGCAGAACCCCGGGGGCTGGTGACCTGCTGCGGAAACGTTGCCTCTGCGGAACTCAGTCTGACAGTTTATCCCTTTATCCTGAGGGGAATCACCCTTGCCGGTATCGATTCGCAGAATTGCCCCATGGTTCAGCGGCGGAAGATCTGGAGCCTGTTGGCCAGCGATTGGAAAGTTGCCGGTCTGGAGGAGATTTGCCGGGTCGTCTGCCTGGATGACCTTTCGGAGTGCATCGACGCGATTCTTGATGGTCGTCTCAAAGGACGTACGGTGGTTGATGTCAACTGCTGACCTTCTGTTAGTCCGTGGTTTGCGGGGCTGGGTGATAATGTCCCGCTAGTAACGGATGATTTCGGTTAAATCAGACAGGGATTCGTATGAATAACGGTTACGTATTGGCCATAGACCAGGGCACCACCGGATCGACGGTATTGATCTTTGATCGAGAAGGAGCGGTTTGCGGCCGAGCCAGCGCGGAATTCACTCAACATTATCCCCGTCCCGGCTGGGTCGAGCACGATCCGCAGGAAATTTGGTCGGTAACCTTTGAGACGGTGAAACAGGCCTTGCAACAGGGCGGCGTCTGTCCGTCAAAGGTCAAGGCGATTGGCATTACCAACCAAAGGGAAACGGCTCTGCTATGGGATCGTCGCACAGGTCTGCCGGTGGCGCCGGCCATCGTCTGGCAGGATCGTCGCACTGCCGGTTTGTGCGACGAACTTAAGCAGGAAGCGCTCGAATCGGCCTGGCAGCAAAAGACCGGTCTGCTTATCGACCCTTACTTTTCCGCCACCAAGGTGCATTGGCTGCTTACCCATATCGACGGTCTGCGCGCGCGAGCCGCCAACGGCGAAATCGCTTTCGGCACCGTCGACAGCTGGCTGGTGTGGAAGCTGACCGGCGGTCGATGTCATGTTACCGATTATTCCAATGCTTCCCGGACCCTGCTGTACAATATTCACGATCTGGGCTGGGATGACGAGATCCTGGCCCGGCTCGATATCCCCCGGCCGATTCTGCCGACAGTCAAGCCTTCCTCCTGGGTCTATGGTGAAACCGATCCCCAGGTCTTTTTCGGTCATCGGGTGCCTATTGCCGGCATCGCCGGGGATCAGCAGGCCGCTCTGTTCGGCCAGGCCTGCTTTCAACCCGGGCAAGCCAAGAACACCTACGGCACCGGTTCTTTTCTGTTGCTGAACACCGGTCCCGATGCGGTAGCCAGCCGGGAACGGCTCTTGACCACTATCGCCTGGGGAATTGGCGATCAACCGGTGGAATATGCCCTGGAAGGTTCGATTTTTATTACCGGTGCGGCCCTGCAATGGCTGCGTGATGGCCTGGGCATAATTACCGGTGCCGCGGAGAGCGAACAGCTGGCAAACTCTTTGCCGGGAAACGACGATGTCTATTTCGTGCCGGCTCTGACCGGCTTGGGCGCTCCCCACTGGGATCCTTACGCCCGCGGCCTCATCGTCGGAATTACCCGCGGTACCGGCCGGGCTCATCTGGTCAGGGCGGCCCTGGAGAGCATTGCCTATCAGACCTGTGACGTGGTTCAGGCCATGTGCCGCGAAGCGGGTATCGATTTGCAGGAGCTGCGTGCCGATGGCGGTGCGGTAAGCAACGCCTTCCTCATGCAATTCCAGGCCGATCTGCTGGGAGTACCGGTGGAGGTTCCCACCATCACCGAAACGACTGCGCTGGGGGCCGCCTGCCTGGCGGGGCTGGCGGTAGGTTTCTGGTCGGACAAAGAAGAGCTTGCTGCTCGTTGGCAGATGGCCTGCCGCTATGAACCACGGATGCAGCAAACGCAGCGCCAACAGCTGCACGGTCGCTGGCGGGAGGCGGTGGCTCGTTCGCTGGGGTGGGCCGGTGGTTGAAGGAACGGTCGTGAGGTGGTGAATTAGAGAATGGCGGGTGTTTCGTTGATGGTGTTGTTGATGTGGGCGAACTCTGCATCGACAGCGCAGAAGGCTTCTACCACCTGCGGGTCGAATTTGCTGCCGCTGTCCTCTACAATAATCTGTTTCGCTTTCTGGTGAGAAAAGGGTTCTTTGTAAGGGCGTTTGGCGCGTAAGGCCTCATAAACATCGACCAGGGCCATAATGCGCGCACTTAAGGGGATGTCTTTGCCTGCCAGACCACAGGGGTAGCCGTTGCCGTCCCAGCATTCGTGGTGGTACTTTGCGATGTCGATTCCCATTTTGACGAATTCGTTGTGCGGATACTCGGCGTGGACGAATTCCAGGGTTGCCGCGCCGAGGGTGGTATGGTTTTTCATGCTTTCGAATTCCTCGGCGGTTAACGGTCCCGGTTTGAGCATGATGTTATCGCTGATACCGACCTTGCCTACGTCGTGCAACGGACTGGCGTGATAAATGGTGGCAATGAAGTCGGGCGTGATGATCTCGGTGAACTCTTCACGTTGGGCTAGCTCTATTGCCAATATCCGGCACAGGTCCTGGACTCGCTCCAGGTGCAGGCCGGTATCGTCGTCGCGCATATGGGACAGTTTGGCCAGGGCAAAAATCATCCCCAGTTGGGACCGGTTGATTTCCTCCAATTGGTCGGCGACCCGCTGCTCGAGGCAAAGGTTGGCCTCTTGCAGCCGCCGCTGTGACTGACGCAGCAGCAGATGGGTCTGGACCCGGGCGTAGACCTCTTCCACCATGAAGGGTTTGGTGATGTAGTCGACACCGCCGGCACGAAAAGCTCGGGTTTTGTCCTCCGCATCGTCAAGGGCGCTGATGAAAATGACCGGGATATCCCTGAGGTTGTTGTCCGATTTGAGGCTGGCGCACACCTCGTAGCCATCCATGTCCGGCATGGTAATGTCCAGCAGAATCAGGTCGGGCGGTCTCTGGCTTGCTGCTCGCAGTGCCAGGCCTCCCTGCGGAAAAGCGCTCACCCGGTAATCCGCTTTGCGAAGCAGATTGCTTAACAGGTGCAGATTCTCCGGCGTATCGTCAACGATCATGATATGGGGAGAGCTCATAAGCCTCCTTGGCATTTATCGAAAAACATTCCGACAATTCAATCCCGCCACAGCAGATCAAGCAGTTTCTCGTATTCGTAACGCTCTGCCAGTGCTGCCAGATAGTCGCGCAGGGAACTGTCTAAGGTACCAACCTCGTTCAACAACTCAGAAAAATGCATCATATCGCCTTGTTCCACCGCCTGCCGCAGACCCGTACGTAAAGATGCGGGCAGTTCCTGCACCGAGGCCGGTTCGGGCGTGGAAATTGTCGATCGTGTCAGGTCTTCTTGTGCCGGGGCATAGAGATATTGAAAACCACACAGTTCCTTGAGCTTCTCATACAGTTCGGTGGTTTTGAAAGGCTTGGCGATATAGCCGTCGGCCTCGGCTGCCAGTGCTTTCTCGGCCAGATCACAAGAAGTGAATCCGCTGGCCGTTACGATAACGACCTTGGTCGTCTGTCCCCCGGCCAGGGAGCGCAGACGACGGCTGGTCTGATAACCGTCTATTCCCGGCAGGTGAATGTCCATCAACACCACATCGGGCTGCAGCTCTGCAAATTGCTTGAGGGCCTTTTCCCCGCAATCGACCGCGTCCACGCTGAATCCCACTCTGCGCAAGGTCTGATCCAGCATGTTGCGACTGTTGTCATCGTCTTCGACGATCAGAGCCTTCACCGGCAGGTATTGGGGTTCGATGTGCGCCGCCTGGCCCGGATTGAGTTCAACTGCCGATTGCAGTTCATCGCCAGCGCACTCCTCGGCTCTGAAGGTGAAACGGAAGCGACTGCCGGCACCTGCTTCACTCTCCATCAGACGCAGTTCGCCGCCCATTTTTTCAGCATAAGCGCGGCTGATGGAAAGTCCCAGCCCGGTCCCTTCACCGGCGGCACGCCCGCTGCTGGTCTGTTCAAAGACGCCGAACAGTTTGTCCTGCTCAATGGCGTCGATGCCGCTGCCGGTGTCGCTGATATCAATAGCGATATCCCAGTTTTTGTGATCGCTCGTATAGCCGCTGGCGTGAACGGTAATACGGCCTTGTCGGGTGAATTTCACCGCGTTGGACAGAAGGTTGATCAATACCTGGCGGATTTTGGCACGGTCGGCAGCCAGGTAGTGAGGCAGGTTCTCGTCAAGGGTCAGTTCCAGCAGCAGGGCCTTCTTTTGGCAGGAAAGATGGAACATGGACGCGATGTCGGCCATGAGCTGATGGAAGTCGAGCGGTGCACTTCGGATAACCACGTGCCCGGCTTCGACCCGTGACATCTCCAGGATGTCGTTGATCAGTTCCAGCAGATGGTCGCCGCTGCGATTGATGGTCTGGATCTGTTCACGATGGCTCGGCTGTAGATCTTTGTCCTGCTGCAGCAGTTGGGAGTAGCCGAGGATGGCGTTTAAGGGGGTGCGGATCTCGTGACTCATGTTGGCGAGAAAGGTACTTTTAGCGCGGTTGGCTGTCTCGGCTGCTTCGGCGAGTTGTTCGGCCTTGGCAGTGGCTTCCTGCAACTGGCGATTGGCCTGGCGCAGTGCCTCTTCAGACTCCAGGCGGTTGCGAATGTCCATCATGCATTCAAGGAGTTTCTCGCGGCCTTGAATGGTGATCTTTTTGACCGTCTTCAGGACCGGAATTTCTGTGCCATCAGCTTGAATCAGCACCTTCTCCGAGTTGTCCACTTCCCGGCCCAGATCGAGAATCGGGCAACTATTCTCTTCGGCCGGGCATAAAAAGCAGTGGCAACGGTTGCCGATAATTTGCTCATTTGAACTGCCGAACAGTGTGGCTCCCGTTGGATTGATGCTTTCGATGGCGCGGGTTTCGGCATCGATAATGACCAGTGCCACGGGCAGGCTTTCCATCAGGGTGCGCTGAACCTGTTCGCTCTCCCGCAGCGTCTCCTCCATGCGCTTGCGTTCACTGATTTCGGTTTTTGTAGCCAGGTAGTGCGTAATACGGTTCAAATGGTCGCGAATGGGCGAGATGGAAGATAGAGCCCAATAAAGTTCACCATTTTTGCGCCGGTTGAGGATTTCGCCTTTCCAGGTACGGCCGACTTCGATGGTTCTCCACAGCTCCTTATAGAAACCGTCCGGCATGAAGCCGGATTTGAGGATTCGTGTACTTGCACCGATAACCTCGCTTTTGTCGTAGCCGGTCATCTCCAGGAATTCGGGGTTAACATACTCGATGGTTCCCTGGAGGTCGGTGATGACCACAGCGGTCGGACTTTGTTCGATCGCTGCCGACAGTTTGCGGGAAGTTTCTTCGCTCTGCTTGAGACGTTCTTCGGTTTGCTTGCGAGCCGTAATGTCATGGAAAGCGGTAACCGCACCGAGATAGCGGTCTTCAGCCCATATGGGCCGGCATGCGACTTCCACCGTCAGGATGGCTCCGGATTTATGACGGAAACGTTCCTCTCCTTCGTAGTTTTTACCTTGGCTGACTGCCAGAAAAAACGGGCAGTTTTCTTTTTCCAGATAGGCGTTGCCCCTGTGGCAGTGAAACAGGTCATGAGCCGTCGCACCGAGTAATTCCGTTTCGCTGTAACCGAGGAGCTTACAGGCCGCCGGGTTGATACGTTCGATGAGGCCGTCTCGGTTGGTGACGTACAATCCTTCGGCCAGTGCGTTGTTTATGGCCTGCAGGTTGCGCTCCTCGGCGCTCAAGGCCATGGCCCAGCGCCGTAAGCGCAGCATCAGCAAAGTAATGACCCCAGCGACGAAGGCCATGGTAACCAGATAACTGATGAATTCCTGGAAAAAGGACTCATAGGCCGGGGCAGCAGTATAAGAGACCAGGTAGCCTGCAACCTGCTGCCGAATATCCCTGATGGGAAGCAAGGATACGATGTGGGTACCGCCATTAACATTGACACTGGTGGTTACGCGACGCCCCTGGTTCAGTGCGGTCTGAACCTTTTGGTTTTTGCGCAACCGGCGATTGATCTCTGTGGCATCGGCGGAAAGTCGCGGCGGGCTGTCCGGCAGAATGGCATTGGCATCTTCCAGGAGAAAGTCCGGATGGAGGTCCGACGGGCTATAGAGCCATTGTTGCTCGGGAAAAACGTGCGGCAGGGTCAGGTTGCGGCTTAGCAGAAAAGCATATTCACAATTTGGATCGAGTTCGGCCAGGGCATCGCGGATACCTTTAGCGATGACGCTGACAGAGATGCTGCCGAGATGGCGACCGTGATGCATTAACGGGTAGACGTAGCGGAAACCGGAACGTACCTTGCCCGTTTCGAAACCCTGGACCGGGCGTTTCTTAATGTTGGCCTGGCGAATCGACTCCTGAAAATCGAGCAAAGGATCGCTGTAACGGTCGGGTTTGTGAAAACGCAGCAGGCTGGTGCCGTCGGGCAGATAAAACTGCAATTGCAGGGGAATATCGGAGTTAATGGCCTGGTAAGCGGGATATAGCTGGCGATAGAGGCGTCCTCGCGCAAGGTCCCGCAGGCGGCCCTCGCTATCTACGGCTGTTGCAAGGATCTGCAGTATCTCCGGCCGGTCGACGACATTGGCGTAGAAGTCTTCGATCGCCAGGCGGTACATCTGCACGCTGGCGCGGTAGGCGGTTTCGAAAGTACTCTGGTGTTCGGAGAAATGTGCTTGCTGTTTCTGCTGCATGGTCTTGTACAGAAACAGGCCGACGCCAGTGGTCAGTAAAAGCATGCCGGCAATCAGGCCGCAGGACGTTGCCAGACGTTTGCTCAGGCCTCTCATCTAGAAATTGCCCTGGTTGGGGATTGCCACGTCGCCGAGCAGTTCACGGACGATGTCGTAATTGGCATCGGCAGCCGGAACCGCTCCGTAGCGGATGTTGTCGCCCCAGCCGGTCAGCATTTCCCGATCCTTGCCGGCTGGATCGATGGCGATGAGGGCATGACGGACCTGATTCACCAGTTCCGGTTTGAGTGTCGCCTTGTTGGCGACCATGGCAAAGGAGGGCAAGGGGCCCGTTTCGTCGAGAATGGTCAAACCGAGGTGGGCATATTTTTTACCGATGGCGGTCTTCAGGCCGCCGACCTCGAACTGTCCTTGGACCACGGTGAGGGCCACGGCATCGTGTTTGCCGAGGTACCGATAGCGGTTGCGTTCAAGGCTGCTGCCGTGCCGGCGCAGCAGGCCGTTGGCAGAAAGGTAACCGCAGGTGGAAAGGGGCTGGGTCAGGGCGACCTTACGGTCAGTCAGGCCATCCAGGGAAAACTCCGAATCGCCGAAGGCGACCAGGGCACAGGTATATGTTGTTTGACCGGAAGCTTCTTTGAAATGGACCAGCGGTTCGGCCTGGGGATAGCTTGCGCGCAGCTCAACGTAAGGCAGGGGGCCCTGGTAGGCCAGATCTATTTCTCCATTGCGGAATTTGTCAAGGATATCGGCATAACTGTCGGCGTAAACGTATTCGATGGAGATGCCGAGTCGCTGTTGCAGATAATCGGTCAGAGGGCGAAACTGTTTCACCACCGTTTCGCGGTTTTCCATCGGCAGCGGCGCAAAGCGAATGGTGTCTGCGGCGAGGCCGGTACCTTCAAGGCACCAGCATGCCAAAACCAATAACCAGATTACACGTTGCATTTTTGGTTCCCTCCAGTTTGCACAGGTTGGTTCTACTGGGACCTTCGCTCAATACAAGGGTGTGTTTCGGTTCTGCCTTTCATTAATTTCTGGTCTGAATTCTCTACAAATAAAGCCCGGATTCGACGAATCGAAGCCGGGCTTAAAATGAAAAACTCAGAGGTTATTCGTTTTGGCGGCTCGGCTATCCCGGTGGGACCCGCAGCTTTGCGTCACCGGATTGCTCCGATTTTGCCAGGCGGTGAAAATAAATTTGGCTCTATCCTACTTAAAAACAAAGAAGAAAACAATTATTAATCCTTTCGCGTGGTAGTCAATATTCCTTCGCAACATTTTGCTAATAATCTGCGTTTATTTAAAGGCATCGGAGGTATAGCGGCCTTAGCCGACAATCGGAATGTTTGGAAAGGGCGAGGTGCCTGATGGGCAACATTAGGAAAAAAAAGAAAAAGACAACTTCTCGCCGGCGAAAAGCCGCACCGTCAACCAAACCCCTGGCTGGTTTTGCATGGTCTTTTCTCGGGATGTTTGTACTGTTTTTTACGGCGGCGACTTTTCTTCCCGACCGGGCCGTCCACGCCTTGAATCGTTTTACTGCTTTTTCCGCGGGGTTGGTGCTTCAGAGTTTGGGACTGTCGGCTGTGGTCCATGACCGTTTTCTGGCTCTGGGGCGGTTTCGGGTTGAAATTGTCCCGGAATGTACCCCCCTTTATCTGATTGTGCTGCTGCTTTCTTTTTTGTCGGCCTGGCCCGCAACGGCCCGCAAGAAAGGAGTCGGAATTCTGGCGGGAGTGATGATCCTGACGGTGCTTAATACCCTGCGCATCGCCCTGGCTGTTTATGTCGGCAGCTTGTCGCGTGGGGCATTTCACATTCTTCATACTTACCTGGGGCAGGTTGTTATGATGCTTGCGGTTTGCGCATTCTGTCTGTCATGGAGCCGTTGGCAGGCGAAGGAGCTGACTTTGTCGCGCCTGCAAATAGCCTGGGGACGCCTGATTCTCTGTTCTGCCGCTCTTTTTGCCTGCTGGTTGCTGGTCGACAAGGCCTATGTCGCAATGAACGACGCACTGGTCGAGGCGATTCTTTCCTGGCAAGGGTGGGAAATCACTCTGCAGCGCCGCCATTTTTTATACTTTGAAACCTTCAACCTTCCATTTTTTGCCAGCTTGGTTCTGGCAGGCAGGCAATTTATCCCTGGGAGAAGGGTCAAGGGGGTTCTGCTCGGCACGCTGATGATCTGGTGCAGCCATGTGCTGTTCCGCCTGGGCAATGCCTACCTGATACTTTACCGGCAGGACGGCATATTCCTGCTGACCAACAGTGTTACCATTTTGAGTCAATACCTGCTGACCTTCGTAGCCTGGTACCTTTTACTGCAACGGCACCAAACATCTAATTCATCGGAATAGCGCTCTTTTCAATTGTTTCAGGGCTTCTTTTCGTAAACGGCCTTGTTATCTATTTGCTGCTGGAGCAGGTACAAGACGCACGAAACTTTAATTTTCCTCTAATGCATGGTTAACAATCTTTTACGAATTTTAGAGCGTAACGAAATGATCGGTTCTCCACAAAGGGGATTTGCCTGACCTTATAAAATAAGGGACCAGGAAACCCGGACGAGGGCATAGAAGCCTTTGTGCGGGTTTTTTATTTGGCCGCACAGTCT
>ENA-ORCT01000250-ORCT01000250.1-marine-metagenome-genome-assembly--contig:-NODE-250-length-27803-cov-3.210019_pt1 | contig 27803 bp, 21 predicted proteins | sample MGYA00248632_ERZ508511 | MGnify/ENA primary metagenome ERZ508511 (study PRJEB26182, sample SAMN06268839) | marine metagenome | isolation source: Tt an P1-techrep anaerobic enrichment on pine from sediment...
TCGGCGGTTGGCGAAACCGCCCGATGGGCGGGGGGCTGAAATTCCGTATACCCATATCATTGCTGAACATGGTTTCCAATGCGTGGGTGGTCAATGCGACAACCAACACCGAGGCCCTTCAGAGACTGTGGGGCATGGGGCGCCTGCGGACGTATGTGGTACCCAACGGCCTGGATTTCCGAGACAAGGATTATACGGTTGCAGATCCTCTCGGAGAAGAAATGCAGTCATGGGTTAATGGGCGTATGGTTGTGGGGGCCGTTGGGACTATTTCAAGGCAAAAGAACTTTGATCTGTTTTTCGATGTTGCCAAAAGGCTGAGCCATCTGGCATCAAAAGTGTGCTTTTGCCTCGTCGGTGGCGCCGAGACTTCATCGCACGATCTGGAGCGACATCTACGAAATCGCATCGAGCGGGAAGAACTCTCCGCATATGTCCGCATGATGGGGAACTCAGCGAATGTTGCCGGACTTTTGCCACATTTTTCCGTCATGTTGTGTACCTCCGACTTTGAGGGGTGCCCCAATGTGGTGATGGAGGCAATGCGGGCGAGACTGGCTGTGGTTATGACCGACTGTTGCGATACAGACCTACTTGTCGAAGAAAACGAAAGTGGCCACGTCGTTCCTGTGGGTGACCTGGAGGCTCTCGTCTGCAGAACAGCCGAGTTGCTTGATGACCCTGAGAAATGCCGGCGATTTGGTTTGCGGGCGCGCCAGTTAGCTGAAAAGCATTTTCAAGCGACCGAGAGCGCCTGGTTGATGGCGCGGATCTACCTCAAAGAGTGGGGCCGGAGGCAGCGGATATCAAGGGGCAGGTAGGGCTGTTGGGCAATATGCCGGACATGATGCGAATAAAGGATTCTGCGATGAAATCTCGAATCCAGTTTGTCATTTCCAACTTGGGAACCGGCGGTGCTGAGATGATGCTTTATAAGCTTCTTTCCCGGATCGACCGCAACAGATTTGTTCCCGAGATCACCTCCCTTACCGATTATGTCCCGCTAGCCGAGAAATTTCGGACTATTGAAGTCCCTGTGCGCGTTCTTAAAATGCGTCGCGGCGTCCCGGATCCTCGGTGGGTTTTTCGGCTTTCCAATGTTCTCGGCCAACACCGGCCGCATTTGGTTCAAACCTGGATGTACCATGCCGACCTCATTGGAGGATTGGCGGCGAAACTATCGGGCCGTATTCCGGTGATCTGGAATATACGCCACAGCAGCCTTGCGCCCGGTTCAAGTAAAAGAACGACTCGGTTGACTGCAAAAGCCTGTGCCAGGCTCTCTTCTTGTTTGCCTGCCAAAATCATTTGCTGCGCCGAGACCGCAAAGCGAATCCATATCGACCTTGGTTATGATTCTTCCCGGATGCTCGTGATTCCTAATGGTTTTGATCTGGGCTCCTTCAAGCCCGACCCCGAAGCTAAAAAGAACCTGTCTCGAGAGCTCGGTATTCCTCCCGGTTCAATAATTATTGGGCTGGTTGCGCGTTTTCACCCTGAAAAAAACCATGAAACTTTTATTCAGGCTGCGGCCTTATTAAAGGCCAGGGCGCCCAATGTCCGGTTTGTCCTCTGCGGAGACGGAATAACCTGGAAAAACAAGGAGCTGACAGCATGGATCGAGGCTGCAGGATTGCATGATTCATTTCATTTATTGGGCTACCGCTCCGATATTCAACAACTTGCCGCTTCTTTTGATATCGCGACTTCTTCGTCTGTCAGTGAAGGATTCTCCAACACAATTGGAGAGGCGATGGCTTGTGCTGTGCCATGTGTTGTTACGGACGTGGGAGACTCAGCCAGCATTGTTGGCAAAACAGGGAAGGTTGTTTTGCCGCAGAATCCAGAAGCTTTATCCACTGCCTGGCTTGAATTAATCGACCTGGAAAGGGAAGGCCGGCAGGAGCTTGGGCGACTCGCTAGACATCGGATATTGCAACATTTTTCTCTGGATCTGATTGTTAAACGATATGAAGACCTTTATTCGGATATTGTGAACATGGAATGTAAGTAGTCCCGACTGCATCCGAACAAAGGTGATATGCGAAAGCAGGTAATTGACTGTCTCCAGGATCCAAGAAAGAGGAATGCGCATCTAGGGGAACTCCCGGGCGGCTTCACTCCGGGAGATTTGTTCTGCCTTACTAAGGGAATTTACGATGTTATAGTTTAGTTCTATAAGGCGTAAAACTTCCGACAATCTTGGTTGTCAGCTTCTGTCTGGAGGAAAATAATAATGGCCAAAATAGTAATAATAGGCAGTTATGCTGGAAGCCTTGTCTCTTTTCGAGGAAATTTGATAAAGGAGATGGCAGACAATGGGCATGAGGTTATAGCTTGTGCTCCAAATGCTTCCAATTCTATAAAGGAAAAGCTTAATGAGCTTGGCGCGACTTATCATGATATTGGTCTCAACGGAAGCGGTATGAATATCCTTCGTGACCTTAGGTCACTCAAAAATATGTATAAAAGTTTGAAAATATTTAAACCTGACATTGTGCTCACTTATACGATAAAGCCAAATGTTTATGGTTCAATTTGTGCTCGCCTGGCCAAAGTTCCCATGGTTGGATTAATGATTACAGGTTTGGGACATCCCTTCTCTGATTCTGCAGGAAAACTTCTGAAAACAATTGCAACTCTTCTATATCGTTTAGCTATAACAAAGAAACAGGTGGTATTTTTTCAGAATAGAGACGATATGGAAATGTTTCTTGATAAACGAATCGTTAATAAATCCAATCGGTTGGTTTTAGTAAACGGATCTGGAGTTGATACAAGTTATTTCTCTGCAAAAGAACTTCCTGATAACGTTTCCTTTCTTGTTATGTCGGCCTTTAAGATGGAAAAAGGAGTTAGGGAATATGCCGAGGCCGCGAGGAAATTAAAAAACAAGTACCCGGACGTTCGATTTTTCTTAGCCGGTCGTTTGAAGGAAGATCGATTCCATATTTCCCAAGAAGAACTCAATCAATGGATTGAAGAGGGGAGTGTCGAATGTTTGGGTTTTGTAGAAGATGTGCGAAATCTTCTAGAAGAAACCTTCGTCCTTGTATTGCCTAGCTACTATCGTGAAGGTATACCCAGGTCTATACTTGAAGCTTTAGCCATGGCACGCCCGGTTATTACTACTGATGCACCAGGTTGTCGGGAGACAGTGGTTGATGGCGTGAATGGTTTTCTGGTACCAGCGAGGGATTCCGAAGCTTTGGCCAAAGCTATGGAGAGATTTATCCTGCAACCGAAGTTGGGCTATGAGATGGGTGTTGCCAGTCGCAGGTTAGCTGAAAACAAATTTGATGTACATAAGGTAAACAGAGTGATCCTGGATAACCTGGGCCTTCTTTGTAACTTTCAGTGAATGAACTTGTTTGCTCCTGGCTTGGATATGGCCGAATGTAGAAAAATTGCGACGGATGCCAGGACGTGCTATGTGCAGAGCTTCCGTCATGCAATTCAGATTGTTTTGAACACTATTTCGCAAAGAAAGGCAGGGCTGCATCTCTTCAGAAAGATAACGCTATCAAATGCCTAATGGTGAAGAATAAAAGGGGAGTGCCGTGATCGCTGAATTTATTTTACCCTCGGACAACAGGTGGTTGTCGTTTTTAAAAAAAGCGGGACATGATTTTTATCACCTTCCGGAATATACGGTTTTTTCAGCAAAATACGAAGGCGGTAAGCCTGGTGCTTTTTACATTGAAGATCAGGGAACGGCACTGCTGGTCCCTGTGTTGACCTATGATTTGCCCGCATTCCTTGATTCGGGAGCCGGCGGTTGCGATCTCCTTTCAGCCTACGGTTATCCCGGGCCTATTTTCTCCGATAAAGTCAGTGATACCCAAGCCAGACGTCTTTTTAGTGGATTTGTTGATTTGGCCAGGCAGCGTGGAGTTGTTTCTGTTTTTCTCCGAGCACATCCATTGCTTGAGTGTGCCTCAGATATCATGGCTGAATTCGGCACTTTGGTTTCACATGGTCGAACTGTATATGGGAAGATGCATGCGGAGCACGGCAGTGTTTGGTCCGGATTGAGCCGTGCACATAAAACCAGGGTCAATAAATTAAAGAGACTGGGCTATGTTTCCGTTTGTAACGATTTCAGATATTGGGACGACTTTATTTCCATTTATCAAGATACAATGTCTCGCGTCCATGCCAAGAAATTCTATTTTTTTACCAAGGAATACTTTAACGATATGAAGCGGACCTTTGGGGATCACTTGTATTTTTGGTCCGTGATATCCCCGGAAGGAGACCTTGCGTCGGCTGCTATTTTTTTCGAGACAAGTGGTATTGTGCAGTACCACCTCAGTGGGACTGCAGAAACACACATTAACATGTCTCCAAGCAAGCTTTTGTTATATGAAGTCGGCAATTGGGCAATAGATTTTGGGGCTAATTATTATCACCTTGGCGGAGGGCTTGGTGGAAAGGAAGACTCTTTGTTTAAGTTCAAATCGAGTTTTTTTAAAAACTATGCCTCGTTTTTTACCTTTAGAATGGTAGTTGATGAAGGAAAATACGATAGATTGAAGAGGGAATGGATTTCAAAATTTGGAAAAGATGGTTATAATAACGACTATTTTCCTTTATATCGATGTCCAATTGAATAAACTGAACCGCGCCTGTCTGTGAAACATATTGTCTATTTTTTGTGGGTCCGCCTATTTTATAGTTTATTTCCCCATCGCATGTTTAAACTCACGAATGAGCAGCGGAATGATGTCGAACAGGTCGCCAATCAAGCCATAGTTGGCTACCTTGAAAATAGGGGCGTTTTCGTCCTTGTTGATGGCAATGATCAAATCCGACGACGACATGCCAGCCAGGTGTTGAATCTGCCCGCTGATACCGCAGGCGATGTATATTTTAGGGCAGACCGTTTTGCCGGTTTGGCCAACCTGATGCGAGTAGGAAATCCAGCCTGCATCCACTGCCGCACGCGATGACCCCACCCCCGCGCCCAACACTTCAGCCAATTCGCGAATCAGACTGAAATTTTCCGGTGCCTGCAGGCCGCGCCCACCCGACACGATGATGTTGGCTTCAGAGATATTCGTGGTCGTTTCCTGTTCTAGCTCGAAATGCAGTCGCTTTGTTCGAGAACGCATCAGCGTGTCCGCTATCTCCTCCACCACAATTTCACCTGTGCGATTTACGATGGAAACGGCCTCCTTCATGACTTTGTGGCGTACCGTGGCCATTTGCGGTCGATGGTTCTGGGTAATGATGGTGGCCATGATATTGCCGCCAAAGGTCGGCCGGGTCTGCATAAGGTTGCCCGTATCCGGATCGATCGCCAGGCCGGTGCAGTCTGCCGTCAGACCTGCGTTTACAGCGACCGCCACGCGAGCCGCCAGGCTGCGACCGATGCTGGTGGCACCGTATAGCATCACAGCCGGTTTGTGGCGGCGGATCAGTGCGCTCAGAACGTTGGCGTAAGGCTCATCCTGAAAATATGCCAGTTCCTCACGGTCAATGAGATAAACTCGGTCGGCTCCGCGAGATGTCAGGGCAGGGACCTGGTCCTCGACGTTGTGGCCCAGCAGCACCGCACAAAGGGGCATCTGCAGGGAATCCGCCAACTTGCGGCCTTCGCCGAGCAATTCATTGGCAATCGGCTGGACGATGCCGTTTTTTTGCTCGGCAAACACCCAGACCCCCTGATAGATGCTTAAATCAAGGCTGGTAGAAGTATCATGGCGTATCTCGATCGCGTCATGTTTGCAGACTTCGGCACAGGCCCCGCACAAATTGCATCTGGCCGCATCAATTGTCACCAGATCTTCTCGCAAGACAATCGCGGAAAAGGGGCAGGCCTTGACGCACAGCCCGCAACCAACACATTTATTTTTGACAACGTAAATCGGATCCATTGACGTTAATCTCTTTCGAGGAACTTTGTCAGGTTGTTGATAAAACCCATCAGTCCGATTCCCAGGCTGTTCTTCAACAGGCTGTTCTTCAACAGGCTGCTATTCCGTGGCTGCTATGATGGCTTCTTTGATTTTTTCCACAAGGGCTTGAGCCATGTCGACCGGTTCACCCGTCAAGATTTCTCCGCTGCTGCGTGCAGGGGGAGTGAATATTTTCACCACCTTTGTCAACGATCCGTTCAAACCGAGTTTCTCGCGATCACATTCGATATCGGCGGCCTGCCACTGGGTAATGGTTGCTTTGCGGGCGGTCATGATATCCTTGAGAGACGGCATTCGCGGTTTATTTATCTCCTTGACGACGGTCAACACGCACGGAAGCTCTCCTTTCAACACCTCAATCCCTTCCTCCAGCATGCGTTCGGCAACGATATAGCCAGGAGAGATTTCATTTATTCGCCTTACGTAGGTGATCTGTGGAAGATCCAGATGGGCTGCGATTCCGGGTCCTACCTGAGCGGTATCACCGTCAGCGGCTTGCTTGCCACACAGTATCAGGTCGAAATGCCCTATTTTGCGCAAGGCCATGGATAGCGTATAGCTGGTGGCCCAGGTGTCACTGCCGATAAAAGCCCGATCCGAGACCAAAATGGCCTCGTCAACTCCCATGGCGGTGGCTTCACGCAGAGCGCTTTTGGCCTGGGGTGGTCCCATCGTCAGGGCTGTCACGCTGCCGCCCATTCTTTCACGCAAACGCAGGGCTTCCTCAATGGCATACATGTCAAAAGGGTTGATGATGGCAGCCACCCCCTCACGTTGCAGGGTGTTGGTTTCAGGGTCGATCTGGACGTCCATCGTATCCGGGACCTGCTTGATACAGACGACAAAATGCATTAGATCACCATTTTTCCCTGGGAAGATCGGCACAGTTCAAAGATGGCCGGTCATTGGATTCAGGCCTGAGCCAGGATGCTGAGACTCGAGTCGTTATTAACAATTGTAGGACCGGTTTATGGCTTTGCAACATTTAATGCCCCTGGAAAGATGATGGTCAGCCAGTTCGGCCTCCGCTGTCGGGGTACGGGATAAGAGGGACACGCTTTTCTGCAGGGTGACAGTTCATTAGGAAAAGATCGGGTCTCTTTAGCGCCAACTTTACGCCGGTGACCTGGTTGAGGACCGTCAATTGGCCAGGTAATGCTCCAGCTACAATCATAATTTTTCGCAAGGTTACGAAGATATTCCGGCGCAGTCGGTTGAGCCCTTATTGGTGGTTGGTATACTTTTGCTATACGATTTTTCGTTCTCATTGGGAGGGGGCGAGATCGTCCCTGAAATAAGGCTAGGCGTCCGTTTCGCGCTGGCTCCCGTGAAATTGGCTTTCAGCAAGGCCGGTTCCTTAAGAAAGTTTCAGGAGCCTGGCTTCGGTAAAATATAGGAATCGATAAAAAAAGGGAAAAGAGATTGCCTCTCGTTCAGGATGAAGCGGCAGAGAAGGCAGGGCGGCCCAAAGTTGCAAGATTTTCTTACCATGGAGGAGACCAAAATGAGAACGATTGACAATCTCAGGCAGTTTATTGCCACGGAAATCTGTGGAGAAGGTTGCAAGAGTATTGGCGATACCGATCTTCTGATAGAAGATGGAATTATCGACTCCATGGGTATCATGGTCCTGCTGGGATATCTGGAAGATAAATTTGCCGTCCAAATAGAAGGTGACGAGTTGTTGCCTGAAAACTTCGCAACCCTTGCTGCGATTTCCACTCTGGTTGAGAAAAAAATCGATCTCGCTGCGGAGGGTTGAAATGGAATTTGTCCTGAGCGAAGAGCAGACCGAGCTGCGGGAGGCGGTCATTCGATTCGCCCGCCAGGAGATCGGTCACGATCTTTCTAGCTGCGACAAAGAAGGCAGCTTTCCTTTCGATTCGTGGCAGAAGTGTGCCGACATGCAGATCATTGCAATGCCTTTCCCAGAAGAATATGGCGGGTGCGGCGCCGATCTGTTGACCACCGTCGTCATATTGCAGGCGCTCGGCTACAGTTGCCGGGATGCCGGCCTGGTCCATGCGCTTGCTACCCAGATTCTTTGCGGATTGCAGATACACTTATTCGGCACCGATGAACAAAAGCAGCGTTTCCTGCCTCCGCTTTGTCGGGGGGAAACGGTATTCGCTCAGGCAATTACCGAACCGGGTGCCGGGTCTGACGCCATCGGGGCCATGCAAACCCGAGCGACAAAGTCGGCTGACGGATACCTGCTGAATGGCTCGAAGATGTTCATTTCCAACGGACCGATCGCCGATGTTGTTATCGTTTTCGCTCTTACCAACCCGGAGGGCAGTCGCCTCGGCGGTATTTCCTGTTTTCTGGTTGAAAAAGAAACGCCTGGATTCACTCGATGCCCTCCTATTGAAAAGATGGGACTCTGTACACTGCAGAACGGCGAGCTCGTTTTTGACGATTGCAGGGTCTCGGCCTCGGCACTGCTCGGTCGAGAAGGGCAGGGGGCTATAATCTTTAACGAGTCCATGGAATGGGAACGCAGCCTGCTTCCGGCCGCCCACCTAGGCACCCTGGAAAGGATACTGGAAACCAGCGTGGACTATGCCCGCAAGAGGAGCGCTTTCGGGCAGCCGATTGGCAAGTATCAGGCCGTGGCCAATAAAATCGTGGAAATGAAGGTTGCTTACGAGCTTGGACAGTTGATTCTATACAAGGCCGCTGCCCTCAAGGGGCAGGGGAAGAGGGCCGCCATGGAGGCCTCCATTGCCAAACTGTTTATCAGCGAGGGCCTGAAACAGAGCTGTCTGGACGCTGTTCAGGTGCACGGTGGCTATGGGTTTACCAAAGAGTACGAAATAGAGAGAGACTTGCGTGACAGCATTGCCGGGACCATTTATTCAGGAACCAGTGAAATGCAGCAGGCCATCATCTCGCGTTTATTGGGACTTTGATTATGAATGGGAGCCTCGTCCAACATTATCTGGACACAGCGTCAGTCTCGCCGGACAAGGTTGCCTGTACCGATGGCAATACAGACATCACTTATGGCGGACTGACCGAGCGATCAGGCCGTCTTGCTACGTTGCTCATCAATTCAGGAGTTTGCCGTCAGGATCGGGTAGCCATTTGCCTTAGCCGTTCAGCCGAATTTTTACCGGCGATTCTCGGAATTCTCCGTGCCGATGCGGTATATGTTCCCCTCGATCCCAAGTCTCCACCTGAAAGGTGGCGTCAGATCTTAGCCGATTGCACTCCGACTGCCCTGTTGTGCGACAGCCAGACGGTTCTATCTCTTACCAATGCGCTAAACTCTCCCATCCCTATGATCCTGTTGGGCCATCGGAGCAATCTTCCCCCTGGAGCTGCCGATGTATCAGCGGATATTGAAGACCTTTTGGCCAGCCCTCTGTTGGAAAAGGATTATCGCAACTTACCGGATGACCTGGCCTACATCCTGTACACTTCGGGTTCGACCGGACAACCCAAGGGGGTGATGATCAGCCATCGCAATATCCGGAATTATATCGATTGGGCCGTAGATTATTTCGCCATAAAACCTGAGGACCGAATTCTCGGTACGGCACCTTTTTACTTCGATATGTCGACCTTCGACCTGTGGTGTCCCTTAAAGGCCGGGGCGACCCTGTGTGTGGCCAACAATATGCACACGCTTTTTCCGGAAAAGCTTCTCCATTTTATGGAAAGTCAACAGATCAGCATCTGGAAAGGCATTTCCTCGCTCCTTTTTTACCTGGATCGCGCCGGGGTGCTAACTCCGGGAAGGATTCCGACCCTGAGCCGGGTTCTGTTCGGCGGGGACGAGCTGCCGGCCCGGACCCTCATCAGTTGGATGAAAACCTTCCCGGAAAAAAACTTCTATAACGCTTACGGACCCACCGAAGCGACCGGTATATCCCTTTGTTATCCTGTAGAAAAGATCCCCGGAAATTCCGGTGAACGCGTCCCCATAGGTCGTCCCTGTAAAGACATGCGGGCAGTACTGCTCGACCATAAATGCATGCCCGTGCCGGACGGGGCGAGCGGTGAATTGTGCCTGGCCGGGCCAGGACTTGCGGCTGGTTATCTGAACGATCCGGATCGTACCGCCCAGGCTTTTTTTACCTTGACTACGATTGGGGAGAAAGAGGGCACCTGGTATCGCACCGGTGATTTGGCGCTGCGTAAAGCAGATGGCAATTATGAATTCATAGGTAGAAAAGACAACCAGGTCAAGATTATGGGGTACCGCATCGAGCTGGGAGAAATAGAACAGGCCCTGCGAGCCTTCGAGGGAGTTTTGGATGCGGTAGTCGTCAAGGTTCAGCGGGATGGACTGGACGAACTGGTGGCCTTTGTCGAGGAGCAGGAGGGTACGCAGAATTCCTCTATTCTTCATCATTTGCGTGGGTGCATTCCGGCTTATATGATACCGCGGCGGGTGATATCGCTTTCTGATCTGCCTCGTTGCAGCCGAGGAAAAATCGACCGGGCGGCTTTGCGTTTGCGGGGGCTGGAGGCCGGGTATGGTGATTGATCAAGGGATGACAGATCGATATCTCAGCATAATTAAAGAGATTGGCACGTCTGTTCGCTTGACCGACAGCCATGTACATCCCTTCGACGTGCTTTACGACGGTGGAAGTTATTGTGCCAACCCTTCCTGCGCCGGCGTCTACTCCGATGGGAATGCCTGTTACGTCCCGCCGACCAGCGGCCCCGTCTTATTGGAGGCTCCCGCTGAGCCGCCTGCTCAGGCGCCGCGCGATCTGGTAAAGCGCATGATGATGCTGACAATGCGGCGTCTTTATGTACACACCGGACCACAATGCTGGACTGCTCATGCCGAGATGGCCGGAATCGGACGCCTCGCATTGCTTCCGGTAGCGCAGCCGGGAAAAACGGCTGAAGCAAGAATGGCGGAAATGGTCAATATGTTTGGCGACGATCCCCGCTTTCTGTTCGGATATTGTCTGCCGAATACCCTCGAACCAGAACAGGTCGAAACGGATATCAGGCAAGCCGCCGTAAATTACGGCATTCGGATTCTTAAAGTCCATCCCAATTTGTCAGGGCACCTTCTTACCTCCGCCGAGGGCAGAAACCGCCTGAATGCTCTTTTGCATGCTTCACGTAGCACATGTCTGCCGGTGATTCTGCACGGTGGCCCCAGTCCAAGCATTGAGGATCCGCTGGCCAGTGCACAGGGAGAACTTGAAAACCTGGCCCGGCTTGACCTGGGAGGCACAGATCAGCCGGTTGTGATCGCTCATGCAGGAGGTTTCGGTCTGTGCGCTGAAGAATTCCAGTGCAGGGTTCTGCCACAGTTGCAGAATTTAATGTCCCGATTCGATCATCTGCTGGTAGATACATCCGCTTTATCCGCCGACGTTCTCGACCGGCTCTTGGATCATGTCGCTCCGACACGGATCTTGTTCGGTTCCGATGCGTTCTATGAGCCTTCCTGGAAAGCGGCCGTCAAGCTTTACTGGGTGTTGGAAAAGAAGTTTTCACGACCAGAACAAGTGTTCGCACAGATTGCTGGAGAAAATCCTGAAAAGCTCTTCGGAAAGGAGGTTTGAAAGATGTTTTCCTTACTGCTGGTCAAATATTTTGAATTCCACGAACATTGGCAGCAGAAAGGTTTCTTTTCCGCCTGCTGTCGGGCTCTTTATAAAGAAGAAGAGTTTGTTCCGGTGGAGAAGGATCTGAATTCTCTTCCGCCTCTGAAACCACCCAAGGAAGAACTACGCCTGGTCGAAATCAACCCGGATACCTTTTCATCCCTGCAGTTGGAATATTCTTTACGCAGTCGACGAAAACGAGCCGAGTATTATTTCGAGCGAGGGTATCGGGGGCTGGCCATGGTTCATGGGGAAGAAGTGGTCGGAGATGTGTGGTACGCCAGTTGTGCTTACTCCCTAGCCCCGGAAATTCACCCTCATGTTAAGTGGTTTGGGCTTAACCTGTGCGAGAACGAGATCTATATGTTCGATATGCATATTGACTCGCCTCAGCGGGGAGGAGGATTGGCCACGTTTTTCTTGAACAGCTGTCTGCACTACCTTCATGGCAAAGGATACCAAAAAGCTTTCGGCTGCTTTGACCCCCAAAATACCCCAGCTTTATGGGTCCATAGACTTATGGGATACCGTGAGTTCCCCCATTTTATCGTTCGAAGGTTTTTTCTTTATGAGACTGGCCAGCCCAAAGGTTGACAGGGATGTGCTTCTGATAAACGTATACGGTAAACAGACCGGACAATGCGCAGCTTACTTATGACAGTTTGTTGGTTTTTCGGCTCGATCGTACTGGCCGGTTTAATTCTTCGCTGGTGGATTGGCGATCATCTTTTCCTTGTGCGCTATATAGGTTATCTGATGCCCTGGCTTCTGCTTGTGCTACTGCCAGGCACGCTTTGGGCCGCCCTGATGCATTGCCGGGGGTTGGCCATCCTGCTGGGCATTTCCGTTATCATTATCGTCACTGCCTATGCGCCATTTTTCTGGTTCCGTGACACTGCTGCCGACAACGTTACAAACTCATTCAAGGTTTTAAGCTATAACACCTGGTCGAAAAATTTTGAAATAAACCGTATAGCAGACGTCATTAAGGAGCAGAAGCCAGACATACTCCTGCTCCAGGAGATAACACCCAGGATCTTTGAGAGCCTGAAGGCAGGTTTAAAGGATCTATATTCCCCAGGAAAAGCATATTTTTCCTACGATCCGGAAATGCTGCTCGCGGTTGTCAGTCGTTTTCCGGCTGAACCCGGGACCGTCACCAAGGGAAGTGGGCGGGTGCAGAAAGTTACCCTGCATTCACCTGTCGGCCCCATCACCGTCTTCAACGTTCACATATTGCGACGCGGCGGCTGGCAATCAAGATATCGCAAAATCAACAGATTGCTGAAACAGGACCTGATTCATGAAACGGGGCCGGTAATTCTTGGCGGAGACTTCAATATTCCGGATCAATCGGAGACTTACAGGTACATTACCAGGTATCTGGCCAACACCCATAGGGAAGCAGGTTTCGGCTTCGGCTTTTCTTTTCCTGCCTGTCCCGTCAAATTGTTCGGTCTGATTCCGATCCCGTCCCTCGTTCGTATCGATCATATTTTTATCAACGAGCATTTTGAAACGCTTCAGGCTGGTACCATTAAAGATTCCGGAGGATCGGACCACTTCCCTGTAATGGCGGTACTGGATCTCAAATAGTCACATGTGCCGTATTACCTTTTCAGGAGACTTCATGATGAAACCTGCGCTTGTATTGAGTAGCCATACCGTTGCTCTCGGGGTGATTCGATCTCTAGGGGAAAAGGGCGTGCCGATTGTTCTTTTTTGCTACCACGATGGGGAAATGGCGCATTTGTCGCGCTATGTTCAAGAAGTTATCCGGGTACCACATCCCGAGGTCAATGAAATCCGTTTCATCAACATGATAATGGAGCAGAAAGAACGTTTTGTCGGTAGTTTTCTTGTGCCGTGTTCCGATGAAACGTTGGTCGCGGTTTCCCGTCACAAACAGCAGTTGACAGAACATTTCGTTGTCGCCTGTCCTGATTCCGAAGTGGTTACCCGGTACATTGAAAAAAAATATACTTATCGGCTTGCCGAGGCCGCCGGGGTTCCGGTTCCCAAAACTTGTTTGCCTACCTGCGTCGAGGATGTGGAACGGTTCGCCGCTGACCTGGAGTTTCCCTGTCTGGTGAAGCCGTCGCAGAGCCACCTTTTCTATAAACGTTTTCAAAAGAAGATGGTGCCAGTTAAGAATCGGGATCAAATGGTCGCCGTTTATCAAATGGCTGCCGAGAACCATCTTGAGGTTATGCTCCAGGAAATTATACCCGGAGAGGATGATGCAGTAGTCAATTACAATGCCTACACCTGGCAGGGGCAGGCCCTGACAGAATTTACCTCGAGACATATCCGGAATGCTCCCTACAGATGGGGTGCACCGCGGGTGGCCTTAAGTGAATGGATCCCTGAAATCCTCGAGCCGGGTAGAAAGGTCCTACAGGCAATCGGTTTCTGTGGATATTCCTGTACCGAATTCAAGCGGGATGCCCGAGACGGTATCTATAAGTTGATGGAGGTCAACGGTCGCCACAACCTGTCAGGACTTTTGGCGGTACGTTGTGGCATCAATTTCCCCTGGCTGCACTATCGGCACCTGATGGAAAAGAAAATTCCGCAAGCCACTACTTACCGAAAAGGTGTCTACTGGGTCGATATGACTCGGGATTTAGGTTACTCCCTGAAATGTTTGTGGCAGGAGAGATATCCTTTGTCGGTCTATCTGAAGCCTTATCTGGAACCCCATGTGTTCGCTATCTGGGACATCAAGGATATCAAGCCGTTTCTCCAACGGATCGGCTTTATAATGAAGAAATCGATTAACTTCAGATGGGGCGAGAGGGAGAAACAGCCTGCATCGTCGTTGCAATTCATTTAAGTGGGAAGGAATAGACAAGTGAGCATAACGTTGATGCCGGTGTTGTAATGTCATGAGGCAATAATCCGGAACGGGTCGCATGGTTAGGCAAACCTCATGATTGAAGGCGGACCAAAAGGTTCTGTGAGGTCTGATATGCAAGGTTCTTTTCGCAAAAGGACGATGGATTATTTGTTGGTGATCTTCGGGTTTCCATTCATAGGGCCTCTGTTGGCACTGCTGGCCTGTTTGGTATGGCTGCGGCACGGTCGGCCGATACTCTTTGCCCAGGATCGGGCCGGTTTGGGAGGTAAGCCTTTTCGGCTTTACAAATTTCGGACCATGACCAATGAGCGCGACAGCGAAGGCCAATTGCTGCCCGATGGCAAGCGACTGACGGCATTGGGGTGTATTTTGCGCAGTACCAGCCTGGACGAACTGCCTGAACTGTTCAATGTTCTCAAGGGCGACATGAGTCTCGTCGGTCCCCGCCCATTGTTTTTACGTTACCTTCCGTACTATAGCGAGCGGGAAGCATTGCGTCACACTGTCATGCCCGGCATTACCGGCTGGGCGCAGATTAATGGTCGCAACTATCTGCCTTGGGAAGAGCGCCTGGGCTTGGACGTCTGGTACGTGGAACATTGGTCGTTGTGGCTGGACGTTAAAATTTTGCTGAAGACGATCGTTAAAGTCATTGCACGGGAAGGCGTTTCCGCTGATCCCGATCAGGCCGAAACAGACCTTGATCAGGAAAGGAGGGATAAAAAGGCCCGCAATGTTATGTATTTGTCGAAGGAAACGCACGACCAGGTTTAAGCCCCGGTCTCACAAGTAGTTTTCTTCTTAATCTGCTTCCGGAGTTAGCCATGCACCGATCTCGACAAGAAAAAACATCTGGATTATCGCCCTGGCCGTTTTTCCCGGAAGAGGCCATCGACAAAGTCAGTGCGGTATTGCGATCCGGAAAGGTGAATTACTGGACCGGGCAGGAATGCCGGCTGTTTGAAAAAGAATTCGCGGCCTACATTGGCACCCGGCATGCCATTGCCGTTGCTAATGGTACGGTGGCTCTGGAGTTGGCTTTGTTTGCTCTGGGAATTGAGGCAGGTGATGAGGTGATCACTACCTGCCGATCTTTTGTTGCCACGGCAAGCGCCATCGTCATGCGGGGAGCTCGTCCGGTCTTTGCCGATGTCGATCCCGTCAGTCAGAATCTCACCGCTGAAACTATCGCTCGAGTGCTGACGCCGCGCACTAAAGCCATTATAGTGGTGCATCTGGCGGGCTGGCCCTGCGAGATGGATCCTATTCTGGATCTGGCGCACAAACACGGGCTTCGGGTTATAGAAGACTGTGCCCAGGCCCATGGCGCCACCTATAAAGGACGCAAGGTGGGAAGCATCGGCGATGTGGGGGCTTTTTCATTCTGTCAGGACAAGATCATGACCACCGGCGGGGAAGGTGGAATGATCACTCTCAACGACGAACGACTCTGGAAGCGGGCCTGGGCATATAAGGATCACGGTCGAAGTTACGACGCCGTTTATCATCGCCATCATCCGCCCGGTTTTCGCTGGCTACACGAATCTTTCGGTACAAATTGGCGCATGACCGAAATGCAGGGAGTGCTTGGAAGGTGGGCCCTTACGCAGCTGGAAGGATGGCTGGAAAGGAGACAACAAAATGCTCGGGTATTGCAAGAAAACTTTCGCTCCATAGATGCCGTAAGAATTGTGGAACCGCCATCTTACGTTCGTCATGCTTACTATAAATACTATGTGTTCATACGGCCGGAAAAGTTGCGTTCAGGCTGGGATCGATCGGTTTTACTTGAAGCCCTTGGCGAACGGGGCCTGCCTGTTTTTACCGGGTCCTGCAGTGAAATCTATCTTGAAAAGGTTTTTCAGAATGCAGAGATCTGTCCACCAGAAAGATTGCCCGTTGCGCGCCTGCTCGGTGAAACCAGCCTGATGTTTCAAGTACATCCGTCCATTACATCAGATGAATTGCTTGCCGTTAATGGTTGCGTGAAGGAAGTTTTTGCCGCCGCCAGTTGAATATTGTCTTGGCTGGATTGACAATCAGGGGGATCGTGATATTCGTTTAGATAAGGTAAATGCCTAAAATTTTGATGTTTTTATGCTCTGGTGGTTAGTTCTCAACTGTATTGGCGGTATGGTGGCCGGATCGGTTCAGCCGTGAATTTTCCGCATGGTTGGGGGAGGGATTTCTCATTATATCGGGAGTGTTGATATGAGAGATGTGCCACTGCTGCTGCGCAACAGCATGGTTCGAAAGGTCCTGATCGTTATCTTTCACCTGACGGTTGTCAGCGGTTCCCTTATATATGCCTTTGCCCTGCGTTTCGATTTTGCCATTCCCTCCCAGTACTGGCCGCTTATTTTTAAACTGCTGCCGGCAATGCTGTTAATCAAAGTTTGTATTTTCTGGACCATGGGGCTGGCGGATGGCTGGTGGCGCTATGTGTCGATGCCCGACCTGTTGCAGATTCTACGGGCAAACGTTCTGGCCTCTGGCGGGGTTGTTGTCTATGTCATGTTTGTTCGCATGAGCGTGGGACTCCCCCGCTCCATAATTCTTCTCGACTTCATTACCTGTTTTTTCATCATGATCGGGGTGCGGGTTACCACCCGCATCGTCAGGGAACAGCTGGCGCTTAACTCCCGCGGTTATCATTCCCGTCCCAAAACCGTGTTGATCGTAGGGTCCGGAACTGTGGCCCAGTCGATCGTTCGAGAAATTCGCGAAAACCCCAAATTGGAGAAGGCGGTCCTCGGTTATATCGATAACGACCTGCGGCGGCAAGGAAAGGTCATCTACGGTGTGCCGGTCATCGGAACCCTCGATGATATCGAGAAAATCTGCCAGCGTAGCGGTATCGACATGATTATCGTTGCCCAAAGCGCTGTCTCCCCCAAGGAGTTGCGGAACATTGTCGAGTTTTGCAAAAGAAACGATATCATCTCCAAAATTTTGCCGGCAATTGGCGATATTATTTCCGGCCAGGTTTCTCTTCAGCAATGCCGCTCGGTGAGACTGGAAGACCTACTCGGCCGGCCGGCCATCTCCCTGAATGTTGCTGAAATTTACGCTTATCTCCACGGCAAGCGGATTCTTGTCACCGGTGCTGCAGGAAGTATCGGCAGCGAAATCTGTCGCCAGGTCGCCAATTTCGAACCGGGCCATCTTATTTTGTTCGAAAATGCCGAAACTCCTCTTTTCAATCTCGAAAACGAACTGCGAGAAAAATTTCCCCAACTCTCCATCACTCCGAGTTTGAGTGATATCCGCGACCAGAACCGCGTTTCTCATGTTTTTTGGGAGCACAAACCGCAGGTCGTGTTTCATGCTGCTGCCTACAAGCATGTACCCATGTCCGAAGTCAATCCCCTTGAAGTCGTGAAAAACAACGTTCTCGGCAGCAAGAATATCGTGGATGCCAGCGTTGCGGTCGGTGCCGAACATTTTGTCCTTATTTCTACCGACAAAGCGGTCAACCCGACCAACATCATGGGCACAACTAAACGGGTTGCCGAAATTTATGTGCAAAACTTTGTGCGCCAAGGTCGCACCAAGGCGACAACCGTGCGTTTCGGCAACGTGCTCGGTAGTCATGGAAGCGTTATCCCAACATTCCAGGAACAGATTCTTAAGGGCGGGCCTGTCACCGTTACGCATCCGGAGATCACGCGCTTCTTCATGACCATCCCCGAAGCGGTGCAACTTGTGCTGCAGGCCGGATGCATGGGGCTAGGCGGGGAAATTTTCCTGCTGGACATGGGCGAACCGGTGAAGATAGTACGGCTGGCCGAGGAGTTGATTCGACTTTCAGGGCGACGCCCTTACGAAGAAATAGAGATTGTTTTTACCGGTCTGCGCCCTGGTGAAAAACTCTATGAAGAACTGCTGATTGCCGGGGAGGGCGTCAAAGCCACCGAACATGAGAAAATTCGTGTGCTGGAAGCCACTAGTTTCTCTGAAGAGTTCTTGAATAAGGAAACCGAACTGTTGTTGGAAGCTCTGCGGAATGCGAATGTGGAAGAATTGATCGATATTCTTAAGGAAATCGTTCCCGAATCCAAGTGCATCAATTCAGGAACTAAGCGCTCCCCTGAGACAGACAATGCTGACAGGGCTCAAGTAGACAATTTGAATGTAATCGCTCCTAAAGCTTTTGATTAGGAAGGATAACTATTTACGCGGACAGGAGGAATCATGAAGTGGTTGCTGGGATGGATGATTGTATTGTTTATGTTGACCTGCGGACAATATGCCTTGGCGGAAGATGTCGTTGTCGAAGTTGAGGCCAATAACATTGTGCCGCCTGTGGCTTATGGCGACAGCCCTTTCGAACAACAAACAACTGCCATTAATATCGGCGATGTCATCGGCTCGAAAACAGGCTATATCCACCCTTATCTGGCGATAGGCGAATTTTACACCAGTAACTTTTTTGAAACGGAAAGCAACCGTAAAAGTGAGTACATAACGCGGATAACACCGGGAATATGGGTGTCGCTTCCTGCCAGTCCCTACCAGTTGGTCCGTCTCAACACGCTTAACGTCGCCCCGGGCGGTCTGGCGTTAAGCCGATTCCGCTCCAAGGGAAAAACCCGTCTGCAGGCCTATGGCAGTTATCAGGCCGACATTCTCCTGCACGACCGCTATGATGAGGAGGATCAGGTCAACCAGAAGGGAGAGGGGTATTTCCGTTACAATTTCCGCGGTGGGCTGTCAGTGGAACTGTTCGATGTTTATGAACTCCAGTACGATTCGGCTGGCAGCGGGCCGACCCGGGACCAGGATAAGTTTACTTCCAACCTCTTGGCTTCCACCGTCTCTTATGAATTCAGTCCCAAAACTCGCGGAGAGGTGGAATATGCCTGGTATACGCTGGAATACGATGACTCGGACGCATCGTTTCGTGACCGTGACGACCAGCGCATCACCGGTCGCTTTTTCTATCAGTTCATGCCGAAGACCTCGGCGTTTGTCGAATACAATTTCATTGACATCGACTACAACGAAGCGGTCCTCTCCGATAGCACCGAAAACCAGGGCTACCTCGGCCTGGAATGGCAGCAGACCTACAAATCACGATGGAGGGCCATGGTCGGTTATGGTCAGAAGTCATTTGACGAGGATGGTCTTGACGATGCCAATAACCTTCTGGCAGAGATACAATTCAGGCATCGTTTCACCCCAAAAACCTATGTAGATTTGCGTGGCAACCGTAATACCAACGAAACCGATTCCATTGGGGGGGATTACATTCTTTCCCACAAATTTCAAATTCGATACTTTCAACGCATGACCGCTAAATTCCTGACATCGATCAATTTTTACTATAAGAACGATAGCTACAAGGGGAGTGATCGGGACGATGATTATTACGGTGCCGGAATCGACCTGAAATATACCCTGACCCGCTGGCTGAATCTTGCTGGTGGCTATTCGTTCTTGGAAAGGGATTCCTCTATTCAGGACAATGATTACGACAAGCACGATGTATATTTGAACCTCGTCGCATCGTTTTAAAAAAGTAGTTCGGGAGGTGGTCTCATGAAAATCGAGGTTATCACATTGGCTATAGCGTTGATTGGAAGCATCTGTTGTCTGGCCGCTCCTACAGACAGCCAGGACTACCGGGTAGGCGAGGGGGACGTGCTCAAGGTTATGGTCTACGACAATCCCGACCTCGCGACCACTACGCGAGTCAGCGGCAATGGCACAATTATCTTTCCACTGGTCGGGGAAGTAATGATTGATGGCCATACGGTATCGGAAGTGGCCCAGATTCTCTCGAAAAAGCTCGCTCAGGGTTTCATAATCGACCCGCAGGTATCTGTCTTTGTAGAGGAATTTCGCAGCCAGAAAACTGTGATCATGGGCGAAGTCAAATTGCCGGGGCTTTATGAGTTAAGCGGTCCGACTTCGCTTATGGAGTTGATCTCGCAAGCGGGCGGGTTGACGATCGATGCCGGTGATCTGGTGACAATCAAGAGAAAAAATCCTGATAAGCCCGGAGTGGACGATATTATCTCCGTAAATATGAACAGCCTTCTTGAAAAAGAAGAAAACGCCTCCAACCTTATCGTGATGGACGGTGACAGGGTTTTTATTTCACGGGCCGGCGTATTTTACGTGACCGGCCAGGTCAACAGACCCGCGGCCTACAAGTTGGAACATGGCACTTCGGTAATCAAAGCCATAACTATGGCTGGCGGCTTTACCGAACTGGCTGCTCAGCGAAAAGTTCAGATTATACGAAAAGTTGAAAATCAGGAAACCGTATTGAAAAAAGTGCCCCTGCATACCCCCGTTCTGGCAGACGATGTCATTGTCGTTCCGGAGAGCTTTTTCTAAGGAGTGTTCATCAGGAAAATTTCGGATGAACACTGGCGAGTTTCCTGATGTAAACAAGGTAGTGAGACAGATACATTACGTGATGAGGTCTGACCATGCCGATCAAAAAAGATGAACTGCATCTGCGGGATATTATCCGAGTCGTTAAAAAGCGTCGTCATATCTTGCTTGCGTTTCTGATTTCCGTGGTGGCGCTGGTGTCGCTGGCAACCTTCATCATGACCCCACTTTATGAGGGGACGACCAAGGTTATGATCGAAAAGATGGAGGGGGCCGGTCTGACAGGTGGCTACAGCCGCGATTCATACGATCCCGTTTTTCACGAGACCCAGTTCCAGCTTATCAAAAGCCGTGCGGTTGCCCGAAGGGTCGTCAGAGGGCTTTCCCTTGAGGACAATTACGACGCCATTATCGGGAAAACGGGTCAGAAAGCTTCTCCGCTGCGATTTCTGGCCGTGGAACTGAAGGCCCTACCCGGGCGGATACGCAGTCTTTTCAGCGCCAGTAAGGAGCCTAAAGAGGACAAAGTGGAAGATTTGTCCAAGGAAGACAAACTGGCCAAAATTATCAGTGAACAGATACGCGTCCGTCCGGTAGAAGGCAGCCGCATAGTAAATATCAGTTATCTGTCGCCGAATCCTGAATTGGCGGCCTTGATTGCCAATACTACGGCCAAGGCCTATATCGAGGAAACCCTCGAGATGAAACTGGCCTCCACCAGAAACAGTTTGCAGTGGATGACAAAGAAAGCGGAGACCGAAGCGAAGAAGTTGCGGGAGTCTGAAATGGAACTCCAGCGTTACATGAAGGAAAACAATATCGTTACCATTGAAAATCGCATGACGGTAACGCCCGAGAAGCTTTCAGAAATCAACATTCAGTTGCTCAGAGCGCAGTCGCGGCGCAAAGAATTGGAGGCACTTTACCAAAAGGTTCGTAAAGTCGGCAGAAACTATCGTGCCGCCACCACCGTTTCCGCCATATCGTCCGATCCTGCACTACAGGCGATTCGTGCCCAGATCGTTGAAACCGAAAAAAACATCATGGAACTGTCAAACAAGTACGGCCCCAAGCATCCCCTGATGGTTAAAGTCAAAGGCGATCTGCAGGTATTGAAGAGTAAAAGAAATCAGGAAATCGACCGTCTGGTGGAATCAATCAAAAACGAATATGAACTGGCCTACGCCAACGAGCGGAGTTTGCGTTCTCAGTTGACTAATACCCAAAGTGAGGCATTGCTTTTGAATGAAAAATTCATTCAATATGGCGCCTTGAAGAGGGCCGTGGACACTAACCGCCAGCTGTACGATGCGTTGATGCTCAAGTTGAAGGAGAAGAGCATTACCGAGGAGACCAGCCCGGTCAATTTATGGATCGTCGAAGAGGCCAACGTCCCTATGAATCCTGCCAGGCCCTGGGTGGCCGCAAACCTGCTTCTGGCACTTTTGATTGGTAGCTTCGGCGGCTTGGGGCTGACTTTCTTCCTTGAGTATCTCGACAACACGGTGAAAGATCCGGAAGATGTCGAAGAACGACTCGGTCTGCCTGTACTGACCACGGTGAGTCGTTGGCGCGATACCGAAAAAAGCCTTGGCCAGGTCGTGTTGAATGAACCCCAGTCCACCTTTGCCGAGAGTTATCGTGCCCTCAGGACGGCCATTCAGCTTTCTTTCCCGGACTGCCCACCGAAGCGGGTCCTTGTGACAAGCAGTCAGCCGGAAGAAGGCAAGACCACCACGGCAGTCAATCTGGCATTTGCCCTGGCCCGTTCTGACAACCGTGTACTGCTCATTGAGGGCGACCTGCGCAAGCCGCGCTTTCACAAAACACTGAAAATCAACAATGCTAGAGGGCTGAGCAGTTACCTGGCCGGTGCTGCGGATAGCCAGATTGTTCAAAAGGGGCCGTTGCCGCAAATGGCTATCATCCCGGCCGGTCCGATTCCGCCAAATCCTTCGGAACTATTGGCGTCAACCCGTATGAAACAGCTCCTCGATGCGATGAGCAAGGAATTCGATTTCATCATCTGCGATTCACCACCGTTGTTACCGGTGGCCGACACGCGGATCCTCTGTCGTCTGTTCGATGGGGTGGTTCTGCTGAGTAAATCCGGTGTAACGACATATGACATCCTGGAGCGTTCGCGTAAGCAGCTCGCAGACATCGACGCCCGAATTCTCGGAGTGGTGATCAATGGGTTTGACGCGCAAAAAAGCGGCTACTATCACCAGGATTACTACTATTCGGAAAAGCCCAAAAACAGCCCTGCGGTCAGCGGTAATTAGAGGCCGACAATGATTGATATTCATTGCCACATCCTTCCGAAAATTGACGACGGCTCCGCTAGCCTGGAAGAATCCTTGGCAATGGCCGAAATTGCGATCGAGGATGGCATCAGCGCCATTGTCGCCACGCCGCATATCAAGGGCGAGGTTCATTCACCGCAGTTTCTTCAGCAGCAGGTGGACGATTTCAATGACATATTGAAAAAGCGAGGTTATCCTTTACAGGTCCTGACCGGAGCAGATGTCAGCGCCATGCTGCCGCCACAGGTTTTGGCCCGTTATACAATCAATGGAGGAAACTATTTTCTGCTTGAATTTCCCCATAGCCATTTGCCGCGAAACGCCAGTGAGCTGGTCTTTCAAATTCTGCTGTCCGGGTTGCGCCCGATCATAACCCATCCTGAGCGCAACCCTTCCATCATCCGCGATCCCGAACTCCTTTTCAGTCTTGTCGATGCCGGTTGTCTGGTGCAGGTTACCGCCGGCAGCCTGATTGGAGATTTTGGCGCCGATTCTCGTGATTGCGCGGCTTACCTTCTGAGAATGGGACAGGTTCATTTTCTCGCTAGCGACGCTCATTCCGCAACGCATCGTTTGCCGGTGCTCTCTAAAGGGAAAATGGCTGCAGCGGTAATTATCGGCGATGAAGCCGCCAATAAACTAGTCACGAGCAATCCCGCTGCGATCATTGCCGGGAGGGATCTCAGTGACTAAGGCGCTATTACTGCCCATTGCTGCAATTCTCCTGCTTGTTCCATTCAACGGATTTCTTGGGTCGGCCTGGCTGGCGGCTGCCCTTGAAGTGATCCCTCTCATCCTCTTATGTGCCTGGTTCTGGATGACGCGTTTCAGCAATGAACCTCAACCATTGGCACCAGGTTTTCCAGCACTGCTTGCTGTGGTGGCATGGGGCCTTTTTCAGTTAATTCCGTTGCCGCCTTCTGTTGTGAAGATCCTCTCACCAAGTACCTGGCGAATTTACCAGCAGAGCGTGGGGGTGCTGGTAACCTCTCCCTGGATGCCTTTGTCTCTGTATCCAAAAGGGACGCTACAGGCTGTTTTCACCCTCTGTTCGGGAATCGCCTGTTATCATTTGGCCTCCCAGTTGCTCCAGGATCGGCGTTCTCTGAAACAGGCAGCTCTCTGGCTGACCGGCATCAGTGGTTGTGTGGCCGTGGTAACGACTGTTTTGTGTATTGTAAAACTGTCTCTGGCGTCCAATCTTAAAGGAGATAGTAGATTAGGTGTCTTTCTGCAAAACGATCTTGTTTCTCTCGGTTTGTTGCTGTTGTTACTTGGCCCGCTGGCCCTGGCTGTCATGCTGGCTGCTCGCCCTTCTTCCCGTTATGGTTCCCTTCAGGAGCGGATCGCCAGCTTCTGGCAAGCAACCATGCAGGATCATTTTTTAATCGTTGCTTTGTCGGCGCTGTTTGTTCCTTTCAGCCTTGCTTTCTTGGACTGGCGCTACGCACTGTTTTATATTGGCGCAATGGGTCTGCTTTGGGGACTGCTGTTTGTCAAGAAAAGAGGCCGTCGGGAAGTTCCTTATTTGCTGTTAGCCATGTTACTGCTTGCAGGTGCTTTAGCTATCGGGGTTCAGAGCGGCAGTATTTCCAAAATAACATCGACCATTCTGCCAACCTCAACCGATCGCACAATCGCCAGGGATTTAGCCTATCAATACGCCTTAGCCGGTTCAGGGCTGGGAACCTATGAAAAACTTTATCAGCGGCTTGATCTCAAACGGGCAGAGCCGAGCATTACACCCGATCCTCACCCGTTTGTCATGCTTACGCGAACCGAAGCAGGTTGGCTATCTGTGGCCGCAGCTATCTGGTTTTTTGTTGCTTTGCTGCGGCGAACCTGGCCTTCATGGCGCAAGCGTCGCAATAAACTTGCCCTTTACCTTTTTGCCGGTAGCCTGAGCGGTCTGCTATTTTTCACATTAGCAGTCGTTCTGCTCGACCTGCCTATACCAATCTGGCTGGGATACTACGTTTTTGTTGTTGCGGGGTTGGTGGTGGCCACCTCCCGATCATCATATTCGCCGCCGGTACATGATGAATATAAGCCTGGAAACCATGACTGGCGTTTGTCCTTGCGGGTCCTAATCACCGCAGGCCTGGTGTTAGCGGCCCTCCTTTTCTATGGGGGCGGGTTTTTAGCCGAGGTGCTTGTAAGAAGCTCCCAAGTTGGTGACGGTCAAGACGCTATGAGCAACTTGCCCGAGCGAAGGTTGCTTTCACATGCAGCATTTTACGATCCATTAGAAGCATCCTATCGCAGGGACCTTGCTTGGAAGATGTTGCAAGAAGGGCGAAGTAACAAAGCTATGTCCTATTTTGAAGGGGCCCTGCGCCTTGACCCCCTGGCTGGCCTGGAAGTTTATCGTTTGGGTATATTTATGGCTGATGCCGGATACGAAAATGTAGCCCTCAAGCTGATGCGGCATGGTCTGAACAACGATTGGAGCAACCAGGTTTTGCAGGTCGACTACGTCGGGCGCCTGCTGAAAAAAGGCGATAGGAATATTGCGTTGGAGCATATTCGACAGATTTTGACTGTTGCCCCTTCAATGACTCTTGAATGGCTCCACTTTTTATACAGAGAGGGCCTTGACGTATCAAAAGTAGCCGCCATCCTGGCAAGGGATCCACGTTGTCATGCGGACTACGCCGATTTTTTGCTGGAGAAAAGTCGTCCTGATCTTGCCGCCAATAGTTATGCGACAGCCTTGAACATTCTCCAAGGTGCGGACAACTTTGATCCTGAAATTGTGTGGCGGTTGTCTGCTTATTTTGAAAGCCAGAAGGAGTATGAAAAAGCCCTTAAAACACTGCTTGTGGGAGTGCGTGCACATCCCGATGACTTAGCGTTGCTCAAGGCCTCAGGTCGTTTACACGAATTAATGGGGCTTACCTATAAAGCAACAGAAATATACCGGCAAGTTCTCATCCTCACTCCTCAAGACCAGGAACTGCGGCAACATTTGAAGCGGCTCGCAGACTAGTCCGGCTTATTCACAAGCTTTATCGCTATATTTTCAAGTGTGCGTTAGAGGCAATCATACGCATGGAGTAGCCCTGCAGACGCATTGCAATAAGTCGAAGCGCAATGACCGAGCACGGCTTGCAGATGGCGTAAGATTGGCGATTGCAGCAGAAGTATTTACAGATATTCCGGGCTAATGGCATTGAGATTGCTTGTAAAAGTCTCATAGGTCATTGGCTTTTTATATTGCCTGTTTCCCGCCTATTTGTAATTCACACCAAGTTCCCGGGACATTTTCCTTTCAACTCGATATTTTTTTCGTTACCATTTGTAACAATTTTGTGAAAGTGTGTACGTTAAATAACCCGGTATGCAAATGCGCATTTTCTCGGCTGTTGGACATGACGGAGGTAGGCATGAGGGTACGTAAGATTGTTGGGATGGCGATAATTCTATTGTTGAGCGGCATAACGGCTCCAGTTGCGGCCGAAGATACTGCCAGTCAAGGAGGCGGTCTGCTGCAAAGCGTCGTGGATGCGTTTGGCGAAGTGGCCAAGGAATCGTTGCAGGAGCAGATGGATGAATGGCTCGGTACCTACAAAGGGCGCTTGGGAGAAGTCCAGCTGGTCGAGCGGCGAGGCAACGCCATCGTACTCGATGTGACCTACGATAAGGTCAAGCGAAGCGACGGTGTCTACGTGCAGGGCGAAGTGCTCAGTGGCGGCACCCCCATCGACGGCTTCAGCAATACCCTGACCCAGGTCAGGGGCAAGCGCGGTCGCGTGCGGCTGACCCTGAGCCGCAACGCCGGTGGACAGGATGAATGGGGACTTGCCAGCCCTGAAGTTACTTCTGACCAGGTCAAGTTGTTTCTGGTTCGTGAAGCCCACGAAGATCGTCCTTTCGGCAGTATCGTTTACGACCTGCCCAAGACCTGGACTGACAGCAGCGAGATCGAGACGCCAGAAACAGCGCCTGAGGCAGAGGAAGTAATCGAGTTGGCCGACGAACCGGATGCCGGCAGTTCACAACCTGCAACTGCGGCTCCGGTGCTGGTCGGTACGGTATTGAAGCCGGTTGCGGTCAAACCGGCTACCACGGTCAAACCGGCTGCGGTTGGACAGACTGCTGGCGCAACGGTTTCCGCAAGCCAGTCCTCTGCAGGGTCTGCAGAGGGTCAGATTTCCCGGGTCAATCTGCCTGCGGTACAGACCCTGAGTATTTCGAGTTACGATTTTTACGGTCAGGCTGCTAAAGCGCAATGGCGAAGCGGCGCCGGTGTTTTGCCCTGTCCGGGCGGCGCCAGCGATGCCCGCGGTTTCGTCCGCACTCTGGCGCGCGGCAACCTGCACAGTGGCAATGCCGCGGTCCAGATGCTGGAAACCCACCCACAGTGGGTCGATAAAGGCTATATCGCCGGCTTTTATCCATCTATGGTGCTGGCGCCTGACGTACATTTCAAAGCGGTGATCGGGTTTCTGCAGGGCGCAGGGGCTTCGGAAGGCGTAAAATTCACCGTGCAGGTGTACGAAAATGGTCGTTATCATCGAGTTTTCCGTCGCACAGTGCGGCCCGATCGCTATGCAAATGTAGATGTCGACCTGAGCCGCTGGGCGGGCAAGAAGGTTAATCTGATTCTGCGTGTCGATGCCGCTGGCAACAGCACCCAGGACTGGGCCGTATGGATTAAGCCGCGCTTGGCCCTATAACACGCCAGAAACCGAGGAACTCAAGCGATGACACCTAAAGTCTGGTGGATTGTGGTAGCGGTGCTGCTTTCTGGCGGTTCCGCCTGGTGTGCCGATACTGTACCTGAAAA
>ENA-ORCT01000251-ORCT01000251.1-marine-metagenome-genome-assembly--contig:-NODE-251-length-27798-cov-3.385736_pt1 | contig 27798 bp, 23 predicted proteins | sample MGYA00248632_ERZ508511 | MGnify/ENA primary metagenome ERZ508511 (study PRJEB26182, sample SAMN06268839) | marine metagenome | isolation source: Tt an P1-techrep anaerobic enrichment on pine from sediment...
GCTGCCTATCGATTATCCCAACCTGGGGGATCGCCTGGAGGGGCGCAGCGGGCATTCAATTTGGTTGCACGGCACCAATAAACCGTTGAAGGAGAGGGATTCCAACGGGTGTATCGTTCTGGAAAATGAAGCAATCAATCGTCTGGCCAATGACATAACGTTGCTTCAAACTCCTGTCATAATAGTTGATAAACTCAGCTGGGTTTCCGAGTCGGCGGTGACACCCGAAAAAGACGCTATCCTCAGCTTTATCGGCAAGTGGCGAGAATCGCTGGAAAATGGCCGATTCGAGGACTTTCAACTGTTTTATAATGAAGCCGCCATCCGTGATATTGACTGGTGGGAAGAATGGGAAAGCCTTTCTGCATCATTTAAAGCGTCTGACCTTGATCTGTCCGTTGAATTCGGGCGGCCGGCTATTTTTAAGCAGCGTGGAATCTATGTCGTCCTGGTCGAAGAGATCCTTCGCGTGGCGGGTAAAACGGTTCGAATCGGGAATAAAAAACTCTTTCTGAAGGAAAGGGACAGCCTGTTCAAAATCATCGGCGAGGAATATCAGGGATCGTTTCGGCAGGGAAACGGCGGTGAGACCGGCAATCGGCTGGTTTCCATTTGCACGCAGTTAAAGGCCTCTCTTATCAACTGATCAGGAGGGCAGTCCTTTTATTTCAGTCGTCAGATAGTCCCTTGGCCGGACTCGTCCAGAATCCGGGTACAGTGCTCCGGTTCGATGCCCGCTTTTGCAAAATTATCAAACGTAATATCGCTGAATCCCAACTCCAGACGATGTCGGATGATGCGAAACAGCTGGTGGTAATTCTGCACGATTCTGCGGGGCCAGCTCAATTCGAGCTGGTCTGCGAATTTCTGGATTTTTTCCATTTGCCCTTCGATTTCAAGAAAATGGCCAAAGGGGAGGGTGTCGATACAGAAGTGAGTATCTTCCAGCAAAAACGACTCCCGCCATTTCTCGTAGATAAATTTCTGTTCATAGCCAAGAGCTTCGAGTATCTTTTTCATGGCTGGAAAATCATCTACTCCAACTTCGATTTCATGCAATACCTTAAACGCTTCATTTGCCTGATCCGGAGGTGATTTAAATGTCAAGGTGGCGGTTCGGGCCTGGCGAAGCCGCAACAGGGATCGGGCGAGAGCCAGACGATTGGCCTCGTCATCAAATATCAGGTTGGATTCAAATGACCGACCATCCGATGTTGCACCCAGTTTGATTAACCGGTTGCGCAAGGTGTCGATATCTGTTAGTAAAAATTTAACCTCGATTTCCAAACATTCCATGGACTGCCTCTTTCAGGGATGCTTTCTGCCTTCGTTTTTGGAATTCGCGCTGTTTCGTGTCGTTTGCACCGTATGGGCGCATATCCGGCACACGGTATGCCGTTTTCAGCGTTTAATATTGAAAAGGTCGGCTCGTGTCAATTGGTTGCTTTAAGTAACTTATTCATATTCTTTGGGGTTCCGGTCACCCCTCATGGGCAGTGAAGGATTTGGGGCGCTTTTTTTTCTCTTGACACAGGCTGAACAATGGATTAGAGATACCAATTTTCATGTGCAAGATTGATAGGAGTGACGAGCGGTGAAGAAATATACATATAGCGCAAAGCAATCGGACAACCCCCAGAACTGGTGTGTTGTGAATGCAGAAGGTCAGGTGCTTGGGCGTCTGGCATCGTCTGTTGCGGCGAGGCTGAGAGGCAAGAACAAGCCGGTGTATACTCCCCATGTGGATACTGGGGACTGGGTTGTCGTTATCAATGCGGACAAGGTGGTTCTTACCGGCAGGAAACTGGAGCAGAAAAAGTATTATCGGCATAGCGGGTATATCGGCGGACTGAAAGAGATTACCGCTGAAAAGCTCCTGGAAAAGAAACCCGAAGAGCTGGTGCGAAATGCTGTGAAAGGCATGCTTCCGAAAAATCGACTTGGAAGAAAGCTTTTCAAGAAATTGAAAGTTTACGCGGGGGATCAGCATCCTCATGACGCGCAGCAGCCCGAGACCATGGAACTTTAAACTGTTACGCTGTTAACACTGCAATATCGGGGTATTTCATGGAAGAAAACGTTTATTACGCCACAGGAAAACGAAAATCGGCGATCGCCAGAACATGGCTGAAACCAGGCAACGGCGAGATCATCATCAACGACAGACCTCTCGATGATTATTTCAAGGTTGGAGCCGCCAAGACAGTGACGACCCAGGCACTCGCACTGACCAATAATCTGGAAACCTACGACGTCAAGGTCAGTGTGATCGGCGGCGGAATTCAGGGCCAGGCCGGTGCCATTCGCCACGGAATTACGCGGGCACTGATGATCGCCAATCCGGATTTGCGGCAGGTGCTGAAAAAGGCCGGGTTTGTGAAACGCGACCCCCGTACCAAAGAACGGAAGAAGTACGGACAGCGCGGGGCGAGGGCCCGGTTCCAGTTCTCCAAACGTTAACTGGATCATTTTTCGATGTGCGAAAGGAGGCAACAGTATTGTTTGCCTCCTTTTTTGCATCGAACCGCCCGGCATTCCTTTCATGAGCAGGAATCCGTTGCTGCCGCCGGTTCAATGTGCCGGGTTGTTCCTTTTTTTTCAGCCTGCCTGTTCCCATCTAATCGAACGTGGTCCCTCTTCCAGCACGTGCCCCCCGCTTTTAAACTGATATACATTTCCTTTTGATCCGCCATCACTGCGCTACCTGCAGGATATTCGTTTTTACCATTATAAACTTGAGCATCCGTTCAAATTTCTGTAGAATCGGTTTTCACCCAAACAGAAAGTCGTCTTTAAATCAGCCTTTTATTTCACCAATCCGGGTCCCGGTGATTGACCCAGGTTTCTTATATTCGCGCCGAGGCTTTTTTGCCATTCGGATCGAGCGGCGTTTCGCGGAGTAAACATGGCGGCTTACTTTATTCGTCGATTGCTGTTGATTGTGCCGACATTTCTGGGGATAACCGTGCTGGTGTTCGCCATCACGCGTTTCGTACCCGGCGGGCCGATTGAACGGATGATTGCCGAAGCCCAGCAGATGCAGATCGAAGGCGGCGGCAGCGCTTCTTCAGCCGGAGTACAGCGCCAACCGCTTTCCGATGAGCAGATCGAATTCTTAAAAAAGTACTACGGTTTCGACAAACCGCTTCTTCACAGCTATGGTATCTGGCTCGGCAAGGTGATCCGTGGTGATCTGGGGCTCTCCACTCGATACCATGATCCGGTTTGGGATATGATTCGGGCACGTATTCCGATTTCACTGTATTTTGGCCTGATTTCAATGTTTCTGGTCTACGGTGTATGCATACCGCTGGGAATTGTGAAAGCGATTCGCCACAAGACGGCCTTTGACAATGCTTCATCGATTATCGTGTTTATCGGATATGCCATACCCGGTTGGGTGATCGGCATTTACCTTCTGGTATGGCTCGCCGGTCAATGGGATGTTTTTCCTCTCGGGAACCTTGTGAGTGAAAATTTTGACGAATTCAGTTTGCCTGAGAAAATTATCGATATTGCCTGGCATTCTGTGCTGCCTGTAATTGCCTATATGATCGGCGCTTTCGCCTCGATGACATTTCTCATGAAAAACACCCTGATGGATAATCTGGCCGCTGACTACGTGCGTACGGCTATCGCGAAAGGGTTGCCGTTTCGGCGGGCGGTATTCGGCCATGCGCTGCGAAACAGCCTGATACCGATTGCTACAAGCTTCGGCAATAACATTTCTGTCATTCTTTCCGGCTCGTTTCTGATCGAAAAAGTATTCAATATCGACGGAATGGGGCTCCTTGGTTACGAATCTGTTGTGGAACGGGATTATCCGGTCGTGCTGGGGGTCCTGGTTATATCATCTCTGCTGTTTCTGTTTGGCAATATTTTATCAGACCTGTGCGTGGCTACCGTAGATCCTCGAGTCCAGTTTGATTGAGGAATGTGAATTGAATTAATTGATTTCACCTTATGCGAATCAATCCACTGACCATAAAGAAAATTCGTCGGTTTCAATCCATCCGGCGGGGGTATTGCTCCCTGATCATTCTGGCGGTGATGATTTTACTGTCACTGGGGGCGGAACTGATTGTAAACAGCCGAGCCTTGGTGGTGCGATATGACGGTAAGCTGTACTGGCCAACTTACGGTAACCCGATTCCCGGTACGACCTTCGGCCTGGATTATCAACATGAAACCAACTACCGGGATCTGGCCGAGCTTTTAAAGGCAAATGACGATGGCGACTGGGTCCTGCTGCCGCCCGTTCCCTACAACCCATATGAAAATGATTTCCGAAAAGACACTCTTCCGCCGACACCGCCTTCGGTTAGCGATCGACATTTTTTCGGCACGGATGCGTCCGGTCGGGATGTTTTCGCCCGACTGATTTACGGCTTTCGCATAGCGATTTTTTTTTCCTTGGCCCTGCTAGGGGCCACGTTTGTAACCGGGATCAGCATTGGCAGTGCCATGGGGTATTTTGGAGGGGCTTTCGACCTTTTTTTTCAGCGAATTATTGAAATCTGGACCACTATTCCCTCCTTGTATGTCATCATTATCATCGCATCGGTCGTTGTGCCCAATTTTTGGATTCTTTTAATTATCCTGACCGTTTTCGGCTGGATGGGAATGACCTGGACCATGCGTACGGTGACCTACAAAGAACGGGCACGGGAATATGTGTTGGCCGCGCGGGCTTTGGGCGCCTCTCACGGGCGAATCATTTTTCGTCATATCCTGCCGAATACTGTCAGTATCATCGTGTCGTACGCCCCGTTTCAGATTTCAGGCGGTATCGTTGCGTTGACAGCGCTGGATTACCTTGGATTCGGATTGCCTCCGCCCGAACCCAGTTGGGGCGAACTCCTGCAGCAGGGCTGGTCAAATTTAAGCGCCTGGTGGTTATCCGGTTCCGTAGTTGCGGCCATGGTGCTTACGCTGGTGCTTGTGACGTTTATCGGTGAAGCGGTGCGCGAAGCGTTGGATCCCAAAATGCACACGACATATGAATAGCGATATGCCCTTGACAATTAATTTGCGGTTTTGGGTGGTAACCCTCCTTGCCTGTGTGACTGTGCTGCTCACCGGATGCTCGGACAACACAGAAATCATGGGAGCGTCCGGGGAAATTGACGCCGCTCCCTGCAATTCGCTCCCCGCCTATTCGCGTGAAGCACTTCCCGATAATATCCACTGGCAGACCAATGATACCGACCCGGTGTTTGCGTCCCCGGAGGCGCGCAAAGGCGGGACGTTGCATGAATCTCTGATATCCTTTCCCCTGACCTATCGTGTTGTCGGTCCGGATTCGAATTCCAGTTTCCGTGGTGCTATCCTGGGCAACCAGCTGAGTCTCATCGGTATTCATCCCAACACCCGAAACATCATCCCCGAGCTGGCCACTCACTGGGCCTATGGCCCGGATAAAAAAACCATGTTTTTCAAGCTCAATCCAGCCGCCCGCTGGTCTGACGGTCATCCGGTGACGGCCGAGGATTTTGCCTACACCCTGGAGTTCATGCGATCCCGGCATATCGTGGCCCCGTGGTATAACGACTACTATACCAAAGAGATCGATCGTGTAATCATCTACGATGACCACACGCTGGCTGTTGTCAGCACTAAGGCCCAGCCGGATCTCCATCTTAAAATTCCCATCGGTCCGACCCCCCGGCATTATTTCTGCGAGCTGGATGAAGATTTTGTGCGCCGCTATAACTGGAGGATTGTTCCCAATACCGGGCCCTATCAGATTACCCAGTTCAAAAAAGGGCGCTATATTCTGTTTGAACGGAAAAAAAACTGGTGGGCCGCAGAGCTTCGGTATTTCAAAAATCGATTTAACGTGGATCGGGTGCGCTACACAGTGATCCGGGACCCCAACCTCCAGTGGGAATATTTCAAAAAAGCCAAACTGGACAGCTTCGGCCTGACCATGCCGAAATACTGGCACATCAAGAGCCGAACGCCCGTTGTGGATAAAGGCTATGTTCATCGCATGTGGTTTTTCAATGAGACTCCTCAGTCGGCCCAGGGACTGTGGCTCAATCTGGATCGGGAACCTTTTAAAGATGTCCGTCTGCGTTATGCCTTTGCCCATGCCATCAACGTCCAGAAGGTGATCGAAACCGTACTCTATAACGATTATTTCCGTCTGGAGAGCGGCTACGTCGGTTACGGTCGATATTCGAATAACGACATCGTGGCGAGACGATTTGATCTGGCCCGGGTCGATCAATACATGCGCGAGGCCGGCTGGCAAAGAGGGGATGATGGTATCTGGAGCAAAGACGGGAAACGCTATTCCGTTGAAGTGTCCTACAGCCGCGATGAACACACGCCTCGCCTTGTGGTTCTCAAGGAAGAAGCCATGAAGGCCGGCATCGAGCTGCGGCTTCAGCGTCTTGACCCGGCGGCTCAATATAAAAAGGTCATGGAAAAGCGCCATGATGTGGGATGGCTGGGGTGGAGCTCGGGACTGCGGCCGCGTTTCTGGGAGTTCTGGCATTCAGTCAATGCCCATCGTCCGCAAACCAACAACATCACCAACACAGATGATCCGGAACTGGATGTGCTGATCGACGATTATCGCAATTCGCTGGATGAAGAGGAGCGGATCGATCTGGCCCAGAAGATTCAGGCCAAAGTAAACCGGATCGGCGCATATGTGCCTACATTTATGGTCCCTTACTTTCGTGAAGCCTACTGGCGGTGGTGGCGGTTTCCGGATCCGCCGGCCACCCGATCCTCGGGCAGTTTGTTTGATCCGTTCAGCAGCGATACCGGAGGGTTGTTCTGGTTTGATGAGGCGCTTTATCATGAAACCCGGGAAGCCATGAAAAACGGTGAGCCATTTGAGCCGCTTACGATTCGGGACGAAACATTTAAGACCGGTCCATGATCCTCCAGGTTATTGCTGCGTTGCAATGGCCTGAATTGCATCGGTTTCATGAAACGCGGATCAAACAAATTGCAGGAATGTGTTATTGAAGTTATGTTTCAAAAAGTGTGGAAAAGGCCATAGGAATATCACCGGGAGACTTGCCAGACCGTGAACGATCCGATCCTCAGCATTGAACATCTGACAACCGCCTTTGAAACTGAAGAGGGGACTGTGAGGGCCGTTGAAGATGTCTGTTTTACCCTGGACCAGGGACGAACACTGGGGCTGGTGGGGGAATCCGGCTGCGGTAAAAGTGTCACGGCCCTTTCAATCATGCGGCTGCTGCCGCGTCCTGCCGGCCGGATTGAATCCGGCCGGATCGTTTTCAAGGGAGTGGACATCGGCTCCCTTCCGGCAAGGGAAATGCATGCAGTCCGCGGAAACCGTATCGCCATGATTTTCCAGGAGCCGATGACCGCCCTCAATCCGGTGCACACCATTGGCCGTCAGGTCGGTGAGGTTTTCCGTATGCATTTTTCAGAAATGACCAATGGCGAAATCATTCGGACATCGCTCGACATGCTGAAGAAGGTCGGAATTCCAGAGCCGGAAAAGCGGTTGGCTGAGTACCCGCACCAGATATCCGGCGGTATGCGTCAGCGGGTAATGATTGCAATGGCTTTGGCCTGCCAGCCGGATATTTTGATTGCTGACGAACCGACCACCGCACTGGATGTGACCATTCAGGCCCAGATCCTGGAACTCGTTCGTGAGCTTCAAGAGCAGACAGGCATGTCGGTACTGTTTATCACTCATGATCTGGGCGTAATCGCTGAACTCTGCGATGAAGTAGTCGTGATGTATGCCGGAAAAGTTGCAGAAACAGCGCCCATCGAGGAGCTGTTTTATAATCCACGGCATCCCTATACGCGCGGTTTGCTGGCATCCATCCCAACTCTGAATACGCCGAGAAAGCAGACGCTTCGTGTTATCAAAGGCATGGTTCCCAGTCTGGACAATCTGCCTTCAGGATGTCGTTTTGAAAACCGTTGCCCCTATGCACGGGCCATCTGCTCGACGACGCATCCACCGCTTGAGGAGGTCAGCCCAAATCATTTTGCAAGCTGCTATTTTGCGTCTGAACTGGAGCCTTGGCAGACCGGCAAGGACAGAGCGTTTTAGAGTGCAAAGCAGTTTGAATATGGTTCCGGATCCGCCTGGGGATGCAGACGCGCCCGTACCCACGTTCATGGTCCAATGAGAAAACCCGCATGACGAATCATTTGCTCGACGTTGAAGATTTAAAAATGTATTTTCCCGTTTACGGGGGCCTTCTGCGGCGAAAAATCGCCCAGGTCTTCGCTGTGGATGGGGTATCCTTCAGTATCCGTGCAGGGGAGACTCTCGGGCTCGTGGGTGAGTCCGGGTGTGGTAAAACAACCGTAGGACGCTGTATCCTTAAACTTTACAATCCTACAGAGGGACGCGTGAACTTCGACGGCCGGAATATTTTTTCGCTGGATCGGGCTGCCATGCGGGATGTTCGGCGCGACATGCAGATTATCTTTCAGGATCCCTATGAATCCCTCAACTCCCGGCATACCGTTCAGGAAATCCTCGAAGAGCCGTTCGTGATTCACGGCATCAGCACGTCGGCCGAGCGACAACGCCGGACGCGTCGCCTTCTGGATCGGGTGGGCCTGGCCCGAACGGCGTTATCGCGTTTTCCACATGAGTTCAGCGGCGGTCAACGCCAGCGAATAGGCATTGCCCGGGCGATAGCGCTTGAGCCACGATTGATCGTATGTGACGAGCCGGTGTCAGCGCTGGATGTATCAATCCAATCTCAGATTCTCAATCTGCTTTTGGAACTTCAGCAGGATATGGGATTGACCTACCTTTTTATTGCTCACGATCTGGCTGTTGTGAAGCTTATTTCCGATTATATCGCCGTGATGTACCTGGGTAAGATTATGGAAAAGGCTGATGCCGAGACCATTTACCGCAATCCCCGGCATCCGTATACCCAGGCCCTGATTGCAGCCATTCCTGTGCCGGATCCCCTGGCCAAAAGGCGAAATCAGATACTGGGCGGCGATGTGCCCTCACCAAGGAATCCGCCGTCAGGGTGTTGCTTTCGTACCCGCTGTCCCTATGCCATTGACCGATGCGTCGTTGAGGAACCCTTGCTGGATCCGGTTCCCGGTGATTCCAGTTCAACTCACCGGGTGGCGTGTCATCGGGTGATGGATATTCCCACGATCAGGGACAGGATTTAGTTTAAGGCGATTGTAAGAGGCTTTTAACGAAACAAAAATTAAAAAAAGCGAATCCGGCCGAAATGGCCGAATTCGCTTTTTGAATTATGCTGTTTGCGTCGATCCGGTGAAAGATCAGTGTTCGCTTTCCTCGGCAACTTCAGCGGCCGGTTCGGCTTCGGCGCTTTCTTCAGCCTCCGTAATCTCAGCTACCGGCGCGGGTTCAGCTTCTACCGTGACCTCTGGCTCTACCGGAGTCACTTCAAGCGCGGCAATTCGCTCTTCGATTGAGTCGATATTACTGGCTATCAGGCTCGCCTGTCCATCGTCGATGTCCAGTTTGCCGGCGTCCTTAAGATAATCAATAGCGGCTTCGAGATCATCGATCGTTCCCCGGCTCTGGGCGACTTCCGCCTTGTACAGCAATACCATCAGATCGATCCGGGTGAGTCTGGCATTTACAGCCTTGCGAAGATCGCCGGTAACTGCAAAGACCATGGTCTGGTCCAGATGGGTTTTGATCAACTCGAAGTCAGGCATGCCGGAAACGTCGATCAATGCATCGGCCTTATCCAGACAGACGTTGAATGCCAATGGGTAGACTTCTTCTTTTGTATATACGGCTTTCAGATCTTCCGGAGCCTGAACACCCGGAAGTGAGACAACCATTTCCGTGCCCAGCGGGGCGAATTTGCCTTTCCAGATTTCCAAAGCCCCATCGGCAGGTTTCAGGTAAAACTTGGAACTGTTGGACATGCTGGCGCCAATAACCAACAGAACGATCAGCGCAAACCCTGCCGCAACCGCGGCGAGCATAAATTTCGTAGTTTTTTCCATGGTCGGTTCGCTCTCCTTTACAGTGACTGTTACAGCAGGGGATTCCTTTGCGGCCTTTTCAGCGGCGGCCTTTTCAGCGGCGGCCTTCTCAGCGGCGGCTTTTTCGGCAGCAGCCTTTTCAGCGGCAGCCTTTTCGGCAGCAGCCTTTTCAGCGGCGGCCTTTTCAGCAGCGGCCTTCTCAGCGGCGGCCTTTTCGGCAGCGGCCTTTTCGGCAGCGGCCTTTTCAGCAGCGGCCTTTTCGGCAGCGGCTTTTTCGGCAGCGGCTTTTTCAGCAGCAGCCTTTTCAGCAGCGGCCTTCTCAGCGGCGGCTTTTTCGGCAGCGGCCTTCTCTAACTCCAATGCATATTTTTTCCCGGCCTCTTCAATGGCAGCTAAATCAAATTTCTGGAACATCAGGGCTTTTATTCGGCCGATTTCGGCTTCATCAGTGGCCGTAATAATTGGCTGGGAAGTATATGTCCGCTGAATCGGGGCGACGGTATACAGTTTTTCCGGTTTCCAGGAATCGAATTTTTTGCGAACAAGATCCTGGACGGTAACAGCTTTGACTTTTTTCTTGGCTTTGGGTTTTGGGGCGGCCTTGGGTTTTGCTGTTGCTTTGGCCTTTGCCGTTGCTTTGGGTTTTGCTGTTGCCTTGGATTTTACCACTTTCTTGGTTGTTTTTTTCGCTGGAGCAGCCAGATCAAACTTTTTAACCAGAAGTGTTTTGATTCGAGCAGCTTCTTTTTTATCGGTTGCTGCTACGACAGGAGGGGCGACAACATCTTGTTTCTTTTCAGCGCTCGGAACAAACAGCTTTTCGGGTTTCCATGTTTCAAATTTTTTGAGAGTCAGGCTTTCTGAGGCGGATTTGGTTTTTTTTGCCGCTGCCTTGCCTTTCGCTTTTGCCGCAGTTTTTTTAGAAGTTGCCGATTTCGCTACAGATTTCTTTTTCTTGGTTGTAGCTTTTTTCTTCGAGGTCGATTTAATTAGACTCTTTTTTCCCATAAAAACCCCTTTGAAATTCTGTATGATTCAGCTAATGTGTCGAATTATTATCAAACTGTGCCTATATAAGATTCGCGCGAATTTGTAAATATGTTTTTACTCTGGGCTGTTGCCGGAAGGACGGCTTAACCCCCTTAATTGAATATCAATCTTTTCACGGGCGGCGATAATTTTGGCGATGCCCGCCTGTGTGAGGAACTTGGCAACGCGTGTTCGTCAATTTTCTCACGGGATATGTCGATCGTTTTTTTATTTTTGAGTTCAAAATGTTAGCCTGAATTAGTTGAGATGATGAAGCCTTCAAGTTTGATTGAAAAAAAACATTGTCTGAAGCGGGCGCTCGAGCAGTATGGTTCGCTTCTTGTCGCCTTTTCCGGTGGTGTAGACAGTTCATTTCTGCTGTCATATGCTGTTGAAATATTAGGACAACATGTTGTGGCGGTAACAGCCGATTCGCCGCTGCATCCAAACCGGGAGAAGGCCGAAGCGGCTCGTTATGCCCGCAAACTCGGTGTTCGGTATGTTGTCGTGAAAACCAATGAGCTGGAATCCCCTGACTTTACCGCTAACCCGGTAAATCGCTGTTACATCTGCAAGAAAAATCTTTTTGAGCGATTCCTTCAGATAGCGGCATCAATGGGCATTCAATACGTTGCCCATGGTGCGAATGTGGATGACCTGAGCGATTTTCGGCCGGGGCATGCCGCGACCCGTGAATTGGGGATTGTTGCACCATTGATTGACGCGGGCCTCACAAAGGCCGATATACGCGAATTGTCAAAACAGATGCACCTTGAAACCTGGAATAAGCCGTCAATGGCCTGTCTGGCTTCCCGTATCCCTTATGGCAATCGGATTACCCGGCAGGCACTGGAAATGATTGACAGCGCTGAAAATTATCTTCTGGATAGTGGATTGAGAACCTGCCGGGTCAGGCATCACGGAGATCTTGCCCGAATCGAGGTAAGCCCGGACGATGTTGAACGTATGGTTACCGGGAACGTGCGCAGGGAAATTGTGCAGCGATTCCGTGAAATCGGTTATCTGTATGTGACTCTGGACCTTGAAGGCTACAGCCAGGGAAGCATGAACCGGGCAGTTTGCGTGGATGAGCATTCACTTGTTCCGGGTTTACGTTCCAAAGGGCCAGAATCTGGGAATGAAGAGTGATCCCATCAATAGAATGAGTAAATTCAACGGAATTCCAAGTATCAGGTAATCGCTGAATCGATAATTGCCCGGGCCGTAAACCAGAAGGTTGGTCTGGTAGCCGAATGGCGATGCAAAACAGGCGCTGGCGCCGAAACAGATCGCAACGATGAATGTTCTGGGATTCACCCCAAGGGCCTCGGCGGTCGACACGGCAACCGGCAGCAGAAGCACTGCGGTGGCGTTATTGCTGAGGATCTGGGTGCTCAGACAGGTCAGGAATAAAAATCCGGCCAGCACCACCGCCGGGGAGGCGCCGTGGAAAAGACTCAGAAATGCTTGGGTATAAACAGTTGTGGCTCCTGTTTTTTCCATAGCCGCGCCGATGGCTATCGTGCCCGCAATCAGCAGAAGTACCTCTCCGCGGAGTGCCTGGTAGGCATCCCGTAAATGAAGACAGCCGCTTAAAAACATCAGAAATACCCCGCAAAGCGCACAGACCATGATCTCGGCAAGACCTCCGGCTGCTGCGGCAACCACGCCCGCAAAAATGACCAGGGCCAGTCTGGCCTTCCGTTTGTGAACGATTTCATAATGAACATCCTCAACGACAATGGCATCTGATTGGGTCCTGATTCGCTCGATGATCGATTTGGGACACCGAACCAGCATAATATCTCCGACCCTTAATTTCAGATTTCGAATTTTCTGCGCGCTGTAATGCATTCTTCGCCGCTTGACCGCTATGACATTTACGTCCGGATTGTTAAAAAGACCTGTATTGAGCAGGCGTTCTCCAATCAGAGAGGATTGGGGAGGTATGATCAATTCGACAATGAACGAGTCCTGATTCCGCGTTGAAAAGTTCATATTGTTGAGGTCATGGGGCAAACGGACAGCGTTTTCCTGCAGGATGGAAACCAGATCGGTTGCCGAACCTTTCAGCAGCAGAAGATCGTTTGCGGCAACCGGAATCGTGACCTGATCGGGATAAAAAATTCTATCTCCGCGGATCACCTCAAAAATTTGAACAGTCGGGTGCTCGCCGATGAACAGACTGTTTGAATTTTTGCCAATCAGAGGGCTGCCCGCCGGGATTGTAAATTCGGCCAGATATCGTCGATTTTCGTCTTTGTCTATTTCGCACGTCGGAACCACACTGGCGGGCATGACCCGGGGCGCCAGGACGAACAGAAATACGATCCCGACAAGGGCGACCGGAACACCCAAAATGGAAAGCTCAAACATTCCGATGCTCCCATATCCGTACATGTGGCTCAGGTCGCTGACAATGATATTTGTCGAGGTTCCGATCAGAGTGCATGTTCCGGCCAGGATGGATGCATAGGAGACCGGTATCAGATATTTGGACGGGCTGAGGCCGTATTCGCAACTCAGGTGCATAATGATCGGAATGAAAAGAACCACAACCGGGGTGTTGTTGATGAATGCCGAGGCCGCTGCGACAATGAGAAGGACGATCAGGAGGGCAAGGCGGGCTTTTCCTCTTGAGAAGTCCACCACCAGTCGTGCCAGAAAGCCCACCGCGCCGGTGCGAATCAGTGCACTGCTGATCAGAAACATGGCGCCTACGGTGATTACCGCCGGATTGGCAAATCCTGCTACTCCTTCAGCGGGCGTCAGGATTCCGGTGATAAGCAGAACCACGATGATGCCCAGTGCCGTAAAATCAACCGGGATCAATTCCGTGATCAACAGAATCAGGGCTGCAATAATGATAGCGGTTACAATCCAAATACCCATGATTGATCCTTTCCGCCGGTTTGCGTTCAAGGGATGAAAAACGTGGCGGGGAACTGCAGTATGGGCTGCTTTTTATGGACTGAATTGTATGGTTAGACTGGATCAGGGGCAAGTCAAGCCCTTACCTCCGGGGAGGGCAGGCTGAAGAGGTGAAAATTATTCAGTAAATGGTTATGAATTTTCGTTCTTTTTCAGGTAGAGCACTATGCTTTTGCCCATCACCGGATTCAGCAATCGATCCAGAATCCGGGTTAACCGGGGGCGCTCCATGATATCCCAAACCAGAAACCGGTGATACAGGTTCACGGCCTTTGAATCGGTCCGGGTGGGACCTGCCAGGCATTTCAACCACCAATACGGGGTATGGATGCTGTGAGCGTAATGCTCTCCCCATTTTTTTGCACCGGCTTTTTCAAGGATCCGTATAAGCTGGCGTTTCCTGTAGATTCGAACGTGGCCCTGATTGGCATTGAAGTACTCGTCGGACAACGCCCAGCAGACTCGCTCCGGGAAATATCTCGGTACGCTGACAACCAGATTTTCTCCGGCTTTCAGAACCCGCAGAATTTCATTCACGGCTCTGTCATGCCATTCATCGGGGATATGCTCGAGAACCTCGGAGCAGATTACCAGGTCGAAGCAACTGTCGCGAAATGGTAAATTGGTAATGTCTGCGGCTGACAGCGTCCAGGTGCCGCCTCCGTGGGCGCCGAGCTGGTCGTGATATTCAAGGCGATTTCGGGCCTCAAGCAGATCCTGAACATTTCGATCGGCACCGACCGCAGTTACGTTATTCAGTTCGTAGGCCGCACAGGTATGGCGACCGGGACCACAACCAATGTCAAGGATTCGGAATCCGGGCCTGATATTCAGCCGGCTGAATTCAACGGTGACCATCAATCACCTCCCGATAGGCAGCTACTGTCTTTTCAGCCGCTTTTTCCCATGTGAAATTTTCCTGAACCCGTCGATATCCGGCCGCTCCCAGTTTTCGCGTCATCTCGGGTCGGTCGAGAATCTCAATCATCGCCTTTGCAAGGGCCGCCGGATTTTCCGGCGGTACCAACAGGCCGGCATCTCCAACCACCTCGGGCAGGGCGCCGCCGGTTGTACTGATCACCGGAACCCCGCAAGCCATGGCTTCGCCAACCGGCAGACCGAATCCTTCGTACACCGATGGAACCACCGCTGCCGTGGCCCGGGCGTATTCCTCGATAAACAGGCGGTCACTGATTCGGCCGGTAAAGGTAATCCGATTTCCGATTCCCAATTCGCGAATCAGCTTGACAATCCCTCCGTTTTTTTTGGGGCTTCCCACGACTGTCAGGTAGATATCGCGGGTCCTGGCCACTTCGGCAACCGCCTTGAGCAGGTAATAAAGCCCTTTGAGGGGCGTGTCAGCACTGTTGGTGACGATAAATCGATTGGGCGCCCGCTCGATGCCGGCAATCGGTTGAAACAGATCCGTGTTGATACCGTTGGGAACCACGCGGAATCTGTCCGGGGGTATATCGAAATCGCGGCAGATATCTTCCCTGGCACATTCTGAAACAGTGATAATATGAGACAGGGTGCGGCTCACCCGTTTCTGCATTTCGATAAACGAATACCATCTCAGGTGTTTGACCTTTTTCCAGGTGGCGGTTACCGAGTTGACGGCAATGTCGCGATCCACTGTAATGGGATGGTGGATGGTAGCCAAGGTCGGAATACGTTTGTTGATGGCCCAGAGACCGTAAGACAGGCTCTGGTTGTCGTGAACGATATCGTATTGGTTGAACCGGTTTTTCAAAAAGTTCCAGGCACGGAAGCCGAACGTGAAGGGCTCCGGAAATCCCATGGTGGATACGCTAAGCCACTCGACGAGGTTGATGGGGTTTGACAGTTCCTGCAGTGAGGGAATCCGAAAGGGGTTTTCGGGGTTGTAAAGATCGAGGCAGGGCAGTTGAAATACCGGAATGTTGTCGTCCAGAAGTGGATTTGGAGGCCCGGTTACCACCTCCACATGGTGGCCTAAATTCGAAAGCGCCCGGCTCAGATTTTTTAAGTAAACCCCCTGTCCGCCACAGTGCGGATTGCTTCGGTAACTCAACAGACAAATGCGAAGTGGCAGTGACATCAGATCAGCCTCTGGTATTCTGTAGTTTCCGCATTTCCATGGGGGCCGCACTGGCATTAATGTTCCAGTGAAATTGCGTGTTGCCGATCAACCGAATGACAGCCCCGCAGTGTCAAGGAAATGCTTCACCATGTGCGGTTCGGATCCGGTTGCACAAGGTGCGATTCACTTACAGCCCGTCACTGGGTTCGTCAAGTCATTTTTCCCGAATGATATCCTCAAACGGGCTTCTCTGTCGGGTTTGCTTGGGGCGAAATAGACGGCCGTAGGTTTTCATGTGCCGGTACCGATGTGCGGTCATTATCTGATTTGACAGGTTCGGTTGAGTGGTTGCCATATCATTTCAAATGGTAACGACATCGGTTGACAACATGAGAAAAACCCGTTTATGGTTGAATATATGGTGGTCTGACCCGGTCAGCTGCATTTCATCGCAACGTTGATTACTCCCAAACTCGCTTCCTTCCTATCAAAAGAAACTTATCACTCCGGTTAATAAATCTGTCTGAAAAGCGATGAAGCTGGCGGCAATTGACGTCGGCGGTCCGAATTGACTCAGATCCTATGGAAACAAGTCGGCTGTCCATGTTGGGGATGCGGATTAAATACCTTGCAAAAACAATTTCTGACTGCTGACTCTACTATTATCAGGAGGGGTGCATGAGGGCTTATCATGGTGGGAAAATCGGTGCAAAATTCGGGACGAAAGCCAGTGGCGGCAAACTGCACGCGTGCCTTATTTTCTGTTGTCTTATTGTCGTAACGGTATTGCTGTTTTCCTGTGACAGAAGCGGTGGAAACGGTGATCCAAGCGATGCAAATCGGGGATCTGACATTGATGAAGAGCTGCGTATCACTGTGGAAAAAGTGGAAGATGTTATTGCTGAAGCCGGGGGGACAGCGAGCAATACTCGACTGGTCCATCAGGACGGCATTGATGATGATGGTGTCGCATTGATGGATATCGATCGGGTCATCATCTCTCGTGTCAGCGATTCGTCGTTCAGTAACGATCTTTCTTTTGCCTACGATGGAATTTATTCGGGAACTGACTTAATTGACAGTCTGAACTCGTCTCTTTATGTGGATACGGATCTCAATGCGAATACAGGTCAGCCGGTCAGTTCCATCGGTGCCGATCTGAGGCTGACAAATCAGGGATTAACTCTGATTACTGGTGTTTTCGAGTGGGATGACCGGTTGAATACCTGGGTGGCACCCGAGCCGGAGGGCGGCGGTTCGGCGGTATTGTCCGAGATTACCGGCGAGGTTGTCAATGTGATTATAGTTGTAGCGGATACGTCACAGTATATAACAAGCCTCGATACCCGGGCTGTTCTCATCGTTGAGCGAATTGCAGTTGATGGAAACACGATTCTGGAGCGACTGGGAAGCACGTCGGATTTTATTATTCCGGGAGTACAGGACGGTTCGTTTTGAATGCTCGGATCAATCCTGGGAACATACCCGCGCGGATTGCCTGGCGCCGGGGAGTTTGGCCAGCACCTCATCATACCGTCCGATCAGATTTTCCCAGGCATAACTGCTCATGTCACAGGCAAGTTTTTTTCGTGCGGTTTCAAACCGACCGTTTTCTGAAAGCATGCATGCCAGCTTTTCTGCCATTTCCGCTGTGTTCGAATAGAGAAAATCGTTATGAAACGGCACGGGAAGAATTTCAGGGTAGGCCAGACGGTTCGGCAGCAGCGGCAGGCAGCCATGCCGGACCGCTTCAACAATTGAAATGCCGAAATTTTCCTGGTTCGCCGTGCTGATGACAACGCTGCCTCGAGCCAGGTACTCCCGATACTCCGCTTTTGATTCGACATATCCATAACGGATAATTCGTTCGCCGAGGCGTTCTCGGGCGGCGATAAAATCCTTGGGAACGACCTGAAAATTTTCTCCCAGCAACGCCAGCCTGAAATCTATCCCCCGGTCGACCGTGGCGTCGAGAACACTGAAAAATTCACCCGGATTTTTGTCGAACTCCCATCGATGATTCCAGACAATCAGAGGAGGGGAGGGCTTCTGAAAATTAGTATCTACGGCGGCTGAAAACCGGCATCCGGGATGGAGCACATCGGCCTTGTCGCGAATGGCCCGGATCACCCATTTGGGGTGATATTCCGGCATCATGTTTAAAAAGCCCGGAAGCGAAGCGAAAAATGCATTAAAATGGGTTTTGGAGTTGAACAGAATCTGCTCGGCAGCCAGCGCCGTCGTAATGTCGGTAAATCCGAACTGGAAATCCCGGCTTTCCCCGGGCGCCAGGGGATAGGTGAGCTGATTTTCGTGAAAATAGACCAGCGCCGGTGGGCAGTCGGCACCGGCCAGTGCCTTGAAATCAGCCAGGCTCATCAAATCGGTCACGATGAGACCGTCGTATTGATTCAGATTGGTAATCCGCCGGATAAAGTGCAGGGCCGCACCCCGCATTCGCCATTTCCAGAAGCGGGCCGGAAGCGAGATCAGATCAATATCGTGTGCGGAGTGCTCGATGAGTCCCTCGGCGAAATCCTGATGAGATCCGCCAAAAAAAGGCTCAAGGAAAAGAAATTTCACAATTTTCTCCGCTGCGGATCAGTCGCTGCCGGCGCTTTTTTGATCAGAGGCAACGGTATTGAGCACTTTCCCGTCCTCGTTGAGGATAAATACGGAAAAACCGTTCTCGGAAGCATGGCGGGTCAAGACGCCGTATTCTATGGCTTGGAACTCGTATTTGGCCCCTTCGGCCTTGGGGATCATGTGGTAACACTTCATTGCGTCGTCTTTTTCAAGAAACGCGGGTATGAACGCTATGTCCGTACTCGGATCCCGGTGGCCAACAAATTGCTCATTTCCGCCGGGGTCCTGTACCATGACCCAGATCCAGGTGGTATCCGTGATAGTGGTCATTTTGATGATTTCCTGTTTGTCACATTCAATGAGAGAGGCCAGGAAGCGCGTCGTTTGCTCCCTGGCCCGATGTCATGCACAAGTGGTATAAAATCGAAAACGATTTGTGTCAAGCTCTCCGGTTCAGGGCGACTATCCTTTCGCCGTCACCCTGAGCACCTCTTCAATGGTCGTGATCCCCCGGATAACCTTGTCAATTCCGTCCTGGCGCAAGGTGACCATGCCCTGCTTCAGGGCTGCATCCTTGATCTGGTATGAATCGTAAGTCTTCAGAATCATACTTTTCAGTTGTTCTTTCAGTATCATGATCTCAAAAATGCCGATTCGGCCGCGGTATCCGGTGTTGAAGCAGCTGGAACAGCCCCGGGCGCGATAGAGTGTTTTACCCTCAAGCATTTCCGGATTCATTCCGATGCTTTTTAATGCAAAGTCATCCGGTGCATAAGGTTCCTTGCATTCCTCGCAAAGTACACGGACCAGGCGCTGGGCAACGACTGCCAGCACCGAAGATGATATCAAAAACGGCTCGACACCGATATCGACCAGGCGGGTAATCGAACTGGGCGAGTCGTTTGTATGCAGGGTGGAGAAAACCAGATGGCCGGTCAACGCAGACTGAACGGCGATGTCTGCCGTCTCTTTGTCCCGGATTTCTCCGATCAGGACAACGTCCGGATCCTGGCGGACAATGGAGCGAAGACCGCGGGCGAAGGTGAGGTCGATTTTGGGGTTCACCTGTATCTGACTGATGCCTTTGATCTGATATTCAACCGGGTCTTCAATGGTGATGATGTTGATGTCCGGGGTATTGATTTTTGACAGAATCGAATAAAGCGTTGTGGTCTTGCCGCTACCGGTTGGACCGGTGACGAGGATGATGCCGTTTGGCTCCCTGACAAGGGATTCCAGTTGCCGGAGCCGGTCACCAACCAATCCGACTTCAGTTAAATCCAGAAGCGATCCGGATTTGTTCAACAGCCGAAGAACCACCCGTTCACCGAATGAAGTCGGGAGTGTCGATACGCGGACATCAATCTCCTGATTGCCGATTTTCACTTCGATCCGGCCGTCCTGAGGCAACCGCTTCTCGGCAATGTTCAGTTTGGCCATAACCTTGATTCGTGAGATGAGAGCCGGTTGTATCCATTTGGGGGGCGTGAGGAGATCATAGAGAATGCCGTCCACCCGATACCGGACCTTGAACGAATCCTGATAGGGTTCAATGTGGATATCACTGGCCCGCGCCTTGATCGATTGGGAAATAATATGGTTGACCAGTTTTATGATCGGTGCGTCGCTGGTGTCGTCCAGAAGGTCGGCGGTATCCTCGATTTCGCTGATAATGGTGCTGCCGTTTTCCTCCATGTCCTGAACGAGTTGCTCCGCCGAATCCCGGTTCAGGTCGTAGGAAATGTTGATGGCCGAAAGTATGGCGCTTTTTGTTGCCAGAACGACCTGAAAATCCGTCAATCCCATGATCCGGACAAGGTCATCCAGTGGTTGAATGCTGGTGGGGTCGTTGATGGCGATAATACAGGCGGCTGACGATTCCCGCCGAGGCGGTTTGCCGGGTGATGGGTCTGTGGGCGATCCTTCCGGGTTGTCGGGATTTGCCGGTGGCTCTATGGGCACCATGACATATTTTTTAAGAAACTGGATCGGCAGCGTCCGGGTGAAATCCGAACCAAAGGTGTCCAGGGGCAGTTCCGGCCAGAACGGAATGCTGTAGAGAAGACTGAGCGCCTGCAACCAGTCCGATTCGCTGAGAAGATTTTTTTGAATCAGTATCTCGCCGGTATGGCCGCCTTTTTCACGTTTCTGGGCCATACATTCCTCAAGGGCGTCCTCGGAGATATTGAATCGTTGCTGAAGGATGTTTGAAAGTCTCTGATTCATAATTGTATTTATTTGCCGATGCCGGTCCGGTTCAATACAGGACCGCATCGATTCAATCGTTTAAATTTTTGGGCGCGGCGGGTGAAACCCGGCGCTTTGCAATGGTTGCGGTGAAAATGTTTCAGGACGGGCCGGCGATTTCCTCATAGAGTTTGATCTCGCCTTTTCGGATGCCGTCGATCTGAGTTTTTTTCTTTTCGTAAACTGTCTCCGCCTCCTGGGGATTGTTGACGACATGCGGGGTAATGAAAATATACAGATTGGTTTTCTGGTCCCGCTGGAACGTTTTGCTGAACAACCAGCTCAGGCCTGGAATGGAGCCGAGTATCGGTACTTGCGAGTCGGCGTCGGTCAGTGTGTCTCCAATCAGGCCGCCGATGACGATGGTGTTTTCGTCCTGGACTACGACGGTGGTATCAACCGTCCGCTTCAGGGTGGTCGGTTGGAGGCTGGTCGTGTCGGTGGCCGTTGAAACCTCGAGTGAAATTTTAAGCCGGACCATTCTGCCTTTGGAAATGTGCGGCGTGATGCTGAGGATTCTACCCACATCGCGGTATTCAAACGAATTATAGGTGTCATTATCGCTGGTGCTTGTCGTTGTCTGAAACGGGATATTGGTTGCGACCACGATTTTGGCCTCTTCATTGTCCATGGTCATGACTTGAGGCGTGGAGATGATTTCCACTTCATCGTTGGTCTCAAAGGCATTCAGAACAGCTGAGATATTGGACAGGACAAACGTTTCTCCGAATGCCTCAATTGAAATCGGCTCGCTGAGCAGGCCGAGGGTGAAATCGGTCGGGGTCGTCAAGGCGGTTGCCGCATTAAGGGTGCCTGCCGTTCCGTCCGGGCTGTATCCGCCGCTGACCACGGACCGTTTGCCTGCGACATCGGTCGTGCCGGCGATATTCCAGTCGATCCCGACCTCAAATTGCGCATCCACATTGACCTCCATGAACAGCGCCTCAATATAAACCATGGATCGGGGAACGTCGAGTTTTTGAATAATTTCCTCGATAACCTCGTAATCGTCTTTGTCTGCCATGACGATCAGACTGTTGGTGGCCTTGTCCGCAGTGACCTTTACATCTTTGGAAACGATCGGGGCCTCTTTCCCCTTCTCCGCGGTGGTTCCCTTTGTCGGCAGCTCCATCAGCACTTTGGCCAGATCTTCGGCCGTGGCATTTTCCAGGTAATAGACATGGATCTTGCCTTTGCCGCGCGGGGTTTCCTTGTCCAGCATGGCAACCAGTTCCTTGACCTTCATTGAATCGACTTCGCTGGCCAGCAAAACGATGGTGTTGGTCCGCTCGTCGGCAACGATCTGGAGCGCTCGTTCCGCCTGCCCTTTTTTGGTCCTGGCTGTGGGCTTGAAAACTGTACTCAAGAGTTTGACCATCTTGGTGGCATCTGAGAAGTGCAGGGGAATGACGGAGATCTCCTGGCCGATCCCGGCAATATCGATGGCCTTGAGGATGCGGGTCAGACGCTGAATATTGGAAAAGACATCGGTGACGATAAGGGTGTTTGTGGGTGAATACGACAAAATGACGCTGCTTTTGGAGATCATCGGCGCAAACAGGCGTTTGATCTCATCCGGGTCGGCATACCGCAGCTGAATCAGTTGGGTAACCACCTTGTCTTCAGGGTGGGCCGCCTCTTCTTTCAGCCGGGTTTCGATGCTCTTGGATCTAGCATCCGGCGAGGGGACGATTTTGATCACTTTGCCCGACTGGACGGTGGTATACCCGTGAACCTCCAGCACGGATTCGAATACCCGGAACGCCTCGTCTACGGAAATTTTGGCAGGGGAGATGACCGATACTTTTCCCTTAACGCGCTGGTCGACGATGAAATTTTTGCCGGTCAGCTCGCTGATAAATTTTATAAAAACATTAATATCCACTTCGTTAAAATCGATGGAAACAAACCGATCGGATTCACCCGATGCCGCAGGTGCCTGATTTTTATTGCCGGCTGCGGGTTGTTTTGGCGCAGTCTGGGAAAAAGACCATTCACTGGAAATGAACCCGATAATACCGATAACCACCAGAAAAAATAGAACAAGACGTCGACTATTCGTTTTCATCGTTTTCAACCGTTTCACAGCTTGGGGTTGGTATGGAGCTACAGTCTACTATGAGTTGTTTCCCGTCCAGCCCGGTTTGCGGGTGAACCCATTTGGGGTAAGTATGCGCGTCGGATAAGTATCTGTTTGAATTTATAGCGTATTAAATCATAATGTGATTTTTTTTTCAAATTTTTTGAACAGCGCTTATTCCACCGAGTAATCCAGCGTTTTGGATCGACCGCGTCGCTTGATCTCAAGCTTGGCACCTGAAGCCGACTTCAGTTTATTGTACACCTCCATGGCATCGTCTACCGATTCAATCTCTTCGCCGTCCAATCCGACGATGATATCGCCGCTTTTGAGGCCCATTTTCTGAAAAATCGAACCGGGTTTGATGCGGGTCAGGCTCAGCCCGTCAGGCTGTCCGTTTTTAAAGTGAGGTCGGATCTTGACCTGTTGCATCAGCTTGTTGACGTCGGCCACCGCGTCATCCAGCTGCGCCCGCTGCAGGGTTATTTTCTGGGAAGATCTGGCGGAACCCGCGGGCCCTTTGTCGCCGGACGGTCTGCGGGATGAAGATTTCCCTTTGCTGGAGCGCTTCTCCATTTCCAGGATTTCATCTTTGCCGTCAACGGTCAGCACAACCTTTTCCCGAAGAACCAGCTTGACGATGGCTTTCTGGATCGAATCCCCCTGGCGGTAAAGGTTCTGCTGCCGTTTTTTGGGATCTTCGATGACAGCATATGCTTTGGCATCATCTCCGGAGACCGTACCGTGCAGTTTCAGTTTCAACTCTGTGGGCTTGAGCTTATCGAGACTGTCGATGTCGACTTTTTTCGGCGCCTGACCCTCGGACCCTTTGGTCTGAAACAGATCACGTTCCGTAATGACATTGTAGTGCGCCAGCGGGTGGCGTGTGTCGTCGTCGGACGCCGGTGCGGTCTGGTTTTCGGTGCGGCTCACCGGACCGGGCGTCAACCGTTCGGTGGCAACGTTGTAAAACGCATCGACACCCAGATAAATCGCCACGGTGATCAGGGCCAGATTGATTATGGTAAAATAACGTTTCATAGTGTCAATTAAACCTTTCACCGGAACCGGAAGCCGGGGTCGTTCAGGCGGCCCGTCAAACCGACCGGAAAGCCTTCATCTCCGGCCCGTTGCGGGTTAAATAATGGCGCCGGCAGGTTTTCCTTGAGTGTTGCCAGGAATACGTGATGCGGTTTGAAATTTCCGTTCAGGTTGAGGACACTTTCTCCGACGGGTGATTTCAGGTTTACGGATCCGCTAATGCTGCCGTCCAGCTGTGGCCCCATCAGATCACAGGATTGAATCTGGAGGGTTTGATTTTTCAGGTCGGCTTCAAGCTTGATGAAATTAAATGCCACATTATCGATTTCAAAGACCGGAGATTTCAGGACGACCTTACTGTCTGTAATACCAATTGTGGCCGTGCCGGAACGGCGGGCCCCCTGACGGTTAAACCGGATTTGACCGTCGAGCATTCCGGAGAGCTGGTACCCCGGAATTTCCTGGGCGGCAGCAATGGTTTCGATACGGATATCAGCAAAGTCGGTGTCAACCGAGAGCTGTCCCTCTCCATTTCCACCCGGCAGTTTAACTTTCCCTTTCAAATTGCCCTGATACATCCGGCCTTTGAATTTCAGAATTTTTTCAGATCGAAACATTGATAGAATGTTGGGTTCAACTTTCAGCCATTCCGCTTCAATGATCCTGCGGTCCTGGTGCGTGATAATAACCTGCGAAAACGTCAGGCCGGGAGGAAACGCCGGTCGGACGCTGCCGATGGTAACCGTTGCCTCCGGCAATTGGCCGGCCAGCCGGGTTTCGGCATACCGGGATATCTTTTCAGATGGGAAAAGAAAGTACAGAAATGCCACTGTTGCTGCAATGCCGTACAGGATGTAAAAAACTCTGTGTTTTGAACCGCTCATGTTGTTACGGCTTTCACGCGTCAAAGGTTTCCACCTGAAGAACAACGTTGATCACTCCATCTGTTTTACCCGGCTTTGAAATGGAAAGCCTTCGGACAAATATCATGTTTCTCGATGTCTCGACCATGTGAAGATACGCTGTGATCTGCTTCAAGGTGACCGCCTGGAGTTTCAGTTCGACCTGCGATATCTTTACCGGGCTGTTTTTCTGAGTACTGCTCGATGGCTTCATGTAGGTGATCTTATCTTTGATGCCCGCCTTTCCTGCCATCTCATCCATAAAGGAAAAGAGCGTGAAGCCGGGTTTTCGTCCGGTAAATCGGCGCTTTGCGAGACTGGCCTTCTGGTTCAGATTTTCATATTCGCCTTTCATCCGGATCATGTCGTCCAGAAGCTGACGCTTTGCCTCCAGAGCATTGGCGTTTCGATCCCGTTTGTCAGTGAGCGGAAATACGATGAACTGAAGGAAAATAAAAAGGCATATTGCCGCACCTGCCAGTGCGACTGCGTATTGTTCTCGTTTGCTGAGCTTTTTGAACATAGCCGTTTATCCCGGTTTCCGGTTCGGCAGGGATCCGGATTACAGTTGCACTTTCAATTTGAAGTTGACCCGGTTTTCCTTCCGGTCCGTGTTGGCGGAATTGATGGTTACCTTTTCAAAGGTTTCAACCGACTCCAGTCGATTTTTCATGTCATCCACTGAATTAAATGTATCGGTATTGCCTGAAATAAGAAGGCTTTCCGGTCCGATCACCAGATTGGTAAGTTTGATGTCAGCCTTTGCGGGAATCTGCTCACTGATGATTCGCAGCAGATCAATCGTCCGGACATTGCTGTGCGCGCCCTCAGGAAGAAGAGCCGATTTACGGGCTTCCTGTATATTGACCTGCATCTGGCTGAACGGATCGACTACCCGCTTGACTTCCGGGAATGTCTCCCTGAATACACCTTCGATCTGCCGATCCAGCTGCTCGATCTTTTTGTCAATGGCGTAGGATTCAAAAAAGAGATTTGCCAGAAAAACCAGCAGGACCAGGGTGCCAAGGATGGCTGTGCGAATCATGCTGGCTTTGTATTCCATCCAAAGTTTTTTGGGGGCGAAAGCTCCTTTGCGGAAATTTACACACGGCAGACCGCTGCTTTCCACAACAGTCAATGCCAGCGCACCGGCCAGTTGATCGGATGCCGGCACGTTTCCGGATACCATCGGATTTCGGGGGCTCTCGTATAACTGAAAATCGGGCCGACGGACAGGAAGGTCCAGATGGGTTGAAAGGCTTTGGTTAAATTCGGCTTCATCGGGCTGGGACCCGGTTACATACACTGCATCGGGCGTCGGAGCGGAATTGACGCTTTCCTCGTAAGCCGCCAGGGTCTGGTTGACGATCAGGGCAACTGCTTCGGCCCTGGATGATATGAAAATGGGGATTTGAGCGGATCTGGCAAAGCAGACTTTACCTGAAATGACGACATATGCCGCACATCGGTTATTGTCGATATCCGTCAGGATGAAATTATCCGGCGCATCCGTCGTCGAATTCAGGCTGTTTGCCAGTGCAATACTGCTGAGAGTCAAATTATCCGGTTCTATATCCAGATCCGTCAGAAGATCGAGCATACGGCTTAAAACAGTGTTTTCCACCAGAGCGGTCACCACAGACGGTTCGGAGTCGGAATCTGCCGGTTCGATGGTTTGAAAATCGAACGTCAGTTCTTCCACCGGGACAGGCAGTGTCGTTTCAAGTTCAAACGGCAAAATTTGACGGATTCGTTTGGGATCACTGAATGGAATCGAAATGTTGCGGAAGTAAACCTGCTCGGCCGGAAGTGATGCAATACATACCGCGCCTGTTGTATCCAGCTCATCGAGAATATGTTCAAGGGCCTGCCTGATCGCAGAAAGTGTCTCATCCCCATCCGCATCTTCCGGTGGGGTAAGGGGCACAACCGCGTGGGCCTCTATTTGATTCCCTTTGATGCCGGTTTTGACCAGGACGGCCGATATGGCACTGTTCCGAATGTCAAGCCCTAAGATTTTTTTGCTCATAGTTTGTCCGAATCATTCGCCGGATTCCGTTCCGTCCATTTTGCCAGCCCGTTGTCAACCATGGCAGCAATCGGTCTCAGTCAGATCTTTGTCCGGTTGCCTTCTCACCGATGGGGGTGGAACCGTTGGGTTACACCTGCGTAGCGCAGGTTCCAGTTGCAAGAGCCGTTGCCGGAGCGTTCGGATGCCGTCGAAATCGTCAAGGAAATTATTAATTTATCATAGTTTATTCTGTGATCCAGCGCAAGACCCTGCATGTCCATTTGCCGGATTTTGAATCTTTTTCACGTTTGACCCACGCGGTAACGGTCTGGGATGTGTCACTGAACGCCGCGGTGGCTGATATTCGGAACAGATCGCTCGAAATGGTGATCAGTTCGGGGCTGATGGTAAGATCGCCGCATCCCGGGGCGTCTTTGTACCAGGTTTGGCTGGTGAGAGCGTGGGCGTAGGTGTCCTCGGTTTTTTCCTGGCGAAAATCGTATATTGACGGGGCCAGATCTTCGCTTCCCGTCGGCAGCAGGGCCGCCAGAACCGGAAGCTCGGCTGTGTTGATGTTGATTTTTCCCGGATAGGTAAATTTACCCTCGGTGTTTTTTTCCTGACCAAATTCGGTCAGAAACGCCGAAAGGCCTGGTTTTTCTCCGACGCCGTAAAACAGCTCCGGCGTCATCCCCTGTATGCGGGACAGTTCGGCAATCAGCGGCACCGGGCCGTTTCTGCAAAAATAGGGCGGATCCAGATCCTCGTAGTAGTCGGATTCGGCTCCGCTCACGCCGGTGATCGTGTCATCGTCTTTGGAATCGATCCAGTCTTTGAGGGAGTTCAGGATGGTCTGTATTTCAATTCCCTCAAGGTTCTCATCGTGCGATGTATACAGCGTCAGCGCTCGTGCCAGAAACTGGTGCTGCCGCTCGTTGAAATTCAGTCCATCCGGAAA
>ENA-ORCT01000252-ORCT01000252.1-marine-metagenome-genome-assembly--contig:-NODE-252-length-27782-cov-3.319148_pt1 | contig 27782 bp, 23 predicted proteins | sample MGYA00248632_ERZ508511 | MGnify/ENA primary metagenome ERZ508511 (study PRJEB26182, sample SAMN06268839) | marine metagenome | isolation source: Tt an P1-techrep anaerobic enrichment on pine from sediment...
AAACAATGATTACAAAAACGTCAAAGAACTAAATTATAAACAATTGTCACTCAGTCTCTTTTAACGAGACAGCAGTGAACGAAAATATCAGGTTTACAATCGAGCGGATTTTATTATGAGGTATTAAATTTTTCTGAATAATCTAGTACTAAACGTAGCTAGTCAGGGGAAGATTACACAACTAGCAAAAAGATTCCGATCCGATGGTTGTCGGACGGAATGACGCTCCATTCGCCGGGAGAGTGATCCACAGGGGTTAGGACTGGGAGAAAATGCTCAGGTGACTAAAAAAAATCCCCACCAATCAGGCAGGGATCTTATGTATTTATCAACTTACTGTACGTTACAGCAGTTCAAATTCATCGCCAAACGAAACGCCCATTTTACGGGCTTTTACAATGAGTGGAAAATCGGGTTCAACCAGGCTTAACTTTCCGCCAACTTCTTCCAGCGGAACGGTGGTCAGCAGGTTGGCCCGCATGGCCACCATGGTTCCAAAGTTTTCCTCGGCAATGCATTGGGCAGCAAACGAACCGTAGCGGGTGGCCAAAATGCGATCCATCGGACTTGGGCTTCCTCCCCGCTGCACGTAACCCAGAACCGTTTCGCGGGTTTCAATACCGGTAAAGGTACTGATGGCCTCGCCAACATGTGCTGCTGCCGATATTTTTTTGGGATGGTCAATGCCTTCGGCGACCACCACAATGGAATAAGGCTTGTTACTTTGGTAACGCTGCTCAATTTTTTTACACACCGATCGGATGTTATATTGCACTTCCGGAATCAGAATGATGTCGCCGCCGCCGGCCATTCCGGCGTACAAAGCAATCCAGCCGGCATGATGCCCCATCACTTCAATAATCATCACCCGCTGGTGCGAGTTGGCTGTGGTATGCAGCCGGTCGATGGCTTCGGTAGCAATTTGCACGGCCGAGTCGAAACCAAACGTAACATCGGTTCCCCACACATCATTGTCGATGGTTTTGGGAATACCCACCACGTTCAGTCCCTCTTCGCTCAGGCGGCTTGCTGTTTTCATGGTTCCATTTCCACCAATGCAGACCAAGGCGTCCAGCCCCAGCTCCTGGTAGTTTTGTTTAATCAATTCAGGCTTATCGTTATCCCCGTCTTTCACTACCTTAAAAGGCTTGACCCTTGAAGTACCCAAAATGGTTCCTCCCAGCGTTAAAATCCCGGAAAGGTGTGACTCCTTTAGTTCGACATAGTCTTTCTCAATCAGACCCGAAAATCCGGCGGTAAACCCGATGACCTCCATGCCATAATCAACAATGGCGGTTTTACCAACTCCCCGGATGGCTGCATTTAAACCAGGGCAATCGCCCCCGGCAGTTAAAATCCCTATTCGTTTTGGTTTTTGAGTACTCATACAATCAAATTTTGTAATTGCCACGCAAATGTGACCCTGTTAAAAATATCAATCTAAATTACTAAAAGAAATTCGGTTTTGACAGAAAAAATTCAATTCATCCGGTGCCGTGCTGTCTACCCTTAGAAGCGTTAAGAGGAGTGTTGGCTCTGATTTTCGATCATTTATTTACTAATGATACGACAAATGCGCACATCAACCACCGGCAGTGAGGCAAGACAAAACTTTTTTTGTCCGGCTGGCCCGTGCATACAGTAATACCCTACTGGAAATCCACAAGTTTTTTATTAATTTCGTACCATCATTTTGAATTCATTTCAATTTAAATCGATAACCTAAAAAATTATTTACCAATGAGAAGAGTTTATTTGCTACTGTGTGCCTCGGTTTTACTGTTTGCAACGGCCTGTAATTCTGGCACAAAAAAAACAGAAGAAGCTAGTGAAGAAAAGTCAGCCCAGGTTGAAGAACCTGCTGCCGACAATACCTTAACTGCCGCTGAAAAAGAAGCCGGTTGGGTGCTTTTGTTTGACGGAGAAAGCCACGAAGGCTGGCGCGGAGTGAACAAAGATCATTTTCCAACCGGATGGCAGGTCGTTGACGGAACCCTGATGTGTAAAGGTTCGGGCGAAGGCGAAGCTGGTGCCGAAGATGGCGGAGACATTTTGTACGACAAAAAGTTCAAGAACTTCACCTTAAAGCTGGACTGGAAAATTTCTGAAGGCGGAAACTCCGGAATTTTCTACCTGGGTGAAGAAGTTGAAGACTGGCCCATTTACAAAACGGCTCCTGAAATGCAAATCCTTGACAATGAACGTCACCCGGATGCATTGCTTGGCAAAGACGGCAACCGCAAGGCCGGATCATTGTACGATTTGATTCCTGCTAAACCACAGAATGCAAATCCTGCCGGCGAATGGAACAGCGTCGAGATTATCTGCTACCAGGGAACCGTTGTCCATAAGCAAAATGGCGAAGTGGTTGTTGAGTACCATTTGTGGACCGATGACTGGAACGCAATGGTGGCCGACAGTAAATTCCCCGCATTAAATGAAGACTGGGCCAATGTACCGAAAGAAGGTTACATCGCACTGCAAGATCACGGAAATGATGTTTGGTTCAAAAACATCAAAATCAAAGAAATGTAACATCCATATTTTCTGAGATAATTAAAGGGTTGCTGTTGCAGCCCTTTTTTGTTTTTCCTACTTTCATCAAAGTTTTCCGGGAGCAAAACATTTATTGCCGGGTAAAGCATAAGGCTACTTAATCTTACAGTAATAAAATGAAAACCATTGGACTTGTAGGGGGAACAGGCTGGGTCTCAACCATGGAATATTACCGCCTGATCAATCTTTTGATGAATGAAAAGAAGGGTGGGCTGCATGCTGCCCGCATCATCATTTATTCACTTAACTTTGGCGAAATAGAAGCCATGCAGCAGAAAAACGACAAGCTCTCCATCATGCTGACACTGAAACACGCAGCCCTGAAGCTTGAAGCTGCCGGGGCCGACTGCATGATGCTTGGAGCCAACACCATGCACCAGTTTGCCGATGACCTGCAACAGGCCTTGCGCGTTCCGCTGCTACACATAGGAGAAGCGACTGCCACCGAGATCAGCCAGGCTGGTCTGAAAAAGGTGGGGCTGCTGGGGACAAAATATACCATGGAACTGGATTTTTACAGGGAGAAACTCACCAGCCAGTCCATAGAAACAGTCATTCCGGAAGAAAACGACCGGGCGTTTATTCATTACTGCATTATGCACGAATTAGTGCACAACCAATTTTTACCTGAAAGTAAAGCCCGCTTCCTGAGCATCATTCAACAACTGAAAGCGCAGGGAGCCGAAGGCATTATTTTAGGCTGTACCGAAATCCCGCTACTTATTCAGCAAACCGATTGCGATCTTCCGCTGTTCAATACCACCGAAATCCATGCCCGTGCAGGAGTCGAATTTGCCTTTTAAAACAAAAAGCCATGCCTGATGAAAATTTGATCCGTGTCCCGTTTGACTTGATGAAGCAGCAATTTTATGACGTCTTGATCGGGCTAAAATTTCCAAAGGAAAAAGCAAAAACATGCGCTGCCATCTTTGCCGGAAATACTTTAGATGGCATTCATTCGCATGGCATCAACCGTTTTCCCCGGTTTGTTGACTATATCAAAAAAGGCTACATCAAGCCACAGGCTAGCCCAAAACGTATCGCCCAAGCCGGTGCCATTGAGCAATGGGACGGCCAGCTGGCACCGGGCCCGAGCAATGCAGTGCAGGCTACCGGACACGCCATGGAGCTGGCCAGCGAAAACGGACTGGGACTGGTAGCACTGGCCAACACCAATCACTGGATGCGCGGCGGAGCCTATGGCTGGCAGTGTGCACAAGAAGGCTTCGCATTTATTGGCTGGACCAACACGATCGCTAACCTGCCGGCCTGGGGAGCTAAAACCTGCAAGCTGGGCAATAACCCGCTGGTCATTGCGATTCCTTACCAGGACGAGGCCATTGTGCTGGACATGGCCCTGTCACAATTCTCGTACGGAAAAATGGAAGACCTGCAAAAAAAGGGAGAAGAGCTTCCATTGCCTGGCGGATTTAATAAAAACGACCAACTTAGCACCATCCCGGCCGAAATACTGGAATCGGGACGTCCACTACCCATTGGCTACTGGAAAGGCGCTGGCCTGTCGTTGTTGCTTGATTTGTTGGCGACCTTGCTCTCTGCCGGACTGTCCACCTCGGCAATAAGCCGGCAAAACAAAGCCGAATATGGGGTGTCGCAGGTTTTTATCGCCATCGATTTAAAACAGCTCGACAATTTTCCGGTGATGGAACAAACCATCCAGGCGGTGCTCGATGATTTCCAGTCGGCTGAGAAAGTAAGCCCGGAAAGCTCCTTGCGCTACCCGGGACAACGCGTACTGATCACCCGCGAGATCAACAAAATCAAAGGCATACCGGTTGACGCCGGCCTTTGGGAGCAAATTAAAAACCTTTAAAACCGAAATAAAACACTATTCGTATTGCTGTATAATGGTGCCAGCCATACGCAGCAGTGCCGTGTGCGTGTCAATAAAATTATAAATTGCCTGCAGCTCCTGCAAAGCCGCATTTTGATAGATCAATTGCACATCGCGAAAGTTGAAGGAATTGATTGATCCGTTTTCAAACTTTTCTTTGGCAATCTGAAAGTTCAGGCGGGCTGCCTGTACATTTTCGCTGGCTACACTCAACAGCTCTTTTCTCACCAGGTAAAATTCATACAGGTTTTCCAGCTTATTATCCAGATCATGCTTCATTTGCTCCAGGGCAACCAGTCCGCTTTCCTCTTCCAGCCTGGCAATCTGAAGCGCCCTCTTGCGGTTTCCCCCGCTGAACAGATTATAGCTCAGGGTAAAATTACCATACATATTGGTTGCATCCGCCCAGTTCATGCCGCTATTTTCAAAATCATTTCCTGTTCGCGAACGCGTTGCTCCACCAGCAAACGACAGTGTGGGATAATAGGAACTTTTGGCAGCCAGAATGGCATTCTCCAGCAAATTCTGGCTAATATACTGGTTCTTCAAACTCTTGTTGTTGGCAATCATCTGGCTCTGAAGATCAGCCAGATTGTAATCAACCGGGATAGCTTCAAAGGATTCATTCAGCTCGTAAGTTGTGTTACTCTTATCGGCCATCAAAAAAGCCAGATCGCGAAGGGCATTCTTGTAGGCAACCTCCTGCGACAAATAACTGGTTTTATCAGACAGGTAAGCGTTTTGGGCCTGTAACACATCAAATGTTACCGCCGAGCCAAAGTCTTTTCTTTGTTCTACCCTGCGGAAGCGGTCTTCTGAAAGCAGCATCACTTCCTTCAACACGTTCAGTTGCTCTTTCTCCAGCAAAGCCGAATAATAGGCTAAAACCACTGACTGAATGGTTCCTTCAACCATGATGGCCGTATTCTGCTTCGAGAGTTCTTCCAGCTCGGCAAAACGCTGCTTGCTGATATTCACTGCAAAGCCATCAAACAAGGTCCAGTTCAGGTTCAGCCCAGCCGACAACCGGGTTTGAACATAGTCCTGGTTGTCGTTATTGTTGATCGAATTGTCGGCACCCAACGAAACACCGATGTAGGGATACCGCCCGGCAGTCCCCCAGTTGTTCCTGATTTCCGCAATTTGCTGATCTTGTTTCACCAAGGTGATGTCGTAGTTGTTTTCGAGTGATTTGGTGATGGCTTCTTCCAGGCTTAGCAGGTTTTGCGCCTGTGTTACAACCATGGCCAACAGACAAACCACCAGTATCATTATTCGTTTCATTTAAGCGTTTTTATTTTTCAGCATAAAGCGTTTTCAAATTAGTTGATCTGTTTTTCTGAATCCTTGTCATGATCTCCATTATCCAGTTTTCGCAGGCTGTGCAGATAGGCGATTTCAACTTCTTCAGCCTCAAACTTCCGCCCATGCCACAACTGGTGGGTCACCCGTCTGAAATCATTCAGAATCATGATCAGCGCCGGGAAAAACAGCAAGATGAACAAAGTTCCGAAAGCAACTCCATAAACCAGCGAAATGGCCATTGGAATGAGAAACTGGGCCTGAAAGCTCGTCTCCAAAACCAACGGGAACAAGCCAAACGAAGTCGTAAGCGTAGTCAGGATGATGGGCCGCAAACGGTTTTTCCCGGACTCCACAATGGCTTCCCGAACTTTCATTCCCCTTTCAATTAACAAATTATATTTCGCCAGAAAAACCACGGCATCGTTCACAATCACCCCGGTGAGTGCAACAATACCCCACAAGCTTAGGATAGAAACCGGCTTGCCGTGAATGCCATGTCCCCAAATGGAGCCGAGCACAGCCATCGGAATCATGATGAGAATGAGCAGCGGCTGCTCAAACGATTTGAAATTGATCATTAGAATGAACACAATGACCAGGAAAGCCATGGGAAAATAAATCATCATATCACTCATATTTCGCTGACTTTCTTTCTGTTGCCCCTGGTATTCAATTTGAATCCCGGGATGAAGCGCGTCAAGCTCCGGAATGACGGTCGCTTCAATCTGCTCCAAAATTTCGGTGACCGACGCATCCGGGTCAGATAATTCGGCACTCACCCGAATCTCGCGTTTTCCATTAAAACGTTGAATATTTACCGGGCCGCGTTCCAAATGGTAATCTACCAGTTCGCCCAGCGGATATTCGCCAGCCACCGTCTTTATTTTCATGCGTTCCATTTGCCCCAGGGTAGTTCGGTCCTCACTTGGGTAGCGCACCCAAATGCGGAGCTCGTCACGACCTTCCTGAATCCGCTGGGCCTGTCCGCCGTAGAATCCCTGCCGCACCTGGTTGGCAATGGTAGCCTCGTCCAAACCAAGCATGTAAGCGATCGGTTTTAACTTCAACCGCACTTCCTGTTTTCCAAGGGCGTTGTTGTCGACCACATCTTTCAACTGTGGCATTTCTTCCAGCCTGGTCATCAGAAAATCGCGACCTGATTTTAATTCTTCAATATTACGCGAAAGCAAACTGATGGATACCGGAGCACCGAAGCGGCCGCGCGCGCCAATGGTAAACTTCTCGGCTTCGACCACCGGTCCAATTTTTTCGTTTACACGGTTAATAATTTCATAGGTACTGATTCCGGTTTCTTCTGAATTTCGAGGGAATACATTGATATTTCCGGCATGTGCCCCGGTTTCCTGTCCGTCGAACGCGGTACCCATATTCACGAATGCGTTGTCGATGATATCAATCGAATCGTTGTATTTTTCTTTCAACTCGTCGTTCACCTCCCAAACAACTTCCTCGAATCGTTGCAAATAGGCCATGGTTTGTTCTTCTCCCTGCCCGGGGGTAAAGGCCAGATTAATATTGAAAGAATCAAACTCCATGCGCGGGAAAAAGGTAGTTTTAATAATCTGCCCTCCCAATAAACCGCCGGTAATCAAAAGCATGGCCAAAGGTATGCCGATCACGATATAGCGCCATTGTACAATCAGTTTCAAAACCCGGTCGTAGGCGTAATCGCGCAGCCAGTTAAACATGCGCTCGGAGTATTTCCTGAAGCCCTTCTCCCTTGACTTCATACTTTTTTCGCTCAGCACACTTTCGTTCCCGATGTGGGCAGGTAAAACCAGAAAAGCCTCGAAAAGAGAAAAGAACAAACTGAGGCAAACGATGAAAGCCATTTCACGCATCATCTCCATCTGCCCGGTGATAAAAAACAAAGGTGAAAAAGCAATAATGGTCGTTGAAACCGAAGTGACAACTGCCGGAATAACCTCTACGGTGCCATCAATGGCCGCACGCATGGGGCTTTTCCCCATTTCGAAATGTTGAAAAATGTTTTCGCCAATCACGATTCCGTCGTCTACCAGGATCCCAATCACCAGGATCATTCCAAAGAGCGAAATCATGTTGATGGTGACCCCCATCAGGTTGGCCACAATAAACATGGCCAGAAAAGAGGCCGGAATACCCCAGGCTACCCAAAGCGCCAGGCGGGTACTCAACATAAATGCCAAGGCAACAACAACCAGGATTAATCCCTGAAGTCCGTTCTTATACAAAAGATCGAGCCTGCTGTGGAGCAGCTCCAGGAAAGAAAAGGTCACCCCTACTTCCACCCCGGGATGCTCCGCATTAAACTCCTCGATATAGGCGTGAACGTATTTGTCTATTTCTTCCAGGTCTTCGACAATCAGCTTCGAAATACTGATGGTAATGACCGGTTTCCCTTTGCGCAAGCTTTTGGTGGGCACATCGGCAAACTTCTTTTTCACCTCGGCCACATCGCGAATTCGGATCAGGCTGCCATCGGTGTTTGCCCGCAAAACGATGTCGCCAATTTTATTTGGATCAGCACTTCTGGACCGCAAGCGAATAATTAGCTCTTCCTTCATCGAGCGAATCTCTCCGCCCGAAACATCGCGGTTGTTCTGCGAAATGGCATTCTGCAAATCGTTAAATGTCAAGCCGTAGCGCAACAGATTTTGCTCCGTGGCTTCGACCGAAATTTCCAACTGAGGAAATCCGTAAATGTCCACTTGGCTAACTTTACCGGAGGCCAGCAGTTCTTCCTCTACTTGCTGGGCGTATTCTTTCAGGGTCATTAAATCAACATCACCCGACATGCGCAGGAAGAGCGCCCGTGAAGTGGTTCGTTGCTTAAAAACGATGGGCCGCTCGGCAGCCGAGGGAAACGAGGAAATACCATCAACCGCATTTTTAACCTCGATTAAGGTTTCATCGATATCAATGTCGCCGGTAACTTCAATCTGCACACGTGCGGAGTTTTCCGATGAAGTCGAAGTAATCTCATAAATCCCGGGGATTCCGCGCACCGCTTCCTCAATACGGGAAGTGACGCCTTCTTCCATTTCCACCGGCGAAGCACCCGGATAAAAAACCGAAACGTAAATATTTTTTGAAGGCCTTTCCGGAAAGAAAGACTTTTTCATGGTGTACATGCTCAACCCGCCCACAACCAGCAGAAACACAATGATCAGGTTAGCATAAAACGGAAATCTTACAAAAGTCTCAACTGCCTTTCTCATCGTGCTGCTTTTCGTTTTGAATATTGCTATTTGCCTGTGCGTCCAGAATCTCAACCGGCGTCCGTTCTTTTACATTAATCAGTGCTTCAGTCACCACGTAAGTTCCTTCAGCCAAGCCATCAAAAATTAGGGTTGATGTGTTGACTTTGATAATATTGATTTGACTTTTCTGCAGATAACCGTCAACAACCGTAAAAACGGTATTGGTGTTGAACACCGCGCTCCGTGGTATTTCCATCGCATTGGAAATGGGATAGCCCGGAAACTCAACCGATAAATATTCACCGGCCAGCATTTCGGCTCCGGCCTTGGCATCCACCTTCACAAAAATACTTCGGGACTGGGTATTTTCATCCACAAAAGCAGCTTTCCGCACCACGGTTCCGTAAAGATCATCGGCTCCAACTTTTTCAACCGTTACACGGTCGCCCAACTTAATCCATTTTGAAAATTCGTTTTCCACCGGGACTTCCAGCTCCAGCAGGTCGGTCCGAATCATTTTAGCGATTTGTGCCCCGGTATTCACATAGGCCCCCACTTCATAATTCACCTGGGTAAACGTACCATCAAATGGTGCATACATGGAGTGACGCTCCAGCCGTTTTTCATTTTGCCGGATACTGTAATATTCATTTAAAATGCCCTGGCTCGCCAGAAAAACCTTCAACTTTTCATTTTCATAGTCCGGCAGCTCCGGCAGCTTTTCATTGAGATCGATTTGATTGAAGAAATCAAAAAACACCTCGTAGCTGTCCGGAAAATCGATTCTCAGGTCAGGCAATATATTGGTCAGGCTGTTCAGAAAAACACTTTTCTTGCTTTTCAGTTCCAACTCAACCTCATCTTTATAAATAGTGGCCAAATGTTGTCCTTTCTTAAATGATGCACCTTTTTTCAGGCTCACCTGCCCTGCTTCTATTTTTCCGGCCGCTTCAGCAATCAGTCCAACTTCATTGCCCGATATGACCCGACCCTGTGCCGTCACTTCCGAAGTAATGTCGCTGTAAACAACTGGCTGGGCTGCCACATAGCGTTTCACATCGACCTCGGGCCGGGTACCGGCTTCCGGCTTCATCGAAATAAAAAGCTTTGATAAAAGTGCGGACCCGCCCAACAAAACAATGAGGGCCACAACAACAAACGTGATTTTTCTCCAATTCATACTATTTTGTTATATCATTTTCAAGTAGTTCATTCTAACAAAATTCTGCCGGAAATTCCAGATATAAACCGACCCCTTTTTGCGGGCTGCAAACCTATCAAAAAAATCGGGAATCTTGGGTCTTTCACAAAAGACAAAAAACAGACTGCTAAATTGTAGTGTGCAATATCGGGAGATCATTACAATCCTTCTTCCCGTAAATTGCAAATAATTCTAAATAGACTCGATAAAAGAACAATCGTTTAACTCATCTGGTTAAAATTCAAAAACAAGGAGCAATTAAGCTACGCGTAAAGCAGTTTTATTTACCTTTGCCCTTCTTATTTCATGTGAAGCTTCAAAACAAATGCAAGTTTTAAATTTTGACACGATAGTCATCGGTAGCGGTTTGGCAGGTTTGTCGGCTGCCTACCATGCTTCCAAATACGGAACTGTGGCTATCATTACAAAATCGCAACTCGACACGAGCAACTCCTATTACGCGCAAGGTGGAATTGCCGGAGCGATTGACAAAGATGACTCTCCCGAACTACATCTGCATGACACGATTGTTGCCGGACGGGGACTGTGCGAAGAGGAAGCCGTTAGGGTTCTGGTAACCGAAGGGCGCGAGCGTATTTTGGAGCTGATCGGGATGGGTATGAAGTTTGATCAGTTGGACGGCAATTATGTTTTGGGGCTGGAAGGCGGACACAGCAAACGACGTATTTTACACGCCGGAGGCGATGCTACCGGCAAGGAAATCACCTGTTTCATGCTACAAAAAGTACAGGAACAAGCCAGTATCCATTCATTCGAATACACAGCAGTCACCAAACTACTGATCGAAAATGGCCAATGCGCCGGTGTACAGGCCATCGACTTCCCATCAGGGCAAAACGTCATTTTCAAGAGCAAAGCCAGCATTTTAGCGACAGGCGGCCTCTCGCGGCTATTTAGCCGAACCACAAACCCACATACCGCCACCGGCGACGGCATTGCCCTGGCTTACGAAGCAGGTGCACAACTGGCTGATATGGAATTTATCCAGTTTCACCCGTCGGCACTTTTTTTAAAGGATCAGGACGCCTTTTTAATCAGCGAAGCTGTGAGGGGCGAAGGTGCCTGGCTACTGAACATTGATGGTGAACGCTTTATGAAAGACATTCACCCGCTGGCGGAACTGGCACCCCGCGACATTGTGGCCTTTTCGATTTACAAGCAGATGCAAAAGCAAAAAAGCCCGCACATCTACCTGTCGATGAAACACCTGGATGCGGCAAAAACAAAAGCGCGATTTTCAACCATTTACAATAAGCTGAAGGAATGCGGGTACGACATGACCGCCGACCTGCTGCCCATCGCCCCGGCCGCCCATTACATGGTTGGTGGCATTAAAACCGATTTGAATGGCGAAACCAATATTCCGGGCCTGTTTGCCTGTGGCGAAGTGGCCTCTACCGGGGTAATGGGAGCCAACCGACTGGCCAGCAACTCACTGCTCGAATGCCTGGTCTTTGGCAAACGAGCCAGCGAGCAAGCCGCCAAAAGAAAACCCGGGAGAGGGATTCGGGCGGAACATAAGCCACTGACAAACAACACCGAACAAGAACAGGCTTTTCTGGATATAAAAAATGAAATCGCTGATTTAATGTCTCAAAAAGTAGGCATCGTTCGCACAGGATCCTTGCTTCGCGAAACCGTTCAACAACTCGAAGCCATTGGGCAAAAGCTTCCTGAAACCATCTCCGACTACAATGAACTAAAAACGAGCCACATCCAGCAAATCTGCCTCTTAATCGCCAGGTCAGCCCTGCTGCGCGAAGAAAGCAGGGGTGGGCATATCCGCGAAGACTTTCAGCACGAGTCACCAGACTTCAGGCTACATATCATTCAACAAATCAATCAAGAACCCTTTTTTATTCCAATTCAGAAATGATGAATACCACTGAACTCGAAGCAGCCAAAAACCTAATCAATCTGGCGCTGGAAGAAGATGTTGCGACAGGTGACATTACCACGGACAACCTGATTCCGGCAGAAACGAGGCGCAAAGCTTACATGGTTGCCAAAGCCGACGGTGTCGTTGCGGGGCTACCCATCGCCGAAATGGTTTTTCGCCAGCTCGACGAAAGCCTGGTGTGGGAACCCCAGGTGGACGAAGGAGCCAAAGTGAGCGACGGAACTGTTTTGGTGCGCTTTGAAGCTTCGTACCGGGCCTTGCTCACTGCCGAACGTACCGCATTAAATTTCTTTCAACGCCTGTCGGGCATCGCCACCATGTCGGCCAAATACGCCGATGAAGTAAAAGGTACGAATACTGTCATTCTGGATACGCGCAAAACGCTCCCTGGCTTTCGGATGCTCGACAAATATGCTGTCCGGACCGGAGGGGCAACCAACCACCGCATCGGTTTGTTCGATATGGTGATGATCAAAGACAATCATATTGAAGTTGCCGGAGGAATCGCGCCTGCAGTGAAACAAATCAAGGCCAAGCTTGCACCGTCCATTAAAATTGAAGTGGAAACCACCAACCTGAAACAGGTTGAGGAAGCCCTTGCTGCTGGAGCCGATATTATCATGCTCGACAATATGGACAATGAAACCATGGCAAAAGCGGTTCAACTGATTCAAGGAAAAGCCAAAGTGGAAGCATCAGGAAATATGACGCTGGAACGAATCAGGGGAGTTGCCTCTACAGGTGTGGACTACATATCTATCGGAGCACTGACGCATTCTGTTCAGGCACTGGACATTAGCCAACGATTGGAAGAATAACATGAATTTAGTAATTGACATTGGAAACAGCCGGATCAAACTGGCTTTGTTTAGCGAACGCGACCTCATGTTTAACGTGCCACTGGATGAATTGAAGCCAGAGCATATTCAGGTCTTACTGAATGAACACCATGATCTGAACAATGCGATTATCTCCTCGGTTCGCGAGTACCCTTTTGAACTGAAAACATTCCTTCAGCATTCCTTCAAAAACTTTATTGAACTGGACGCGAATACGCCGGTGCCAATTTCCAACTGCTATGAAACACCTGAAACACTCGGAAAGGATCGGCTGGCTGCTGCTGTTGGCGCCACAGAGATTTTCCCCGGGAAAAACGTTCTGGTCATTGATGCCGGCACCGCGATTACCTATGAAATCGTTACGGCAAAAAATGAATACCTTGGCGGAAACATCTCACCAGGCTTGTCAACCCGGTTCAAGGCACTCCATCAATTCACCGGGAAATTGCCTCTTCTTCAACCTGCCGACGAGTTTGCAGTATTAGGAACAAATACACAATCTGCAGTATTGGCAGGCGTTCAGGTTGGCCTGCTGTTCGAGGTTCAACAATACATTGAGTACTTTAACACTATTTACGAAAATTTAGAAATCATTATTACCGGGGGCGATGCTAAATTCTTTGATAAGAAGTTAAAAAATTCCATCTTTGTACACTTTAATTTAACGCTCATCGGTTTAAACAGAATTCTGGAATATAATGTTAAAAAAACTTAGAAGAATCTTCATCAGTGGATTATTCATTCTCACTGGATTGGCTTTATCCGCGCAAAACAATAACACTTCATCGCCATTTTCACGTTTCGGACTAGGTGACCTTCATTCATACTCCTATGGGCGTTTTGCCGGTATGGGCGGCGCATCGCTGGGCAGCCGGCACCAAGTACAGATTAACTCGGCCAACCCGGCATCATACGCAGCAATCGACAGTTTATCGTTCATCTTCGAGTTTGGAGCAGACGGAAGGATTTCAGAATATAAGTCCGAGAGCAATAAATTTACAACCAACGATTTCAACTTCAGGTATTTCTCGTTCAGCTTTCCGGTAACACGCTGGGCTGCTGCAACAATGGGCATTTCGCCCTATGCCGATAAGGGCTATGAAATTTATATTGAAAGAGACGAACCCGGCATTGGAGAGGTTGGCTATAGTTATTTTGGAACAGGAACAATCTCAAAAGCCTATTTGGGAGCGGGTTTTAACCTAACCGATGCCTTGTCGGTTGGAGCAAACGTTTACTACTTGTTTGGCACGCTCAACCAAAACAACTCCATTTATTTTATTGACGACCCGGAACAATACGGTTTCAATGAAACCGAACAGACCCGCTTGAGGGATTTTGCCTATTTATTTGGCGCACAATACGACATCGCATTAAAAAATAATGAATTTTTAACGCTGGGGGCAACCTTTGAGAAAAAAGCCAATTTCACGGCCTTCCACACCTTAAATCAGGAAAAAATCCTGAATTATGGCGGAAGTGTTCTGACCGACTCAATCAAAACGATTATCGATGAACCGGGTAAAATTCAGCTGCCATCAAGCTTTGGCGTTGGTATCTCGTATACCAAACTGAACAAGCTCGAAGTCAATGCCGACTATTATTACTCCAAATGGAGCGACGCCCGCTTTTATGGAAATTCAGTTCCGGAACTGACTAACCAAAGCCGGATTAGCATTGGAGCAGAGTACATTCCGGAAGAGACTTCTATTCGCAGCTATTTTAAACGGGTCAGGTATCGCGCTGGATTTCACATCGACAATTCGTACTTAAAAATTAACAATCAACAACTTAACGAAACTGGCATGAGTTTTGGTATAGGATTACCAGTCACGCGTTCTAAATCAACGATCAATCTGGCAGTAGAAGTTGGTCGGCGGGGAACCATCAAGGACAACATGATTCGGGAAAACTATACCAAAATAAGTATATATTTGAACTTGTTTGACCGCTGGTTTGTCCAACGCAAATTTGACTAATTAAAAAAGTGTAACGTAAAATATTTTGATCATGAAACCTTTATTTTCCAAAACAATCTTGCTTACTGTAGCGCTTGTGGCTATGACGGGCTTTTCAGTCATGGCTCAGCGAGTTATCAAGGGCACCGTTTACCGGGGAGGTGAACCTGCTGCCGGGGTAACTGTTGAAGCACACAAATCATCTGACACTTACATGACCAGTTTCGACGGCAAATATGAAATTGAAGCCAGCGACAAGTCAAAATACCTGGAATTTATCTTTATTGATGACAAGAGAAAGCTCGACATTGAAGGCAACAACAGCAATGTGATTGACTTTAGTTTCGATGGCGAACTTCCGGCCAAAGGTGAAGTTGCCGCAGCAGGAGGAGATGTAGACCTGCGAACCAGCCAGGAATTGGTTAAAGCCAAAGAACGTGATTTCATGACAAACTTGTCGATGTACGACCAGTTTTACAAGCAGGATGATTATAAGTCAGCCTTAAAGCCATGGAGAGTAGTATACTCTAGATACCCAAAATCAACCTTGAACCTCTATATTCACGGGGGTAAAATGTATGAAACATTTATTGAGCAAGCCACTAACTGGGACGAAAAAAACACCATGATTGATTCATTGATGTCCATTTATGAGAAACGGATTGCCTACTTCAATCAGGAAGGTTATGTTCGCGGACGCCAGGGAACCGACTTGCTGAAGTTTAAGTTAGCTAATGAAAATCTGGATGACAATCAGCTTAAATCAATTTTGAAGGAAGGTTACGGTTTGCTGGAGCAGTCCATCGAACTTGAAAAAAATCAAACGGAAGCAGCAGTATTGGTTGTGTTTATGCAAGCGACCAAACGTCTGTTCCTAATGGGCGAACTGTCGAAAGAAAAAGTGGCCGCAAACTATCAAAAAGCTTCCTCAATCATTAACAACTACCTGAAAGAAGAGCCAGACAGCGAAAAATACACCACCTCCAAAGAGCTGGTAGATGGTTTGTTCCAGACCAGTGGTGCTGCTGACTGTGAAGCACTGATCGCACTTTACGAGCCCCAGTTCGAGGAAATCTCAAAAGACGTAGATGAACTGAAAAAAATGTTGCGTATCCTGGAACGCCGGGATTGTACCGACAGCCAACTGTTTGCAAGAGCATCAGACAGGCTCTACGACATGGATCCATCTGCAGAGGCAGCCTTTAACATGGCCCGGTTGTTCGTTAAACGCGACCAGTTTGACCGCGCCAAGGAATATTACAACAACGCCATTGCAGCTGAAACCGACAAAGAATTGTTGGCCAAATATTACTACGAGTTGGGCTTGTTCATTTTTGCCAAAGAACAAGACTTCCAGAAAGCACGTAACCTGGCGCGTAAAGCGGTAGAAAATAACCCGAATTCAGGTCGAGCCTACATCTTGATTGGCGATATCTATGCGCAATACAGCAAACGCTATGGAGAAACCGAAACTGAACACCTGTCATTATACTGGCTGGCTGTTGATTACTACCAAAAAGCCAAACGTGTGGATCCTGAGGTATTTACCCAGGCCAACGAAAAGATCAACATCTACAAACAATACTATCCTGACAAGGAAACATTATTCTTCGAGGGATTCCAGGATGGACAGAGCTATAAAATTGGCAGCTGGATAAATGAAACAACAACCGTACGTGTTAAGTAAGAAAGCACAACAGCGATATTACAAAGGAAGCATTGCAATTCTCTTCACGGGAATTGCAATGCTTTTCTTTTCATGTGCCAACAAGATTGAGAAAATAAAGGAATTCTCGTCCGGAGAAAGCCTTGCCGGGATCGAAGCGGAAAACTATGAGATGATTCACTCCGATTCGACCATCATCCGGTTTAAATTGATTACTCCAAAACTCATTCGTTTCGACAAAGCTGAAGATCCGTTTGTTGAATTTCCCGAAGGTGTAAAGATTGAACGTTACAATGAGCAAATGGAACAAATTGCCAGTATCACGTCGAATTACGCCCGACTCTATGAGGCTGAAAACAAATGGGAAGCAAAAAACAATGTAGTCGCGGTCAATCCGCAGGGAGACACGCTGAAAACCGAACACCTGATCTGGGAAGAGAAAAAAGCCAAGATCTATTCTGAACAATTTGTAAAAATCATACGTAAAGATCAGGTAATTACTGGCATCGGCTTTGAATCCGATCAAAACTTATCCAATTGGAAGATCAAGAATCCCAAGGGACCACTGTATATCGAGGTTGAAGAATAACAACGCATGGAAATCCTGATTATCACGATCTTGACGACAATCATCTTCTCAGCTTTTTTTTCTGGGATGGAAATTGCCTTTATCTCGGCAAATAAGCTGCGGCTCGAGCTGGATAAACAGCAAAACTTCATTAGCGCCCGGATACTTTCCTTGTTCACCAAAAACCCCGGCCAGTACATTGCCACAATGCTCGTGGGGAACAACATCGCCCTGGTTATTTATGGTATTGCCTTTGCCCAATTGCTGGGGCCTCTGTTTTATCGTTTTGTCCCTTCCGACAGTTTGGTCCTGCTGCTCCAGACCATTACATCAACCCTGATTATTTTATTCACAGCCGAGTTTCTGCCGAAGACACTTTTCAGGATCAATCCCAATAACTTTTTGCGGTTTTTCTCGATTCCGCTGGCATTTTTCTATTTCCTGTTTTTTCCGGTCACCAAATTTTCGATGTGGATTTCAAGGATGCTTCTGAACACTTTGTTCAAATCAAGTTTCGACAAAAACATCAAAAAAACAGTTTTCAACCGGATTGACCTGGATCATTTTGTCAATGAATCGGATGAAGATCAGCAGCGCCGGGAACATGAACTTGAGAATGAGGTCAAACTGTTTCGGAATGCGCTGGACTTTTCAAAAATCAAGCTCCGCGAGGTTATGGTACCACGCACTGAAATGGAAATTATGGACATCGATTCCACTATGGAAGAACTGATCCAGAAATTCATTGAAACCGGATACTCGCGTATTCTCTTTTACCAGGATAACATCGACAACATTATTGGGTATATCCACCACTCGACCATCTTCACCAACCCAGGCTCCATTCGATCAAACCTCAAAAAGGTGCTGATTGTACCCGAAACCATGCCCGCCAGCAAGCTGCTGAGTAAGTTTATTTCGCAGCACCGAAGCATTGCCATTGTGGTCGACGAGTTTGGCGGCACCTCGGGGATGGTGACCAGCGAGGACATTTTGGAAGAAATTTTTGGGGAAATTGAAGACGAACATGACACCACCGATTTTGTTGAACGCCGAATCAGCGACAACGAATTTGTCTTGTCTGCCCGCATCGAACTGGATGACCTGAACGAAAAATACAACCTTGGCTTTCCGGTCAAGGAAAACTTTGAGACCTTAGCCGGATTTATCCTTTTTCATCACGAGAGCATTCCAAAAATCAACACCATTATTGATATAGATCACTACCGCTTTAAGATACTTAAAGCCACCAACACCAAGATCGAGCTGGTGAACCTTAAGATATTGGACAACACCCAAAATAAAAAATGAATCTCAAGGTTTAATTCCTAAAATTACTATCTTCGTAGCTCGAAAAAAACAAGTAAATCATAATTCAATAATTATTAGTCAATGGCTACATTACAGAACATAAGAAATCGGGGAGGATTGTTGGTAGCGATCATTATTGGTCTTGCTTTGGTTGCCTTTATACTGGGCGACATTCTTAACTCAGGGAGTTCTTTATTACGGCCCAACCAACTGGAAGTTGCCGAAATAAATGGCCAATCGGTTCAGTATCCTGATTTCCAGCGCCAGATTGAAGAAATGGCGGAGATCTATAAAATGAATACCGGAAGTACACAGCTTGATGAAAACACCTGGATACAAATCCGTGAGCAAGCTTGGCAAAGTTTGGTACGCGAAATCGTGATGAGCGATATCTATGAAGATCTGGGCCTAACCGTCACTTCAGATGAACTGTTTGACATGGTGCAGGGAAACAATCTTCACCCCATCATCCAACAGCTTTTTCGCAACCCCCAAACCGGACAAGTTGATAAATCAGCGGTTCTTCAATTCTTAAAGTCGCTTGAACTGAATGCAACAGCTCAGCAAAAAGCCTACTGGCTTTATATTGAAGAGCAAATTAAGGAAGAGCGCATTCAAACAAAATACAACAACCTGGTGCGTCAGGGGCTTTACACCACCACTGCAGAAGCGCAAAGAAGTCTGGAGGCAAAAAACCAGCAGATGAACATTCAATACATCCGTCTGCCATACATCTCGATGCCCGACAGCGCTGTTTCGGTAACTGACAGTGAATTGAAAGCGTACTACAACGAGCATCAGGACAATTACAAACAAGAGGAAAGCCGCACCATTGAATACATCACCTTCGACGTAGAAGCAACCGAAGCTGACGACGCAGCCACCTTGAAATGGATTGAAGAGATCAAAGACGAATTCTCATCCATCGCTGAAAACGAACAGTATGTAAACGTAAATTCAGATATTCCCTTCGAGAATGTTTACCAGAAAAAAGAAGAGCTTTCCGACGAAATAGCCGACTTTGCCTTTAACAACGAGATTGGTGCCGTTTACGGGCCGTTCAAGGAAGGCAACACCTATAAACTGGTTAAGATTGACGATTACAAAGACTTACCCGATTCGGTACAGGCTCGTCATATTCTGATAAATCCTGACGCTGTGGGTGGATACGAAGCTGCACTGGCTTTAGCCGACAGCCTGAAGGGACTGATCGAAAATGGAGCAAGCTTTGCTTCTCTGGCCGAACAGTACTCGGAAGACACCGGTTCAGCACGCCAGGGAGGAGATCTCGGCTGGTTTAAAAGAAATCAAATGGTCAAGCCATTTGAAGAAGCGGCATTTAATGGCGAAGTCAATGAACTGTACACAACAGCCACCCAATTCGGTGTTCACCTGATTCAACCGACTAAAAAAGGTAAAGAAGTAAAACAAGTCCGGCTGGCAACTTTGGCACGCACCGTTGAGCCAAGCACACAGACCTACCAAAATGTTTATGCGCAGGCAAGTCGTTTTGTTTCTGAAAACCAAGATTATAAATCGTTTACAGAAACGATTGCCAACGAAAAAATGACCAAGAAAATGGCGACGGTGGGTGAAAACGACCGATTGGTAGCCGGACTAGAGGACTCACGTCCACTAATCCGTGCAGCTTACCAAGCCGATGTAAAAGAAATTCTGCATAACAACGAAGGCGCTGCAATCTTCGAATTGGGTGATCAGTTTGTGGTGGCAGCACTCGCCAGTGCGACAGAAGAAGGAATAGCTTCTTTCGAAGAGGTGAAACCCCGGGTTGAATTGGCTGTAAAGAAACTGAACAAAGGAAACGCATTGGCGCAAAAGATGAAGGATGCAGCCAGCGGTTCTGACATACAAGCCATTGCTGAAACGCTGAATACGGAAGTACAAGATGCCAACGGCCTGACCTTCAATTCAACTTCTATCCCATCAGTTGGCATGGAGCCCGCCGTAATCGGAACCCTGTCGAGCCTGAATCAGGATGAAATATCGTCACCAATCATCGGTAATAATGGTGTTTACCTGGTGAAAGTTGTATCAATCAACAAAGGCAGTGACGAAGATGTAATGGCCGAAAAGACCCGCTTAAACCAGGTTTTGGGTTCGCGTGCGATTTATCAGGCCTACGAAGCGCAAAAAAATGCAGTAGAAATTGAAGATAACCGGGCAAAATTTTATTAATCGCAGCCCCACAAGATATTATAAAGCAGGTCTAATGGCCTGCTTTTTTTGTGTCTTAATGCTTGCGAGCCCTTTCAAATCAAACCCGGAATCGCCCGTAAACCTAATTTCAAAACCAACTAAATGGTTCTATTGCAGTCTGTGGTTTCGTTCAGCTTGGTCATTATTTTCATCACCGATCCGGTAAAACTTGAATCAAACTCATTTTATGCAGTCTCCACATTTTGGGATAACACGCCAACAAAGAAGTCAGAAGGTAAAGAACCCAAGGCCCAACTAAAACAGCTCAACCATTCGTCTACAGAAAAAGCTTAATTGGTGATTATAATTCTGCAATGTAAATTTCTTTAAACTGCATGATCAGGGCATCTTTCTGATGAATTTGAAAAGCAATGTGCCCCTTCATCCCGACGTTTAATGTTTGATGGGTTTCGTCATTCAGTGTTCCTTCGCCCTTGTAGTTTGTGATTTTCATGCCGTTAAGCCACACTTCAATGTCTGTACCCACACAGCGAATCCGCATCAGGTTCCATTGGTTGGTTTCCTCGGCATAGTAAAACAGGGGCGTCTTTCGCTGCATCGATTCATTAACCCAGGCATTCTTGGGAATATTCGGAAAAATCCAACGTTGGTTTCCCCGGGTTTCATCCCAGATCATACCCGTGCGCCAGGGTCCGGGCGGATGAATATCAACCTGGGGCCCGTTCATCCAGTATTCCTCATCATCATAACGCGAACGCACCTGTACGCCACTGTTTCCAGTACTGGTTTTAAAGGCCCGGAATTGAAACTTTAATTCAAAATCGGAATATTCCTTTTCCGAATACAGCCAGGCATAATCGTGCTCAGGATTGTTCAGTGAGTTGGCCATAATCGTTCCATCAATCACTCGAAAGAAGACGTAATACCGGTCGCGTGGCGCCTTTTTTTCTGTCCAACCGTCCAAGTTGACACCGTTAAAAAGCGACACAAAATTATCTTGAGAATAAGTACCAGAAGAAATCAGAAAAAACAATAAAACAATAATCAATTTCAATCTCATACAGGTTAGGCTTGGTGTACGTTAAGGATTACTCGCGCTTTTTACCTCTGGCTAAAGTTCGAATTTTCATAGGTGAAAAGCAAGAAAAATTTAAACTGTGCTAAAGTAGGCTGAAACAGAATTCAGTGGTAACATTTGAAAAACCCGGTTCGTATGGAAAGTGTAAGCAACTGAACAAAAGCACCCTCAATTTGTCTAACACAAAAAAAACTGATCCAATGACACACAGACGAGAATTCCTAAAAACCATGGCTGCCATGACCGCAGCTATCTCCGTTCCATCAGCCATTTATGCCAACACCCCCAGTCAAGATAAGCTAGGTGAGCTCCTCCCGCTTCGCAAACTCGGTAAAACCGGCGAAAATATTACGATGCTGGGTATCGGCGGATACCATATTGGCTGGACAACGGAACGTGATGCACAAGAGGTGATTGAGGCTGCTCTTGAAGGTGGCATCCGATTTTTCGATACTGCCGAACAGTATGGACCCGCAACCAGCGAAGAACGATACGGCAAATACCTGACTCCGAAGTACCGCGAACTTGTTTTTCTGATGACCAAGACACAGGCCCGCAACGCGAAAGATGCTCAACAACATTTGGAAGACTCACTTCGACGAATGAAAACCGACTACCTGGATCTTTGGCAGATGCACTCACTTTTCACGCCCGAAGATGTTGACAGCCGGATGCAGGACAAAGTGCTGGACGTTTTAATTAAGGCCAAAGAAAGCGGGAAAGTAAAACATATTGGTTTTACAGGCCATCAAAACCCGTATGCACATAAACGCATGTTGGAGCTCACCCGCGAAAATGATCCGATCGACACCGTACAGATGCCCGTAAACGTATTGGATCAGTCGTATTTCAGCTTCACCGGCAATGTGATGCCCGAACTGTTGGAACGAAACATTGGCATTTTGGCGATGAAAACGCTGGCCGATGGACGCTTTTTTGCCACCAAGGAAAAAGCAAACTGGAAAACCGACGACCCCATTATTCCGAACTACATCAGCATCGAAGAAGCCATGCATTTTGTCTGGTCATTGCCGGTGGCCACCATTATTACCGGCGCTGAAAAAGCCGACTATGTTCGCGACAAAGTCAAAATGGCCCAGTCGTTTGTCAAACTCAACGAAGCCGACCGTCTGGCTTTGGTTGAAAAAGTGAAGGAAAAGGCCTTGGCGGGAAACATCGAATATTTCAAAAAGAAACCAGTCTGATCGATATTAATTTCCGCTCATACAAAGTTGCAAACCATTTTGCTGAATCTTGCGCTGGCATTTTCTCATGCCAGCGTGGATAACTTGTGTTGAATCTTTCGTTCGATTGTTTATTTTTATCGAATGATGCTACGAAAGATCATTAGCGGTGGTCAAACAGGCGTAGACCGCGCCGCGCTGGACGCTTGTTTAAAAACCGGTTTCCCTTGTGGCGGCTGGTGCCCGGCCGGTCGACGAGCCGAAGATGGAGTGATCCCTGATTCGTACCCTCTTCAGGAAATGGACAGTGTTTACTACGACGACCGGACACGTCAAAACATCCTCGCCTCCGATGCCACCCTTATCATTTACCAAAACGATATGACCGGCGGCACCTTGCTGACCTATAAACTGGCCCGGGAATTAAACAAAGCCGTTTTCCTGTTCAAAGTATCGCCTTTTTTTATTGATGAAAGCCTGGGAGAACTCGTTCAGTTTCTAAAATCCAACTCGGTCGAAATACTCAATATCGCAGGTCCACGAGCCAGTCAATGGCCCAAAGCTCATGAATCCACCATGCTCATCACATCCCGACTCATTCAAAAGCCCGGGTTTTCAGAATAGAAAATTCACCAGCTAAACGCCAATTTGCAAGAACAATTCGGGTTTTCAAGTATGATCGATCATCTCAGATCTCACATTGTACACAAGCAACACAAGTTAAGAATATCACTATCGGTTATCGACCTTCTCCGGATTCAGATCGTGGTTTTGCATACGATGCCAGGCCAGTGTTTCATACTTAGTCCCCGGCTGACCGAAGTTGGCATACGGATCAATGCTAATGCCCCCACGCGGAAGAAACTTACCCCACACTTCAATATACCTGGGTTGCATCAGCTCAATCAGGTCTTTCATAATGATGTTGATGCAATCTTCGTGATAGGCGCCATGATTTCGAAAGCTAAACAAATACAGTTTCAACGACTTGCTTTCCACCATTTTCTGGTCAGGCAAATAACTAATATAAATGGTTGCAAAATCAGGCTGCCCGGTAATGGGGCACAAAGTGGTAAATTCAGGAGCATTAAACTTCACCCAATAATCATTCTCTTGATGTTTATTGTCAAATGCTTCCAAAACATCCGGGCTGTATTTAAACCCATATTCGGTTTCCTTGCCTAAGTGTTTTAAACTATCCATTAGCTTTAAATTTCAGAGTTCAATTTCTAAATAACATCATAAAATCAACAAAAAATACCTGGTAGTCATTCACGCCTTGCGTTTCTTCAGGTAGTTTTCCAATCCGTTTCGTCTCAGCTTGCACGCCGGACAACGTCCGCAGCCATCGCCAAGCACCCCGTTGTAACACGTTAGCGTTTGCGTCCTTACCAAATCAAAGATACCCAAATCATCAGCCATCTGCCAGACCTGTTCTTTGCTTTTCCACATGAGCGGTGTATGAATTTCATACGGGAACTCCATCGACAAGTTCAGTGTTTGGTTAAGCGAACGGATAAATTCATCGCGACAATCAGGATAACCGCTGTAATCGGCCTGCCCCACTCCGGTTACCAGATGAAAAATACCTTTCGATTTGGCAAATACGCCAGCATAAGTCAAAAACAACATGTTTCGCCCCTCGACCAGCGTATTCGGCGGGCGGTGGTCCGGCTTATCCGGCTCCACTTCAATTTCCGGGTCCGTCAGTGCATTGGAGTTGAGTTGGCTTAATAAATCGACCTTGAAAAGATGAAATGAGACGCCAGCCCGCCTGGCAATTGACTCAGCAACTTCCAGTTCCACGCGGTGTTTTTGTCCATAATCGAACGAGATGGCTTCTACCTCATCAAACTCTTTTTTGGCCCAATAGAGGCAAGTCGTTGAGTCCTGTCCTCCGGAAAATACAACCAGCGCTTTCCGCATTACAATTGTTTTAGGCGAAATGGGTTATAGGAAATATTTTCATCAAAGGTATCCACGCCTTCAATCTTTTTCACTTGCCTGACTACCACAATGGTCAGTGGCAGTACCAAAATCTCATAGGCCGTTTTCAACAAAGCCTGGGTAGCAATCATGCCCAAAATAACGGGCAACGGGAAAATTCCGGCAAACGCGATGGTAATGAAGATCATGGAATCAGCGCCTTCGCCAACAATGGTCGATGCGATAGCCCGCAACGAAAAGCCTTTGCCATTGGTCATCAGCTTAAACTTACTCATGACATAAGCATTGAGAAATGATCCCGCCACATAGGCCATTAAACTGGCAAGCACAATACGCACAGAGCTGCCGAGAATGGTTTGAAAGGCCTCCTGCGCTTCGTAAAAAGGAGCCGCCGGCATAAAAATCGCTACCATGAAAAAGAACACAGCCAACAGGTTAACGCCAAACCCGGCCCAAATAATCAGGCGTGCTTTGGCATAGCCCCATACTTCGGCAATCACATCATTGATGATGTAGGCCAACGGAAAAATTAACACACCCGCCGGAGCTGACCAAGGCCCAATCTGGATAATTTTCGACGCTAAAATGTTTGAGATTAAAAGACAGGCCGCAAAAAATACGCCTGCCAACAGGAATAAAACAGATACTTTATTTTTCATGATTTCTTGTTTTTTACGTGGTTACCAAGCACACGGTGTTCATAACGGGCACAAATATAGTCATGTTTTTGAGTTAAAACCAAGGTGAGATTGTATTTAGAATCCGACAATTAATAATTGTTAACAACCAGACAAACAGTCATTTTTTTACTACATTTGTTAATGATGTTACTTTTTGTCTAAAAGATGTTACGATGACAGTCTCCCGGTTTGGTGTATCACTTGAAAAAGATTTGCTTGATGCCTTGGATCAATACGTGAAGGAAAATCGGTTTTCGAACCGGTCACAGGCCATCAGACAATTGATAAGCCGCAACATTGTTGAACAGAAATGGCAATGCAACAATTATGTAGCGGGCTCAGTAACCTTGGTGTACGACCCCAGCCGACGCGAAATTTTAAACCAACTGGCTGACATCCTCGAAAGTTATCACCAGGAAGTTTTGTCAACTCAACGACTGATCCTCGACAAATCGAAACATATGGAAATTGTTGCTGTCAAAGGTGTTGCCAGCCGATTAACGGATTTAGCAGACCAGTTGATCAGCGTTAAAGGTATGCAGCACGGCAAGCTCACCATGAGTCGCGCCGATTAATCGTCTCTCGTGGTGTTATCTTTCCAAATATAACGCTACGAACCAGAAACCATGAAAAATAATCAAAAATGAAAAAATTAAGTCCCCACATCCAAGATAAACTCAGCCAGCTGGAGGCTTGGTACGCACAAAGAAAAGGCTCCATCGTTGCCTTTTCTGGTGGAATTGACTCTACACTTGTGCTATTTCTAGCCCGTCAATTTCAGGGCAGGCATAATGCCATCGGTGTCATTTCCAACTCTGAAAGCTTGAAAGCCAAAGATTTTCAACTGGCCAAAACCTTCTGTCAGGATTTTGACATCCACCTCGAAATCATTAAGACCGAAGAGCTTACTGACCTGCGATACAATCAAAATCCTGAAAACCGCTGTTATTTTTGCAAGGAACACCTGTTCCACGATCTGCAGGAAATTAAGGAGAAGTACCCGGCTTTTGATGTATTGAGCGGTACCAACCAAGATGATTTAGCCGATTACCGACCTGGATTACAAGCCGCTGCAAAGTACAAAATTCTGGCACCCATGGCCGCATGCAAAGTAAGCAAAGAAGAACTGCGCCAAATCGCCAAACATTTCGGGCTGCCCAATTGGGACAAACCAGCCAGTCCGTGCCTGAGTTCGCGAATTCCATACAACCATCACATTACCCGCGAAAAACTGCAACAGGTTGAAGATGCCGAAAACATTCTGAATGACCTGGGCTTTATCGATGTCCGGGTTCGCCACTACGGTAGCTACGGACAGGTGGAAGTGCAAAAAACCGAACTGGAGAAGCTATTTTCTCTTGAAAGTGAAGTGATTGAAAAAATCAAAGCTATTGGCTTCGAAGAGGTCCGAATTGACCGAGAAGGCTTGGTATCCGGCAAATTGAACCGGGTACTGAACATTACCAGGCAGCAGAAGTAACCAATAAAAAATTCAGGGAGAAATGATAAGGAACTGATGTTGGATGACTGCGACTAAATACTGCAAATGAAAACTAAACACTGAATATTTGATAATCAGACGAACATGAAAATATTATACTACGATTGTTTTGCGGGAATCAGCGGCGACATGAACCTGGGTGCGCTGATTGACTTGGGAGTGGATGCCGACTATCTTAAAACGGAGTTGGGAAAGCTAAATATTGAAGGTTTTCACCTTGAAATAAAAACCGATCAGCGGCGCGGCATCTCCGGAACGAAAGCCGAAGTAATCATCGAAAACCAGGAAAACGAAAAGCACCGTCACCTGCGCCATGTCGAAGAAATTGTCAACAGCAGCAGCCTGCCTGAGCGGGTCAAAATCAATGCACTGAAAATATTCGACCTGATTGCGGTTGCCGAGGCCAAAGTACATAACATCTCAAAACAAGCAGTTCACTTTCATGAAGTTGGAGCACTCGATTCTATTGCCGACATTGTAGGCGCAGCCATCTGCCTGGATTATCTGAAAGTGGACAGCGTGATGTCCTCTCCCATTCAACTGGGCGGCGGAACGGTGAAATGCGCACATGGTATCATGCCCGTTCCTGCACCGGCTACTGCTGAAATCGTCAAAAATATTCCGGTTAAAACCGGGCTGGTAAACCACGAAGCCACCACGCCCACCGGAGCTGCCATTTTGGTCGCCACGGTGAATGAATTCACGGATCAAATCACGCTCCCCATCGTTAAAACAGCCTACGGCATTGGAAACCGTGACAGTGAAGTACCCAATGTGTTACGCGTTCATTTGCTGCAAGGCTCGACGACCCGGAAAGATGTGACCACCGAA
>ENA-ORCT01000254-ORCT01000254.1-marine-metagenome-genome-assembly--contig:-NODE-254-length-27672-cov-3.587461_pt1 | contig 27672 bp, 24 predicted proteins | sample MGYA00248632_ERZ508511 | MGnify/ENA primary metagenome ERZ508511 (study PRJEB26182, sample SAMN06268839) | marine metagenome | isolation source: Tt an P1-techrep anaerobic enrichment on pine from sediment...
GTATGAGGCCGTTGACGCAACGCCGAAGATGGGCCAACAGACAAGCAAAAAATTGTAATTAATTAAATTCGCGTTCCCTAGAGCCTGTTTGAAAACCAGGCTCTTAATCATTTTGGGAGCGCCCGTACACTTCAAACATTGAAAAGACCGCCCACCACTCCATATCCTTGTCAAATTCAATTCCAATTCCTGATTCGCCCTGGCGGATCACCGACCCTTTGAGCTGAACGACCAGATTGCTGTGGGTTCCCTTGAGGATGATATCGATATCGCATGATGATCCGACCGGTACACGTCGTTCGGATCGTACGTATAAACCCTTCATTCCTATATTTTTCGAAAGCCCTTCGATTCTATTCTGGTTGTCGATCTGGAGAATAACCGGGGTTTCAAACTTGACGCGTGAGCGATCCCGTCTATCGTTTTCCATGATAAGCAGTATTCCGTTTCCTGGTTGAATTTCAGTAGTCACAAGATCAGTTCCGTCTATCGGTCTACGCACTATATCATGAGGTTGAAATTCTTCAAAGCCTCTTTGACCATCGATGCACAAGTGATTTCCAAAGGCAGTGCATTCTGAAGTGAGCTGTGCTCCCCAGTTCACCGGAACGGTTACAGAATATTGAAAAAAAAATCAGCGAACTCCATCGTCAGCATCCGGACCGTATGACCACTGACTCCACGTTTTTTGCATAATTCGGTTGATGAGTGGAAAAATGATGGTTTTTGCGGTTTTTCCGTATAGAAAGTCAAGGTGTTTGACGCCTACCAGAACGAAATCAATTAGCTGACTTCTTTCCGGAAGGATTTCTATTGTTTTCAAATCGGCCGCTGATTCGATACGATAAACCCGTTTATACCGATGGGGGTAACGTTGGCTGAATTGAATATTTGCCGGCGAGGCAATGGGGTCATCAGTGCTCCAGAAATGAAAAAGAGGAATGTCAGCCGGGAAATATTGAATATGATCTGAATAATTCAACCGCGTGCAATCCATGCGTTTGAATCCCTCTCCGTTGTATATCGCTTTCAATAGCTGAAACCCCATGCCGAGAGGGACGGATTCCATGGATCTGAACAGGTATTTCTGGACAAAATTTTTATCCTCGATGTGATTTTCAGGGTTTATCAAAAAGTTTAAATCACCGATGTTGCGGTTCATAAAATACCGACTGATTTCCTTGAGGACCGGTGGCTGAGTCAGGCACCAGAAAACCTCCTGAACCGGCACCTGCCTTAGCTTTAAAATCCGGGCCAGGTGGTTCAGCCACAAACCGACGGGAAATGCCAGGTGGGCTCGCTTTTGGAAGAATTTTGGCGATCCCAATGTAATAATACCTCGAACCATCTTAAGGTATCGCTCCGTATCGATTTCAGCCGGAAGAATTTTATTCAGTTGAGAGCGAATTTCCGGATCCATGTGATTGAGGGAATGGAATTTTTTCCTCAATCCCCAATTAAGGACCATGTTTTCCGAAACAATTCCGCCCATGCTGTGGCCGATGAGGGTTACCGGTTTGGCTTTGCTTCGTTTGTCGATGAATCGAACAACCGATGGCAGATCCGTATCGATCAGTGTGTCAATCGTATAGTAGGGATCGAATTTTCCTTCATTGATTCCCATTCCACGAGGATCGAAAAGATACGACCAGTAGCCGATATCGGCAAAATCCTTGGCAATCGAATACCGGTTGGTAACATTGTAACAGTTGCTGTTGTTGGCAAAGCCCGGGACCAGCACAACAGACGGTCGCTTGTCACCGGATGTTACCCGTTCGACGCTGACCAGCCTTCGAAAGCGGATTTCTTTACCTTCATCAGTATAGTCCCGGTAATACACAATTTCATAATCGCCGCGTCCGTTATCTTCACGTTCGTCGATATCGGATTCAAAATACACCGGATGCCGGTGATGGTGTATCGCCTCTCTCAGGATAATTCGTCTCCGGGCAAGGTCCTTTATGGCCGAAAAATGGCAGGCAGGAATGTCAAGGCGCTCTTCTGTAAGGTATTTCAATTCATTATTTGTCAATAAAATGACATTTTCGGTCAGCCGAATGCGGTTTCCATGAAGCTCCTCCAGTAGGATGCGTTTAATCTCCCGCCTTGGAATTCGCCTGCCGGTTATCCGCCAGTACAGGTGATAGAGGGTTAACGCCAGTTTACCGGCTGCCCGTGATCGAATCTCTTCCTGGCTCAGGAGCATTTGTCGGGAAACGGGCAATCCTAAACTAATCTGGCCTTTATATATTTTACTGTAAACCGTATAGGCCTGATTCACTACTATCGCAGGCAGTTCATTGAGAACCGCACGGGATAACCGGTTGCGGATATGTGTTATTGTTTCCAAATGAAGCATTGTCTTTAATCAATAGATCGGCAAATGAAGGGTTCGGACAAGATTTCTCACGCCACGTTGACCGATCGCCGGAAAGCAACATAATTGGGCGATATAAAATAGGATTTATAAATTTTGTTAATAATCATTTAATTTAAAATGCTATATAAAAATAATCAATACATTAACGGTATTCAGAGAACGAGGACAACCCAAACATATAGAAAATCATTGCAATTTGATTGAATTTTTCAAATTATAGACCGGTAAAATAAGAAAAACAGATTTGACTATTTTACCCTAATACGAATCTGGACAATCACTGTCTTTAAACAAGTGGAGCCGAAACAGAATAATGTGTAAATATCACGCTGAACAGATATCAGATGCGGTTTTAGACGGTGTGGCATTGGAAAGTCCTGAGGAACAGGAGCTCGCCAGACGCTGGCCTATCGCCCTCAGAGAACTCAAGGCATTGCGTGATCGAATCCACGATATGGGGTTCGCCAACGGTGAAACGCTCCCGGATATTCTGTCGAGTGCTGAAAAAAAACGCATCTCAGAAGCTATCTATCAGGCATTGGTTGCCGATGATCGCCCGGAATTGAAACGGTCTGTCGCGCGAAGGATGGCGGATAAAATTGGCAACTATCTGCTTTGGCGCCGGGAAACCAGTTTCCCGGTTATCCACGAATTAATTGTTCTGTTGCCTTGGTGGCTCAGTCATGTTCCAGGGGATATCGTTTCCAAATTGCGGGATATAGGTCTGCAGTTTATTTTGAACGGGGCCGTTCTGCCGATTCAAACCGTCTGGCAGAATATACTCGATGCCCCCCTGGTTTATATGGGACATTGCGCCTGTCGCAGTGCAGGGGTTGTCGATGACCTCCGGGCAGGTGATACCGTGTTTAACCTTCTTTCCGATCAGCAGGGGCGGTTGCTTCTCGACCGTCTGGTAGACCGTTACGAGAACCTTGTTAAAATTTACGGCGACGCACCTGATACAGATCGAAAATATAATCAATTATTTCGCCGGTTAGTTGATTTTCGGCGAACTGGCGATTCACAATACCGGATCGAGACACTCTTCGAGTGGACCTATCCCCACTGGGAAATCCTTCCGGTTCATAAAAATTTTACGCCTTCGTGGATTCGATCCCTCCACAAAAATCATAAGGCGCATCGCCTGCATAAGGAACTGGTACTTGAGCTGGCAACAATTCTGTATCTTGCAAGAGGAACTATTTTTACGTCCATGAAGCTATTTGATACCCCGTATACAATATGCTCCTGCCCAACGCCTGAAACTGGCGGTGGATGCACCCTGACCAATTGGTATTACTGGGGAATGTCAAACTCATCTCTTCTGCCGAATGAGTCCGTTTATGGAAGAGCCCGGGATGTCGATGGAAAGGTGCTTCCCTGTCGATACTTTCCTGTTCGAAGCGGACGGGAATGCCTGGGTTGCGGCTGCCGTCACGAAGCTGATCAGCCTCGGGATTTCGCCGATATTTTGAGACAGGCTGATGTGGCACTGGCCGAGTTTCGTCACCGGGAGGGGCGAAGTAATTAGCTCGTTTTTTTGCCTGGCAGGTTTTCAAACCGATACATTTGGTTCAACGTTCATTCCGAGTGCATGGTTGCAGACAATCCGATGACGCGATTCCTGTATTCGCTGCCCAGGCCAAGCGTCAGACAGACTTCAGATTGCATTTCGCGGGCCACGTCGATAAATCCTCCGGAAATCCAGCGATTTTCCACATCCCAGTAGTCGGTAGACGTATCGGTGTTCAGGACCGCGTTAGCCGCCTGAGTCAGCAGAACAGCCTGGTGCTTCTGTGTAGCGGCGCAGTCGATCGGAACCACAGCCCAGTATACGACTGTGTCGACCGGAGTGCCGAATATGTCGATTTGATAGGGAATGTAATACTGAAACTCTGTCTCTTTATAAGTCGCCTCGGAGAATCCGTCGAATTTATCGATCACATCCAGAGCTTTTCGCGGAAAATATATATCGGAATACGATTCAGGATTGCGGTAAACGATTGCAACCAGCCTGAACCCATGTTTCATTTCCGTATTGATAGCTGTCATATAATAATTTTCAGCTTGGAGAACATTGTAGCTTTTGAGCAGTTTTTGCAGGTAAATCGTCGCCAGTTTCATATCGAAATACATTTTTCTTTCATCGCCATCAACCCCCACGGTGTCAAGATTGAGTCCATAAGCCAGTCGATACGTATCTTCCAGTGTCACCTGGGCGCCCATGTCAGTGAAGGTGCGGTTCAGTTCCTGCAAACCTTTTTCATCACCTTGATAATATGGCAACGCAGAAAGACCATCAGCGGTCCCCCGGATCATTGTCGGTGCTGATAATGCCTGCGTTACGGCCACAACCGGATTGCAGGCGCTGAATAGTGGAGTGGTAAATATAATTAGCAAGAAAATTGAATACACTGATCCGTTCATGTGGCATCCTTCTCAAAAGCATCGGATCAGAATTGTTTCCTCATTGGGAATTCAAATATTCGGCAGGGCATTTAAGGGAGAAACTACAGCTTCAACCTGATAATCCGGTAATCGGATTATCAGGCAGGATGGCTACCCACGTACTGGCGGGGATTGGGAAACTACTCTGAATGTCCCAACGCGATTAATTATATGTTGTGAATTAGATTTGTTGTGGAAAAGCCCGACAGGGTGAAGAAGGAATAAGTGTATGTACAGGGCAGGCAATCACGTCACTGTCTGTTCTTTAAGAAAATGAAATCTGGTGCCGGGATGCTAAAAAAAACTCCCTTGAAATTGGCTTTTGTAACAAGGTACCGGTAATAAATTCAAAATATAGAAACACGAAATGCTCGAGCAGTTTCATTGCCTCATCCTAAGCCGCATTCAGGACTTGTCAAGGCATGCAAGTTGTTATTCGTCCCATCCAATTAAACGAATACCATACGGTTTGAATTATGCCCTATTTTTTATTCGTATTGTGGGGAGGCCGGAAAAAGGGAAAAGGACGAGGGAAGTAGTAGTCATTATTATAAAAGCGGCGCTCGTCATATTCAAATTCGGTCCACAGGTATATTTCCCGGCTTTCGATCAGTGGCCAACTTCGCAGAGGTTGATGCGATGAATTCGGTTGGGTTCCCCGAAATATGCCGGCTATTGTAACTCGTCGATATCGAGTATAATTTTCTGAATCAAACGGTTGGTCGACTGTGACTATGAATCTCCCGCCGGTATACTCCATCCCACTTGGTTCATCTCCGATCATTAGTGGTGCATTTAAGACAGTCAAAATAGCTTTTGAGCCCCGGATGTCGATTTTCAGCAAGTAACCACCAAGAATTACCATTCGTCCCAGGTATCTCTCCGGAGTCGATGTCAGGGCTTCATAATTGGCAAGGGGGGTGGCCATTGATCGGACCTCAGGAGAAATTACTGAGCACGACACGCTTATCAGAGCACCGGCGGAAACAACTATCGCCTTCCACATGCTTCAATGGTATCCATAGGTTGTTGACGGATTATTCCGTTGCGGCCTTTTCACGGGCAAGCTGGTCCGGAGGCATAACCCAGAACGGCATCCCGTCTTTTGTGAGACGAACTTTCAATACAAAAAAATCACCGCGCTTGATCTTGGCGGCCATAAATATATCTTCACCGTTGATTTCAGCCCAAACGCCCTTGATTTTAAGTTTATCCCCTTTCCTTAATCCAAGGCTTTTCTGGTCCATGTACCAAACGGGACAAATATGGACGAGGGTCTGCTCGTTTTCTGATTCGTCGAGCACCAGGGCTACACCGGGAGACATGCCAGGCATGGGGCTCACCTCTTTGATATCCCGAACATAGCCACGGATTTTGTCTCGTTCGCTGGCGTCATACAATTGATTGTAGGGGGCGTCGATTCCCCAGCCGCCGAGGTTTTCAGGCGGGCCGGCATGAACGCATACGCTGAGGGAAAATATGATTCCGATAATGAATCCCATATCGATGAAAATCTGTGCTGCGCGCTTTTTCATGTATCCTCCTGGTTGATTGGGTAGCAGGCATAATCCTGACCCTGTAGGAAATTATTTTTGGATATTAATAAATTTTAGACACTATTTCGATTCAGTTCAAGGTGATCAATCCGGATGATTTATCTCCGCCATTTGAAAAATCGAGGTATATCCAATCCGGTTCGATACGGCGACAACCTTCGTTCACCATATGCCATGGGCAACATCACGGCCAGGACACTGAGTATAATAGCTGCCCCAAAAGAGACTCCCATCCACAGCCACTGGCTTGCAGGAAGCCGGTACCCCTTAACAGAGGCAATAAAAAATTTGTAGACCGGTCCGGCTTCGAGCATTATAACCGCTGCGATATATGCGGCGGAAAGCAGCATGAACAAAAGCCCGCCAAAACTCGTTGCAGACTGTGCCGGATTTTCTGAATTAAAATCCGGATAGACCGCCCCGATCCCAATGCCAATGGCGATAACGCCGGGTGTCAAAAAGAAAATCGTGAGTACGGAAAGCCCCATCATAAAGGGGGTAACATGAAGCAGCAGGTTGGTAGCGATGATCAACAGCTCGCCAAGAACCAGGAGCGGAAACAGATAAATGAAAAATTTAATCCAGAGAAACGCGCGCAATGATATGGGGCTGGACTGCACAATCCAGAAAGCGCTTCCCTCGACGCTTACCGAAGGAAAGGCAAAGCGAGCTGTAATTGCCGTAAGTACGAATGCCGCCAGACCGACGTTTAAAAATGAAAGCAGGTTTTGAAGATAAATTGTTTTTATGGGTGATCGATCCAGCGGCAGTACCGAAAAGTTATACAAGTAGATAACGACCAGTGCGGCCAGAAGAAACACCTGGGACCACTGGGTCTGATCCCGCCAGAAGGTTTTAATTTCTTTAACAATAAACGCCCGCGACGGTCCAGGCAGAAATGAAAATAATTTCAGCAGTAGGTCACCGCGGCTTTGAAAAAGGCGGACCGATGCCATCTGTGCCTTGGAAAATCCACTAAAGTAAAATCTTTTTGCAGCCATGGTGTTTAAAAATGCAACACACCCCGCGCCACTCCAGGCAAGCGCACCGTTGAAAATTGCACCCCGAACGTTATTGGACAATGCGGCCTTCAGGCCGTCGTAGGCCCAGGTGCTGGGTAACCAGGGTGCGGCCGGAGTTTGCAGATTTTGAAGGTACAGCAGCACCGAGGCAAACGCATCGGGATCGACCAGACGCTCGGGCTTCAATAACCGAAACGTTACATAAAGAATGATCAGCACAGTGATTCCAAGGAAAACGACAATGCTTCGTATCCTGCTGGCGGGCAGCACCATGACAAACATCATGACCAGAAGCGAACTGATTCCGGAAGCGATTACACAGAGAGGTACAAGCGCTGCTGCCAGTGTCACGTAAAAAATCATCCCCGCTTCGTACACCTGGCCGTAGGCGATCATCACCGGCCCGGCATAAAGCAACACCATCCAGCTGCTGTCAATGGTACTTTCAATCCATCGTGCAAAAAAAATCGTCTCTCTTCGTATTGGCATGGCATGAACCAGCCCCAGATCCCGGCTCAGGAATAATTTTGACAAGGCCGTCAGAATTGCGCTGAATATAAGCAGGGCAAAAAAGGTTACCAGGACCATTGAAAGGAGTTTGTAGGCAAGAATCTCTCCGATTTCTTCAATGGTTCCAAGATACGAAAGTAAGCGGTGAGAAACTGAATAAATTCCAATCCAAAGGAGTGCCCCAACCAGAAGGAACAGCAGGCCTTTGGCACTGGATTCGCCCGTAAGGATCCGATGTTTCAGCGACCACCATCTGGGTTTCAGTAAACATACCAAAGGGTTCATCAGGATTCTTCCTCGGTAAGCCTTAAAAAAATGTGTTCGAGATTACCATGCCCGGTGCGTGCTGCGCGGTTGAGTTCTTCCATTGTCCCGGTGGCGACCAGAGATCCATTGTCGATGATACCGATTCGATTACAAACATCTTCGGCAAGGGAAAGCGTGTGGGTCGATATGAAAATGGTTACACCACGATGGGAGAGGGTCCGGAAGAGTTCGCGAACCATTTTAATTCCACGAGGATCAAGCCCTACCATCGGTTCATCGACGATCAGCAGCGGGGGCTCATGAAGAAGGGCGGATGTCATGATCAATCGTTGTTTCATTCCGTGGGAATAGGCCTCAATCAGTTCGTCGGCACGGTTCAGGAGCCCGAACATCGTCAGCAATTTTTCAGCCCTGGCAGCAAAATCCCTGCTGCTGACCTCATACAGATCAGCAGTGAACTTAAGGAATTCAAAACCGGTGAGTTTTTCATAGAGAAAGGGCCGGTCAGGAATCAGTCCAATCTGTTTTTTAGCCTGTTCCGGTTCGCGGGCCATGTTAATGCCGTTGATCCTGATCGTTCCGCCAGATGGCGCCAGCAGACCGGCCATCATTCGAATGGTGGTGGTTTTGCCTGCACCGTTCGGACCGATAAAACCGAATATTTCGCCGTGTGATACGGAAAGATTCAGTGAATTGACAGCGATGGTCGAGCCGAATGTTTTCCCGAGATTTTTAAGATGTATCATTGTTTCGGTTCCAGTATCTCCAGGTCAATTTTGCCAATGACACCTATCAAATCAAGCTGTCGTTCAGGGCTGCCCTGAACAAGCCTGATGTGAGTCACGTCAGCCGGGAATTGCCCGAGGGCCGCATCCGCTGAAATCCACCGATTATTCAGCCATAAAGCATTCCAGGCATGGTAATAGAATTGGCCGTTCATATAAACCAGGCCGGCCTCGATACGGGCCGGAATTTCAATTGATCGCGCCAGAGCGGCAAGCAAAACGGCATGTTCGTTGCAGTCGCCTCTCATATTTTTTAATGTTTCCATGGCACTTGGAACAGACAGAACCGGTTGCTTGTCGATATTTTTATAGACCCAGTTAACCAGTTGCCGGATTTGTTTCCGGGGTGGATCACTTGGTGCGACAATGTCAATCGCCAGTTCTCTGATGGTCGGGTGGTCGGATTGGATAAACGGAGAGGATCGTAAAAATCTCTTGGCCGGTTTTTGTCCCTGAATACCCGGCGCATTTGGTGGCTCTAGGAAAATGGTAAGCACTCCGTCGGCATACTTTTGGCGATCGCCGTCAAGGTCCGGCAGGTGGCCAGTCCCATTGATTTTAACCGTCAGCCTTTTGAGTTCATCGGGGTGATCAATTTTTCCGCGGATGGGGACCGCGGCGATTCGGGTCATATCCCGACCGCCTCCTTCCGGCAGGCTGCGCAGCGCCTCCTCCCGGCTAACCCGGCGAATCATGATACCCATTAATCCTTGTTCCTGAACGACATCGCCATGTTCGTCAAACCATATAGTTTGGCTCGCCCCCATAAAATTGGTGATAAATTTGTGCGTATTGACCGGTTGCCCGAATGATTCAATAATTTCTTTTCCTGTTGAAATAATCCGCACCGGCCGTGTTGCCATTGTGGCGGGATCAAATATCCAGAACGAGCGGGTACGACCTGGAGGTAGATTTGCAGTGGAAAGAGCTGCGGATAATCCGCCGGTCATGTAAAGGGGTTCATCGACAGGAATTTCAATCGAGTCACCACCGACGCGAATTGTCAGGGTGTCGCCGGTTCGGTTCCCCTCGGCGGTAAAATGAAACAGGCTGGAATTCAGGTCAAATACAAAAGAAATCAGCGTCAGGTCCGGATTCAGTTCTGACCGGGTTCGAATGGTGAGATCCTGGACCATTCCCATGGTATTGATTCGAAGGTGGGTTGTTTCGTCCTGCAGGTATCCCGAGTTGAGAGGGCGCAATTGCCGGTGTGTATAGCCAATTCGCTGGTCGTCCTGAAATATTCCCATCCACGTGTCGGACGAAGACAAGGCTCCAGGATCAATGGGAACAATAGTCTGATGATTGGTAAAAATATCGAGGCGTATTCCGAGAAGCGTCAGGAAAACAGCAGAACAAAAAATTCCGGCGATTAAATAAGCTTTAGAGTGCATCCACAGCAGTCTCCCGGTGCGTTCAGGGTAGCGAAGACTTTCAAATTCAAATGATACGTACTGGGGCGATGCGTCATCTGGCTTCTGCTTGTTGCAGGCGGCCAAACGGATCTTCCCGTTCACCCATCCGTGGGGCCGGGATTAAAAAGAGAATCGGTAAGGCGTCGACTGCCATTATGTCGGTGTCGGTCAAGATTGATGAATTGCGGCGTAATACGTCCCCGATCCACATCGAGAAAGGCAACGGACGGGGGCATTTTACCCCGGGGAAATGAGGGACTTCCGGGGTTCAAATAGATCACCCCTTCGCGGTAAGTCATGGATGCTTTGTGCAGGTGGCCAAATACAACGATTGAGATTCCGGCGGCCGCTGGATCCAGGTCCAATTCGGCCGGATCATGGAGAATGTAGAGCAGGGAGGCGCCGATGTTGACCACCTCCGTCCGTTTCAGATCCTGCGCCCATTCTCCCCGATCCATATTGCCGCGCACGGCAACCACCGGTGCAATTGTTTTCAAGGTTTGCAGGACCTCCTGCGTGTCGATATCACCGGCGTGAACAATGAGGTCGCTCCCCGTAATGAGATGGATAAGTGAATTGTCCAATCGTCCATGTGTGTCAGACAATACACTGATATGATAGCGTGTTTTTTTACAGGAATCACCCATGAGATATCAAATTCCGTTTCATGATGAGTCGAACGGCCACGGTGGATAGCGATGCAATGGCACATCTGCATGCAGGTATGGCGTTTTAGAAAATCAGCTTCAGAGTTGCGCAGTGATATCCATCATTTTTCGGAAGGTGCCTTGGGCACGGTTTCCGGGTTGCCGGGCACGGATGGCCTGGCCCCTGAAATTCGCCCAAGCCAGGTAAAAACTTTTTTAATTCCTCGCCACAACTTCGGGATCAGCCAGATGACCAGAAAAATGAATCCCGCAAGCAGTGCCAGAAAAATCCATGGATGGTTCAGAGCTGTCCAGATACCGGCAATTACCGCGAGGTCTTCGGCAAGAGACACCGCCCAATTGGTAAATGGTTCAGGGGAGGTATTGATCAATACCCGGCTTCCGGATTTGGCGGCATGCGATGTTGCCGCCAGACCGCCGCCAAGGATTCCTGCAGCCAGTGAAAGCGCCGGGTTGAGATCTCCGATAGCGCCTGCGGCAAGCATAGCGCCGGCAGGTATTCGGATAAATGTGTGGAGTGCATCCCATCCCGTATCGATACCGGGAATTTTATCTGTGAAAAATTCAACAAGATACATCACCCCGGCCGCAGCAATGACGATTGGATTGGCAAGGATTTGAAGGTCCGGAGGCAAGACCATGTTCCCCGTGGAACCGAGCCAGCCCAATACCAGGATAGCGGCATACAAGTTGATGCCGCTTGCCCACGCCACTCCCATGGTCAGCGCGAGTATATTGGATATCCCCGTCAATTGATCCATGATTCATTTCCTTTTTCGATTGGTTACCGGCGGCGAATTGCTGTCACGCCTTTTGGATTGTTGTCGGCAAAGGATTTGAGGTTTCCTTTTAACCGGTTTCTGACGCGAGACGCAACGGGATTTTTTCGTAAGGATATCTTTTTGCCGCTGCTTTTTTGTTCTGTCCTTTTCAATAAAAACCGGTTTTCCAGTAAATGGGTCGAAACCTGTGTGATACATCAGGCTGGAGAAGGTTGACGGTGTCGGGGTAAAGATCTGAACCTGCTCCGGTTGAATTTTGAGATTTCTGTTAACGAAGGATTTCATCACAGCCCGGGTGGGAGGCAATGAAATAATAGGTCAGGAACTGTTTTTTGCCGGCTTCCCGGCTTATTCGGGTAAACAGTTCGCGAAATCGGATCAAATCATCCGGTCCGGGTTTTCCCATCAATTTTAGCACTTCGCTCTCGGTATGTTCCGGAGCCAGCTTCATCTGGCCCGAAACATGATGCCGAATAACATGCTTCAGATAAGTTTCACCGTGCATCTTATCCGCCAGCACAAGATCATGGCGAATACCGGATGCCACCACGATTTTTTTTATCCCGGCCACTTGCCTGAGTCGTTTTAACAGCCGAACCTGACTGCTGTGGTCCGGCTTTAATTTTTTGCAGATGTCAGGATACAGACAGCGGCGGTTTTTACAGGCACCCCGATCGATTTTTTTCGAGCATTCAAAACCATACATATTAGCGGTCGGTCCGCCGGCATCGAGAATATAGCCTTTGAATTCAGGATGCCGTGAAATTGTACGGACCTCATCAACAATGGAATCCTCAGATCGCCAGTGTACGGTTCGCCCCTGGTGTACGGCAATGGCGCAAAAATTACATTCTCCGTAGCAACCTCGGTGGGTCGTCACCGAAAAACGGATGGTGTCCTCGGCCCGGATCAATCCCTGTCGGGCATAATACGGGTGGGGCATGCGTTCATATGCGTACCCGTAAACCCGGTCCAGGTCCTTTTGAGTGAGGACATGAGCCGGCGGATTTTGAATCAGAAACCGGCTGTCCTGTTTTTGGAAAAGCCCTCGGGCAGAGATGAAATCATTATTCCGGTAAAACGTCATGAACATCTCTGAAAAGGCGTCCGGGTTGGTTGCCGCTCGTTCATGAGCTGGCAATTCGATATAACCGGGCCGACCGTTTGGGGCGATATAGCAGATTCCCGGGACATCCTGAATTGGACGCCCGGTGCGCAGGCGGTCGGCAAGCTCGACAATCGTGTGCTCTCCCATACCGTAGACGAGAATATCGGCTTTGGCATCGAACAGGATCGATCGCCGGATTTTGTTGCTCCAGAAATCGAAGTGGGAAATTCGCCTCAGGCTGGCCTCAATGCCTCCGAGAATTATAGGCCGTTTTGATTTGAAGTATCGTCGGATCAGGTTGGTATAGACAATGACAGCCCGATCCGGGCGGCGGTTATTAATACCTCCTGGAGTAAAGTCATCTGATTTCCGGCGCTTGCCGGTCGCCGTATAATTGGCAACCATGGAATCGACACAGCCGCTGGAAACGCCCCAGAAGAGCAGCGGTTCACCGAGCCGACCAATATCCGATACCGACCCGACGTCCGGTTGAGCAATAATCCCCACGCGGTATCCGGCCGCTGCCAGTGTTTTGCCGATAACGGCCACTCCCACAAACGGACTGTCAATATAACTGTCTCCCGTAACCAGGATGATGTCCAGTTCATCCCAGCCCAGTTTATGGCATTCGCTTCGGGTCGTCGGCAGGAACATGTTGGTTTAGCCTGTGGCATGGGTATCCGAATATCGTCTGACACATGAATTCAGTTTAATGGAAAAATTATGTAACCTATACCAAATCAACATAAGATTCCATCAAATATCCTTCAACAGCCGGTTCTCTGATGACGTGATGAGAGTTTCTTGAAATTTTTCCAGAATTTCGTTCAGGGTGTCGATACCCGGTGTGGTCGAAAGCGGAATAGTATCCACACCCTGCTGCTCCAAGGCGTTGACTATGGACTGGACGGTCAGTTGATTGATATCCCGAGCCGGTATATAGGCCGGTGCCTGATTATTGAGAGGAATCGTTACGGATAGAATTTGCGTTTCGACCAGATCGTCGAGAATTCGCTGGGTTAAACGGATAGGGATGGTCAGCTCCTGGGCGATTTTTTCTGCTGACATCAACGGCTCTCCACTGGAAAATCGTTTGATAATCAGGTGGCAAACGGCAAGGGCCACACGCTTTTTATGGGAAAAATTGATGCGATCCAGCTCCGGTTCGAATTCATGGGTGTTGACGGTCTGATGAGCGCAGGAGATCTCCGCACCAGCCAGAACGACAATCCAGCTGATCTGAAGCCAGGCCAGAAAAAGAGGCAGGGCTGCAAAACTTCCGTAAATGGCGTTGTATTTGGCCACTCCGACCTGAAAATGGATGTAGGTCCACTGTATAATCTGATAGGCTGTGCCGGAAATAATACCGGCCAACAGCCCGGAGGACAGCTTTACCCGGGTATTGGGCATTAAAAGATACGTTATGGTAAACAGTGCCCATATCAGAGCGTAAGGTATTGCACGCAGAGAAAATAAAATCAGTGGACTTACAACTTTCAGGAGCGCAATTTTTTCCGTGATAGTGGTGACCTGAGTCATTATGAACACCTGCGCGCTGCCGGACATGATTACCAGTATCGGGCCCACCAGCATGATCGACAGGTAGTCGCTGAATTTTCGGCCAAAATTCCGCGGTAAGCGAACATTCCATATGTGGTTAAAAGCATGTTCGATATGACTCAGCACCTTGACCACTGTCCAGAATAAAACGGCCACGCCGACCGCTGCAATCACACCTCCCCGCGTATTTTCGAGAAACGAATTGGCATAGGTGATAACCTGGCCGACCACCTCTTCCTGACCCGGGAAGCGGTCGAACAGTTGGGCTTCCAGATTCTTTTCAAATCCGAAGCCTTTCGCGATGCCAAATGCCATGGCCGCCACCGGAACAATTGACAAAAGCGAATAAAAGGTGAGGGCGGAGGCCCTCAGCAGACACCGGTCTTTTTTGAATCCATTGACCGCGTAAATGGCAATTCGAAGCTGCCGGATAAAAAAGGCCTTGCCCTTTGGAAGATCGCTGAGCCGTATCCGCCAGATACCAGTCGATACGTAATCGTTCAGCTGTTTGACCAGTCTGCCGAGTTTTTCCATTTTCCGCACCTTTGGTCTCGTTCAAAAGTAACTGCGCCTGTTGGACGAAAATCCGCGTCATCTGATTGGGACTGCGAAAACTCGGAATATTTCCGTAATATGTTTATTTTCACGCCCAAACCGGTTGGGCGTGAAAACAGGAATTCATTTAATCTGCGATGGAATATCTGCTTTGCTTGTCAACCACCGCAGCATTTTTTAAATTTCTTGCCGCTTCCGCAGGGGCAGGGATCGTTGCGCCCGATTTTCGGGGAATTTCTGACAACCTGCTCGGGAACAGGCGCGTTGCCGTCGTAAAAATACCACGTGCCGTCCTGTTTTTTAAATTCAGCAATCTCATGGTGTAATTTTTTAATGCCTTTTTCCCTATAGTAGGCTGTGAATTCCACCATGCCTGTGTCGTCATCAGGCCCCCCTTGCTGCGTCTCCAAAATGTTGAACTCCAGCCATTCCGATTTTTTTGACCAGTTCCGGATCGATCGTTCGCTGTGTTCTTCTCGCTGACTGGGATGAATGGTAGCCAATATATAGTCGATTTCGTTTCGAGTAAATGCTGCGTACCGTGACCGCATCAGCTCTTCAGCAGTTTGAGCAGATTGGGCGCCCTTTATTTTTGGCTCACAACAGTCCGAATACAATGCATCGGACCCACAGGGACATTTTTCCATAGATTACTCCTCGGTTGAAAAAATAAGTAAAATACAAAAACTGGAAATGCGAGAAACCCTTTGACCGCATACTGCACTCAGGGCGCTGTATCGGATATGCCGCGGAAAAGTATTCGTTACTGAAAGGATTGGGCCTTGATTTAAAAATCGCAAACCGCCCGAACATAATATCGGCAGCTGAAATCACCGGACGCCACGTAACCCAGATTGACACTGACGTACCACGCTGCCTGAAACGAACGGAGGTCTGAACTCCATAACCATCTCTGGGTCGAATCGAACAAAGGCTCTATACAGGAATCTTCCATTCTCGGCAAGGGGGTCAGCAGTGAGGTCAGTTCGTCTATGGTAGGTATTCGCCAGGTGTTTCGGCCGGCATATTGTCGATCGTTCAGGGTTTGAATATACTGGGCCGCTTCATCCCATCTCAGGGGATATTTTGAGCCGTTTTTCTGCCACCGCAGGCCCGTTGCATGATCGATAATCGTTTGGTTGTTTTCAGCTCTGAAATTATTGACAATATAGACCCGTGGGCGCCACAGGGAGTCCAGTTTGAAGCGGTCGATCGCCGCACGCAGGGGGATCTTTTCAGGTTTCCGGCGAAAGGTGAATCGGGCTGGATCGGACTGGATTTGGGCGTCCGCTGGCTGGGCGCTTTCCAGTATCAAAGCGCATACCTTTTCTCTGGTTAAATCCCATTGGTATTTGAGTTCATCTAATCCCGCAAGCATATTTTTGGCCGTATCGAAACGGGATTCAGCTTTTCGGGCGATCGACTTTAGGATAAATCGGTCCCATGCCGGGTCAACCTGCATATTTTTTTGGCTGGGGGGGACGGGGTCCGGGGATGGCAGCACCCCGGTCAGCATTCTGTAGAGAATAACACCTGCCGAGAAAAGATCCGCACGACAGTCTACATCATCCGGATTTCGCTCCTGCTCCGGAGCGGCATACCAGGGTGTTCCAATTTTCAGATTACCGGGTCGATCGATGGCCTCTCCCCGTAATTTTGACAGGCCGAAGTCACAAATTTTAGCTGTATTGCTATCAGTAATCAGGATATTGTATGGTTTGATATCCCGGTGAATTATTCCGGAATGGTGAAGGCATTCCAGTCCTTTTAGAATCTGGCGGGTCAGTTCGACGGCCTTGTCTATTGCAATAAGCCGTGACGGTTTTTCAGCTTCGTATGATTCGCCGATCATCTGACCAAGATTGTGGCAGTAATAGTCCATCAGGTAAAACGGGTTGCCGTCAACTTCGTCAAAATTCCAGATTTCAACAATGTTGGGGTGCCGGATACCGGCCATTGTTATCGCTTCTGAAACAAATATCCGCCGGATTGCCTCATAGCCCATGATGCTTAATAGATGAGGCGTTGGGTTGAGCCATTTGAGCGCTGCGATTTTTCGGATGACAGGGATCTCAACCTTATAGATTTTCCCCATACCGCCCCGTCCCAGCAGACCGAGGATTTTGTATTTCCCAATGCTTTTCATGATGTCAACATTGTTTCTATTCAGTTTGACCTTGCTGTTTTTACCCAACGAGAAGACGGGTTACCACAACTTGTTGGCATGTTGCCGGGGCAGTCCCGCTTCGATGATTTTATTGACAACACGGTCAATATCGTAGGGGATGGCCATGATTTCAAGGCAGTGTGAATCGGTATCCCAAAGGGCAAATTTGGCTTGATTGGTACCATCCCGCGGCTGACCAACGCTGCCCACATTAATCAGATAGGAGGTATCGCGTTTCAGTCTTGTTTCGCCAGGCACCAGTCTGGAGCGGGTTACGCCATGTTGGGCCAGTGAAATAAGTTCCAGATCATGGGTGTGGCCGATGAAGCAAATTCGTTCGGGCAGTCTGGCTAAGGTATCGCGTATTGCGCGATCCGACGCCTGGAATACATATGTTGTCGATGAGTTTGGCGGAAATCCGTGTACGAAACGGCAATCGAAAGCAGACAGTGCCGGTTTCATTCGGCTGATGAATGCGACAGATGCTTCCGACAGCATCTGAAAGGATTGTTCAAGGGATTTTCTGGCCAGCGGGTTGAACCAGTTAAGATAATCCGGTTCAATCAGTGCCAATTCATGATTACCCAGAACAGAGGGAATTTGTCGTTGCCGCAACATGGTGATTACAGCCTCCGGTTCCGGGCCGTAGCCGATATTGTCACCAAGGCTGTATACAGCGTCGGGGGCCAGGACATCAACAGCTTCCAATACACTGATAAACGCATCCATGTTGCCATGGATGTCGGATAATATAGCAATTCTCACATTGAGCTTCCTTGAGAAACGACCGGGTTTGCTGGTGGAAAACACTCGAGTTTATAATTTGTCGGTCAATCGTGTCATGAATCGACTGACCTGTCAATTTTCCAGCTAAAAATGTGATTTGCTTTTATCTTGTAAGTATAGAATCACTTATGGTAAGATAAAAAGCTTATTCCATCGTAACCTTCGTAACGCCGGAACTTTTGTTTGCTCGGAATCCCCTATGCCGCAATCCGCACCATCTGAACTCTGCCAAAGAAAAGTGCTTCTGGTTGATGACCTGAAAATAAACCTAGATATACTTGCCGAAGCGCTTAAGGACGATTACCAGATTGGCATTGCATTCAATGGGCCCAAAGCACTTGAATATGCCAAACGGGTTCGTCCGGATTTGATCCTGCTGGATGTCATGATGCCTGGAATGGACGGGCTCGAAGTTTGTCGAAAATTGAAAAGCAATTCGATTACCTCATCGATTCCAGTTATTCTAATTACCAGCTTGGATGAAACCCGGCACAAACGACGAGGCTTTGATTTTGGTGCAGTCGACTATATCAGCAAGCCCTTTGATGTCGTTGAGGTCAAAGCGCGGGTAAAAACTCACCTGACGTTGAAGATTGCCAGGGAATCCCTGCGGAATCAGGACTCAATTCTTGAGCAGAAAGTATTGGAGCGCACTCGCGAACTGGAAGAGACTCAGGTGGAAATTGTCGACCGGCTGGTTCGGGCGGCCGAGTATCGCGATTTGGAAAACAGCAACCAGCATATCAAACGAATTGGAGAATTTAGTCGGCTACTGGGAAAAGCTGTCGGCCTGTCACCGGATGAGTACAATACACTCGCTTTATCCAGCATCATGCATGATGTCGGTAAAATCGGCATTTCGGACAGCATTCTTTTAAAACCCGGAAAGCTGAGTGAGGCCGAATGGCGAATCATGAAAACGCATCCCCGCATTGGTACAAAACTTTTGGCAGGAAGTGATTCCCGCGTGCTTCAGGTTGCGGAAATTATTGCATCCACTCATCATGAAAAATGGGACGGATCCGGATATCCGGAAGGGCTTGCCGGTGAGAATATCCCACTTGAGGGGCGAATTGCCTGTATTTGTGATGTGTTTGATGCGCTGATTTCTGAAAGACCTTACCGGAGCGCCTGGCCGGTTGATAAAGCAATGGGGGAAATCCGGTCCGGAAGCGGAACCCACTTCGACCCCAATCTGGTTGCATTATTCGTTAGCCTGGAGCCGGAAATTAGACAAATAATTGACGAGCACAAATAAAAAAAGACATCCACCTGTTGAGTCAGATAAAAAAGCCCTGCTAAACAGTCCTTTTCAGATAACGCATACCCGCCGAATCTCATCGAGATCTGTCAGGCCCTGGAACACTTTTTCAATACCATCTTGAAGCAGAGTGGTCATCCCGTCCTTTGCCGCCTGAATAAACAAGTCTTCCGAGGTGGCCTGCTTTTTGATCATGTTTTTTATTACCTTTGTGCCGTCCATCAATTCATGGATGCCCAAACGGCCTTTGTATCCCGAGCCAAAACACGCTTCACAGCCTTCTGCTTTGTAGAGCGTCAGGTCCGGAGCATACTCATAACCGGCGGACTGCAAAGCGTCCGCTCCGTAAATCATCTGTATCTCTTCGAACTCTTCCTCCGTGGGATGGTATTCCTTGCGGCAGTTTTTGCAGATACGTCGTACCAGACGCTGGGCCAAAACCCCCAGGAAAGCGTCGGAAAAGTTCAATGGATTCAAGCCCATGTCCAAGAGGCGAGTTACGGTTTCCGGGGCGCTGTTTGTATGCAGCGTTGAGAAAACAAGGTGACCGGTCAGCGAAGCTTCAACCCCGATTGAAGCGGTTTCATAATCACGCATCTCACCGATCATGATTACATCCGGGTCGGCGCGTAAAAACGCCCGCATTACTCTGGCAAAATCGAGTCCAATTTTGGGCTTACATTCTACCTGACGCAATCCGCCCTGGGTAATTTCGATCGGATCTTCAGCCGTCCAGATTTTTATTCCCGGTTTGTTGATGTGATCAAGAGCGGAATGAAGCGTTGTGGTTTTTCCCGAGCCAGTAGGCCCGACTACCAGAAAAAGCCCGTACGGTTGACTGATAATGCGCTTAATGCAATCGAGGTTTCGATCTTTGATGCCCATATTATCGAGCTTCATCGCACCGGATTCGGCCAGAATTCGCAAAACAGCATCCTCAAACGATCCGGCAGTGGGGAGGGTCGCCAGCCGAAGTTCGAACGGTTTGACTCCTTTTCGTTTGAATTTGATCTTCCCATCCTGGGGCAAGCGCCGTTCAGCGATATCAAGACCACTCATGATTTTCAATCGTGACAATATGCCCCGTGCATTGATATTGGGGATCTGGAGAATTTCCTGGCATACGCCGTCAATTCGAAACCTGACGCTGGTTTTTTTGGTGACTGGCGATGGTTCGATATGAATATCAGAGGCACCTTTGCGATAGGCGGAGATAAGGATTTGATCGACGAGGCGGACAATGTGACTGGATGTTTCATCCATTTCCTCGGTCAGGTCTTCCGCGTCCTCGTCATCTTCTTCGAATTCGATGTCAGGGATTAAATCGAAACTATCCGAGGCCTCATCAACTGTCTCCGTAGCAGGAGTTTTTTTGTCATTGAAAAAGTGATTAATAATCGCCTGAATGTCTTCACGTGTTCCGACCGAGAAGTTGATTTTTTTGGCTTTGATAAGCGCATATACGCTGTCGGTCTTGGTGAGATCTGCCGGATCTTCGATTAAAACTTCAACGACACCCGCCGACATTTCCCAGTTCAGCGGTACCCATGAGTTCTGGATAAGAAACATTTTTTTAAGCTTGGTCAGAAGCTCATAGGGTACTGGCATATTTTCATCAAAGGATTTGAACGGACACTTATAAAAAAACGAGAGGGATTTTCCGATGTCCTCCTTTTTAACGCTCATTTTATCCATCAAGACATATTCAACACTTTTTTTTGTCTGTTTGGACAGGGCAAGAGCATTTTGAAGTTGACCCGGATTGACAATTTTAGACTCAAGGAGATAACCGTAGCGAGAATCGTAGGATCGGGATGATTCGATGGCGCGCAGTCGATCCTGCAAACCCTTATGGTGGGGATCCAACTTTTTGACGGTTTCGTAAAATTCAAGCGCCAGATCCATGTGTTCGCGTTTTTCCATCTCGTTGCCGAGAAGGAATGAAATGTCAATTTGGTTTTGTCCCTCTATCTTGTGCTCGTTGATAATTCGGTCAATCTGGTCAATAACCCGGGAAGGGGAGTGGCTGCCAAAAAGGCAATCAATAAAATCCTCCATATACTCGGAAAGGGGATAGTCTGTTCCCAGCAACTTTTCATACTCGGCCTGTGCTTCCTTGAACATTCCCAGTTCTTTGAAAGCGGATGCACTGTCCACTGTTTCATTGACGTTACCCTTGGTGGTCCATGTCTGCCGAATCAGGGAAATGTCCTGCGAGGTCAGTTCATAATCCTGTTGATCCTGTTCCTTTATTTCCTTGGAAAGCAGCTGAATGGCTTTGCGATAACTGGATTCGTTATCCGGGTCTAACTGACTGGCTACTTTAAAAATCTGCTCGTAAATATCGAGTGCCTCATGGAACAATCCCTGGGATCGATAGGCTTCCGCTTCCTTGACCTTTTTCCTGAGAGCCGCTGTATCGCTGATAGGAACAGTAGTCATGAGTACACTTCTCCGAATTCGTAAAGGAAATGAAAAAAACAGTTGCGCTGTAGGTCGTCGACGTCCCGGAGTCTACACTACCACAGCATACGGTTGTATTTCAATTTCCTTTTAAGGTATTTTTATTTGTTTTTCATGCAGTTGAAAGGAGATGCGGTAAGGTGGTCAAGTGAAGGGCAAGGCTGCAAAACTATTGCACAACCGACCGGGAGAGCAAGAAGCATCGTCTATGGTAGTGATCAAAAGTGGGCGGTAATTTGAATTGTCGATATCAATAAACTCGTTGCTTTTCAACCAGGCTCAAATGAATTTATCGGAAAAACCGGGCAAATCCTTTCGATTTCTTTTTTAACTCGGGTAACTGCGGCAGAAGGATATCACAGTTTAATCGAACAAGTGACGTATTGGTAAATTTACCGGATACAACGATCAGAAATCCACTATCAGCAAGGCGAATATAGATTTTAATGTTTTCGAAAATCAGTTCGGTTTCCCGAATGCCGTGCAGGGCAAGAATAAATGGGCTCCAGTTGATGGTTTCTAGTGGCAGGGGGGGAGCAGCTTTAAATTCATTGAATATCAACTCTCCATTAACCGACAGGTATATAACACCTTGAACTTCCGCAATGTCGAGAATTTCTTTGAGTCGCTTTTTCATCAGGTCCTTTCCATCGGAGGTTTAACTATAAAAATCAATTGTAAAGGAGAGTTGACTTTATTATTCGCTCAGGGAAAGAAGCATCTTATCAATCGGCCCGTCTGGTTTTACCGAAATTTCAACTGGCTCTCTGGTCGGTACAAGCATGTAGTGGCACGCTTCTTCCCGGTCAACAAAACAAACTTTAAGTTTTCCTGCGCCAAAACTTTTACCGATTTTATCAGCTTGGGCGATAAACTCGTTCCATTTTTTATCCCGCTTTACACGGTCGATGCTTTTTCCGGCGCCTGGTATGTTTTTCAGTTTGCGGCGAACCTTGTCCTCCAAGGTTAATTTTTTGGGACTGGACTGCTGTTGGAATCCGGATGTTCTTTCTCTGGTTGTTCCGTTCATCCGGCTCTGAGATCCGAGTGTCATATTTCCGGCGGCTGTTCGTGAGCGCGATCCTTTCAAGCGGGCAGGCGATTGGGGACCCGTTGACCCGGTCGTTCGGGAATCAGCCAACGAATCGGCGGTCGCGCGGTTTTCATCTTTGAGTCGCATAGCGTCCAGGAGAATAGCCTGTAAGTCGTCATCAATACGTTTCTCGACCAGGACGCAATCATCCTGGATTGAGAGGACGACATCTTCCCATCCGAAAATTTCGTAAGCCGCTTCTTTTCCGGTAAGGCTGTTAAAGCGCGCCTCAAGCAGATCGCCGGTTCGGAAAAAGAGTACTCCGGTTTTTCCAGTGGATTTTTTCGTCACACGCAATGTGCAGGTTTTCTGTTCCATTTCTATCAATTGAATAAACATTTCCAAAGGAACAGTCTGAAGTGTGCCACCCTCGGATTCCCGTTTTAAAGATGCGATAATTTTTTTGGCCAGATCTTCAATTACGAAAGGCTTTTCAATATAGCCCGCGGCCCCGCCGGAAAGAACAGTTTTTTTTGACTCGGGAGTACTGTATGCGGTTACAATAATGACGGGAATATCCGGGTAATTTTCAACGAGATGGGTCAGCAAGGTAATGCCATCCATGTTAGGCATCTGGAGATCGGTAACTACCAGAGAGATATGGTTGGCTTTTAATTTTTCCATGGCCTTTAAGCCATCCTCGGCCAAGTGCGCATGGAATGTATCGGAGTATTTTTCAAATTTTTTCTGGATCAGTTTGAGCCAGACTTGATCGTCATCGACAATCAGAACGTTTTTTTTCATCAGGCCCCTCGTTAACGTATCACGCTGAATAGGACAGGCAAAACGATTCGGTGAAAAAAGTCAGGTGATTGGATGTCGCCGACAGATTTGGATAACGTAATTTGCGGTTAACTACAGGCGGCAGCCGAATTCCGCCAGTTGCCGTTTGTATTTTTTTCCCCACACCCCTGATTTTCGTTTTAAATTCTCGAAAACACCAAGCTCTTCAGCCAGTTCCCGGGTGCATTCAACAATGCCGTGAGCGAGTCGGCTGGATTCTGCTTTGCCGGTAAAATTTACTTTCCCGCCTTTGTACTCAAATTCAGCGGCAAATGGATCGAGAAAATCGTATGTATTGGCTTTTTGGATAAATTTCTTTCTTAAAACTGTTTCAAAATCGCAGTTAAGTTTTTTTTGGTCCCGGACAGTCTTTTCAAAAAGGTTCAGTAAATCTTGCACCAGAGTCAGCGTATCTGGAAAGCGGGTCTGCCGGGATGGTTGCTTTTTTCTATAAGGCTGGCTGCCGGTGGATTCCAATGGCGCATTTCGCGGTGCCCCCTCATTTCCATCCACATTCAGTGTGATCCCTGATTGCTGACTCGGCGATTTTGGTTCGCTTTTCAGCTTACTCAACGAAATTCTTTTAACATTGAACGTACCACCGTGTTTTTCACATCGGGCCAGCAGCTCGGTATAGCCGTCTTTTCTTGCTGAATCGGTTGAGTTGCGCCATGAACATGAGGTGCCAATAAGATTTCCTGAGCTAAAGAAAATAAGTCCACTTTCCGCCGTGTTATCGATCGCTACGTCAATGAGACCCGTCAATTTCTCTGACGTCATTTTTTTGATCAGTCCGCGGAGTTCGGTAAATTCACTGCTGAGATCTTTATAGAGTTCTTCTGCGTGGGGAACGTTAGCCCAGAAATAAATCAAATCCGCTTCAATTGGATATATTTCCACTGCAAAATTATTGTTTGATGCGGTCTCAATCAGCGGCTGTATTGCCGACCTGCCGTTCAGTATCCTGCCTTTTTCAGAGTAACTTCCACTCAACAAGTTGTTTTCGTCAAAAAAAATTATTCCTTCAACAGTGGATGATTTAAAGTGAATTCCCCCAGAACCAAATTCACCTTGAAAATGTTCAAACAGCTTTTGAACATGAAGGTAATAGCTGTTCAGATTTTCAATGACGGGTTTTTCACGCGGGATAATGATCATCTCATGGTCCTCATTTCAATCCCAATCCCCAACACTTTTACCGTCGGCGGCGAAGCCTTTGAATGGAAAGTCTCAGGCTGTCTTGCATTCGGGAAATGGCGTCAGCAAGACTGCCAATTTCATCTTTGGATATGATCTGTATTTCCGCATCCAGTTCGCCGACGCTGATGCGGTCTGCCACATCCGTAAGGTGTTGCAGATTTTTCGTGAGCCGGTTGGCATACAACGAAACAATCAAACCCACAATAAGAAGCGTACCGATCAGTAGTGCCAGACTCAAATTTCGTGTTTGAACTGCCATATACTGAACCCGTTCGGACATGGCTTTTATAAGTTGCTCTTTATCGACTGAATCGTTTTTTGCCATTGTATTGAGAATTTTATTGCTTTCCGACGTTACATATCCGGTCAGATTATCAGTCTGGCGGCTGGAAAAATATCCGAAGACAGAAATAAGCAGAAGGGGCAGAAGAAGAAACAAAATAAAAAGTTTGCTTCTCAATCCAATGCGTTTTTTCCCTTCTGTTGCTGATTTTTTTGGGGTCGTTGAATCCGTTGCGATTCCAACGGGATCCGTTTGAGCAGAGAAGGATGCCTCCGAGCTCGCTGATTGACCAGCCATCGAAGCTGCCTCTACTGAATTATATGCGGCAGTCGTTTGCTCCCCGTCATTCGGTTGCGCTGCAGAGGGGGGTAGGGACGCATTCGGTTTGGAAAAGGTTGTAACGTGGCCACAATGGCATCTGCCTTTGATCTCGGTGTCGCCCAGTTGCTCAAGTTTATCAGACGAAATATGATATATTTTCCCGCATTCTTCACAAATTACAGTAGTCGTCATTAGATGCCTCCTTCATGCGTGGTGGGGAGTTACATAACGAAGCGGAAAACAAACGGACGCGTGGGCTGAATTGAGTTTTGAATACCGGGTCCGAAAAAATAAAATCGACTATTTTTTTCAATGACCTACATCAAGGTGTCCCGTATCACAGAGACCATGGCCTGGCGAAATTGAACCTGCCTTTCGTTTCTGGGAATTTGTCTGGCAAGAAGGTCGACAAGTTCAGCTGCCCGTGTCCTGGGGATCTCGGTCGCAGCTAAGCCCATCTCCTGGACTTCATCTTCAATCAGGAATTCTGCAAGCGGACCGACAGCTATTGCAAGCTGCGCTTTGAGTTGATCGAAAAACGGCTGTGTTAATGTCTGCCCACCAACCGTCACACGCTCTATGAGTTCTCGTTGGTACAGCCCGGTAACCGCCTGGCGCAGTGTCTCCATATCCATTTCCAGCGAGCGGGCAACGTCCGCCAAAGTCTTTTCGCCGTCAAGCTGCATCAGGATCTTCAGCATCTGACTGTCCAGGGAAAATTCGCCGATATCGCCTCGGATGGCCCCTTTGAAAACCATTCCGGAAATGTCACCAGAGAGTATTTTCATTCCTATGCCTCCTGAAAAGCGGTCTGTGCCGGATGAACAGTCGCAGTCCTTGAATATTTCGTAAAAACGCGCACGTTATCAGAAACCGACGGTCAAACGCATTAGGGATCATAGATTTGACATTATGGCTTTCAAATCCTTTTTGAGCGAAGCAATTTCGGCTCGGACAGTTGCCTTAATCTCTTCGACTGCCTGCTCAAGTGCCATCTTGGATCTTTCCGCCTTAACCAATGTTTCAGAGGCGTTGGCGGACGTCGGTGGTGCCGTGGAGGTTGCCGACTGGTTAAATGACGATGCGGTGCTTTTGCCCAGCAGAATTTTTTTCTTAAGCTCTTTTGTTTTTTTGACTTCCGCTGCAAGCAATTTTTTCTTTTCAGCATCGGGCATTTCCGGCGAGCTCAACACCGATTTCATTCCACTATACGCCGAATTCAAAAGGCGTATGGAATCCGGGTGGGATTGAGCTTTATTCGTACTGATGTACTTGCCGATGGTGCCGTGAAGCTGAAGAAACATGGAGATGAGTTTGTCGTTTCGATAAAGAGCTTTCAGACGATTAACCTCATCGATGAAGCTTTTCATTATTTCATCTGTAATTTCCCACTCAATTGAAAGAACGATGGCGTCAAGTTCAGAGAATGGGTTTTTCGAAGCTTCGGCAGGTTTTAATTCACGCGATGATGATTGGTGAGTGTCTGGCTGATCGGGTTGAGGCGATTCATTGTTGGCGATCGGCTCAGGCTCTGTTTCCGGTTCGCCTTGGGGTGTAAACAGCTCCTCTGAATCTCCCGCAACTTTCTCATCTCCAAACAGTTCGTCGAGACGACTGATTACTTCTGTGGTGATGGTTTCATCTTTTTTTTGTGTCACCAGTGTTACCCCCTCAATTCTAATTTTTTCTGAAGGGAAGCAACGGTCAGGGAGATGGCCTTCTTCATGGTAGCCACAACGTTATCGCCTGTGATTGCACTCGCATCAAAAGCCGGTGCCTTCAACCGGCTGTTCAGGTCCCGTTCCATGGCTTCATACGATAGAAGTGGAATACCTTCTTTCTCCAAGTCTCGCTTATTGTATTGCATCACCAAAGGTATTTTGAAGATGCTTTTGTTGAATGTGGCCAGATTATCCTGAAGATCCTTAAGGGATAGCCTGTTCATTTTTTTTCTCAAAACCATTGAGTCGGCGACGAATACGATTCCGTCAACTCCGCGAAGCACCAAACGCCTCGTTGCGCTGTATTTGACCTGACCGGGAACCGTGTACAACTGCATTCGGACGTTGTATCCTCTGATAACTCCGATATCGAAAGGGAGAAAATCAAAAAAAAGCGTACGGTCTCCGTAGGTTTTAACCGTGGTCATTTTCCCGGTTATGCGCTTTTTGAATTTTTCGTAAATGTATTCTAAATTAGTCGTCTTGCCCCCTCGTCCCGGGCCATAATAGACTAATTTAACCTGAACCTCCTTTTTTT
>ENA-ORCT01000255-ORCT01000255.1-marine-metagenome-genome-assembly--contig:-NODE-255-length-27662-cov-3.823274_pt1 | contig 27662 bp, 26 predicted proteins | sample MGYA00248632_ERZ508511 | MGnify/ENA primary metagenome ERZ508511 (study PRJEB26182, sample SAMN06268839) | marine metagenome | isolation source: Tt an P1-techrep anaerobic enrichment on pine from sediment...
TTTGCCTTTTGTTAATTGAGGTTTTCCGGTCAACTCAATAGCACAAGACACATCTCGCCGATACAGATTGGCCTTGTTACGAAACAACGCGTAAAGATCTTCTTCTGCAGGGTACTGATGATATATGTGTGGGATGGCTTTATAGATGAAGCTCTTTATTCCCTTTTGCCGAAAAAGATCAATTAACGTGTCAAACACCTCAAGCATGAGTGCGATGGTCATCTTTCCGTCATAAAGAACCCCACCGAAGGTTAACAAACCATGGCTTATAACATCCTTTTCGTCTAAATTGGCGGGCAGGATAGCAACCAGCCTATTCTTCTTGAAAAAAAGGTGTGAGTATTCCAGATACCTGTCGGCATGGTACCCCATGTAATCGCGGTGAAACATAAAATGCCGGTTCTTGCAGGTTGAAAGAAACCGGTTCCATTCGTTGCGATACTGTTCGGTGTATTGTTTGACTTCTATCATCCTACAAGTTCTGTCGCCCGCCAGACGTTAGATTCGATACCAGGGTTTTCAATTCGACGAATTTGCGGTGGTCCCTAATGTAATCTTCTGGGTCATATTTTTCGGAGGCAAGAACTAGGCAGATTCCGCCCGAAGAAAAGTTTACCAACTCCCGCCAGATCATGCGGGGCAGGAGCAATCCTATGTATGGACGGTTAAGGTGCACCGTCCGCTTATTGAGACCGTCATCGAGAATGACGTCGAAGCTGCCACTTGCAGCAACTATCAACTGTTTAAGTGCCTTATGGGCGTGACCGCCCCGGGTCGCTCCGCCGGGAACGTCGTAGAGATAGTAAACCCGGGCGATTGAGAAAGGAATGTTCACTTGGGAATTAATCGGAGTAATACTTCCCGCAGGGTTCTCAATCTTGGGCAACTCCAGGATCGAACAATCATAAACGGTAGTATCCTTCATAGCCTCATCCCACGGAAAACGTTGTAATCCCGTATATAGTCTTCCTCTTCGTAATGTCTGGAAGCGAGGACCATGCCGAGAGAGTTGGTGGAGAAATTTTCCAAGCTTCTCCAAATCATTTTCGGTAAGTACAGGCCGTAATAGGATCGGTTAAGCTGAAAAGTCTTTTTTTCTTTACCGTCATCAACTATCACGTCGAAACTTCCTGAGATGGCGACGATGAATTCTTCGAGCAGGTGGTAGGCATGCCCACATCGTCCCTGCCCGCCGGGCACGTCATAGATCCAATAAGTTCTTTCAATGACGAATGGAATATGGTTTCCACCCTCAATGAAAGAAAGGTTTCCCCGGGGGTCTTCAATTCTAGGAAGCCCGACGATTCTACAGTCGGCAACTGATTTCTGGTGAATAGTCATTTGTCACCGAAATGTTGTTAAACAGCCCTTGCCCACTTTCCCCGGATCTGTACCGGGGTAAATCCGATAAAGGAGCCAACCACCTGGAAGTCTTTGACCGCATGGTGATTGATCAGGGTTTCTCCCCGGCTCTCGTCGGTAATCACGAAAGAGAGGGTATAGATACCGGGATTCAGATTCAACTCACCGACATTGACACTGACGGAAAGCATATCCCGATCATTGACAAGGCGGAAATCGCTGTTCAGGGAATAGATCTGGGCGACTCCCCGTAGTTCCTTGTCGAAAAACGCGATGTTGATATTTAGAGCTTCAACGGAACGATCGGCCCTCAGGTCCAATTCAATAGTCAGGTCATCGAGATAACTGACGATAAATCTTTCGCCCGCTATTTCGCTATTGCCGCCGGAAAACAGTCTTACCTCCAAAATTTCCGCCCTGCCGCTTCCGGATATGAGGCAGTTTTCACTGGCGAAATTCGAGTAGTACTTTTCGATTCCCTTCGGGACATCCCGCCCTTGGAACTCAGCCTGTCCCTTATTCAGCAACAGAACGTCATCGCAGATCCTGGCTACTTGTGGCATAGTGTGGCTGACAAAAATGACGGCTGCCTTTTTGGATATCCGGTTGATTGCATTGAAACATTTGGAGCGAAATCCAACGTCACCAACGGCAAGGACCTCATCGATTATCAAAATGTCCGGGTCCATCTGTGCCGCCACGGCAAACCCTAACCTTACCTTCATTCCCGAACTGTAATTCTGCACGGGCGCATCAATGAACTCCCCCACCGCGGCGAACTCTACGATCTCATCGAACTTCCGATCTATTTCCCCTTTTGTGAACCCGAGCACCGTCCCATTGACATAAATATTTTCCCTCCCAGTCAGGATCGGATTAAACCCTGCCCCGAGTTCGATCAACGCCCCGACTCTGCCCCTCATGGTAATCCGCCCCCTGTCAGGCTTGATCAGACCATTCAGCATTTTAAGCAGAGTGCTCTTTCCCGCGCCATTGGGGCCAATAAGCCCCAAACATTCACCGCGCTTAAGTTCAAAACCGATATCCTTCACCGCCCAGAACTCGCCGGTTCGCAATTCTCCAGCCCTTCCATGCCGCCGGCCAAGCAGTTCGCTGCCTAAATCTTTAATGCCGTACCACAACGATCGTTTGAGGCTTCGACAAAATTTCTTTGAAACACCTTCTACCTTGATCAATGTCTCACTCATATCAGGCGCTCATGCGTTCAATGAGAATCGGCATCGCCAACCGGTAGATTCCCCATACCACCAGAAGCAAAATCACTGCGGCCACGTTCACCAGCAGGAAATAACCAAGGTAGTCAGGGGTAAAACCTGTCAACCAATCTCGGGTACTGAGAATAACGGGCGTAAGCGGATTAATGGCAAAGAGGGTCGCCGACCATCCCTCTTCCGGCATAGGAAAGACTACCGGTGTGACGAACATCAGGAACTGCATCAGCAGAGGCAGGGCGCGACCTATATCGGAGTAAAGCATGCCAACGGGAGTGATCAGCAGACCCAAAGCGGTTCCGACAAGGACCAGCGAAAGGATTCCAAAAGGAAAGAGCAGCAAACCTCGGCCAGGATGGATTCCAAACCAAACCAAGGCACCCAGCAGCAACACAATCTTGATGACAGCATTGAACAAGGTCTGGTAGATACCGGAGACAATCAGGGCTTCGCGCGGAAAGTTAAGCTTGGTCAAAATCGACTTAGCAGCCTTTGCTTGCTGCAGCGGCGCATTGAGGGCATCCATGAAGATCGCCCAAAGCATGGTTCCGCTAAAGACATAGGCTGGGTATGGCAACACGGTGTCGGAAATTTTGACCACGCCGGAACTATTGAGAAAGATCCAGGCGATTGTATTTGCCATCGGCAGGATAAACGCCCAGAGAATGCCGAGGAAGGCCTGACGGTACTGTGCACTGATGTCACGTACCGTCAAGCGCCAGGCCAATTCGCGGCCTGCGGCCAGATCACGGAACATGTCGCGTGCCAACCTGAGTGGGCTGGCAAGGGAGGATTCTGGCGTATAAACAGTTACTTGAGGATCTTTCACCGATGATCTTCCGATTGAAATTTTCCCAGCAATATCACGTAAGGGCACACATCACAGGTAAGAACAAATTTTTCTGTGGCGCGACAACCAGTCACTTAGGACCCCGGCATTCAGATATTTGTGGCTCTCCCTGTCATCCAGTGTCAAGGTACAATAATCGTTATACAATTCACCCCTTTTGTAGGACTCGTACCAACGGCGCCACTGCCATCCACCTGCCTTTGATGGGTTTTTTTCATATGCCAACCCGCCATTTAAAACCTTACGTTCAAATTGGCCATAACTTCTCAAGGGATAATGGATTATCTGAATATCCAATGATTTTTTTTGCGAAATAGATACATGAGGGTCAACGATTCCATGATTTCCCTGTCCTACTTCCAAATAACCATTTCTGGTTCTATATATAACTTTTCCCGCAGACTTAAAAAGAAAAAGCGATCTATCGAGGCTGTCGACACCATGATTAGTGCTTTGCAAAGGTTTTGTTACGGCATAATAGAGACTCTTAGAAAACGAATCCATTTCTCCGGTTCGTACAAAAATCATATTATTGACATTTACATCCAACGCATCGACTTTGTGTCTATGGGACAACTCGTTTTTTAAAGATCCGCTGCTTGCCCACCAGAACTCATCTGCGTCGCAATGGAAAATGAGGTCGGCATGATATTGGTTACAAGCAATTCGCCCCATCCTGTTTACCCATTCGCACTGAGCAAAATTTTGTTCCTCTTCCCTGATGAGATGAAGGACTCCTTTTTTTTGATATTTTTCGAGGATTTGATACGTACCATCAACAGATCCGTTATCTGTAGCTATGATAAAATCGACACCATGATCAAGATGATATTCGATATTTGCTCTAACAATATCGGCCTCATCACGCACAAGCAACGTCATGACAAGTCTTTTATTGCCTGGCTTGGCAAAACGGCACCAGTATCTAAAAGATTTTTTGGCAACCATCTCAGCGAAATTGTGTATATTTTTTTTCATCTTCTTTGGAGTTGAAGTGCAGATTTATAGGTTCAAAAATTTCCTAATTCGCAAAGGTTTCGAAATCTCGGTCTAAACTTGCCAGCGGCATACAACGCCGCCCCTGCCTGATCCGCCGGGCGATCTCCACTGATCGTGAGCTGTCCTGAAACGCATGTGATGTTTCTCGATAATTATAAATATAGGTAATGCGATGAATGTGCCGGGAGTGTTCGCCGGCCAATTCGAGCAACGCCAAATACAAGGCCTGGTCATCGGCACACTCCCAATAATCGCCCGTCTGGGGATCGATCATAACACCGTCTGGAAGATGATCGGCCAGCCTTTTCCTGAAGGTGTGCAAATGGCTGGAAATCCAGTCCGGCTGCTCCCGGAAGGAGTTGTTCTTGATCACTTGCCACGGGATCGGACCAGCCCACGGAGCTGGCGGACCATTGTTGAGTCGCAGCGAGTTGTAGGTCATCCACACATCATCAGCGGCATACACACGGTTCAAATAAGCCAAGACCCGAGAGTCAGGAAACCAGTCGTCGCCATTCAACTCAACCACGATATCATCGGCTTCTGCAAGGGATATCCCCCTGAGCGTATTGTGTGTGCCTCCCAGCCGTTTTTTATTGCGGATGAACTCCACGCTGTGGTCAGAGTGGGTGGCCAGCCAGTTACGAACATATTCATCCGTGCCGTCATTCGAAGCGTCATCGATAAAAATGTGCCGTACGAGATGTCGAGGGTATTTCTGACAATATACCGAGTCGAGGCAATTTATCGCATATTTCCCGGAATTGCGCTGACATGACACAATCACGAATTTGTGTTGCCGATCTGTCCTTCCCCACCCATACCGAAGGTATTCGACCGCGGTGAGGACCTTGCGCCGCAATCGCCTGCGAAGGATTCTCACCCCTTCCCTCATCTTCCGAACCTCGCGACACGAGAGACCAGCCAAGAAAAAACGAACCAGGAGTTCATCGCATACAAACGGGGATGATTGCGCACAAGGCGCAGAAACATTAAAAGCTTTTGTCGGGTCGTCAAACTACGGGTCATCGAATCTTTTCGAATTCGATAATAAAAAACGACCTCGGGCAGCCGGACAACTTTGCAGCCACATTCCACAAGCGATATCCAAAAGTCCCAATCTTCCCATCCATGACACATAGCACCTCGGTACCCCCCGACAAGCTCCCAGTCTGAGCGACGGTAAACAGCCGAGGCCACGATCATATTCTCGCAAAGCAGGTGTGACACAGAAAAATCGGGTTGCGACCAAAGGCCGCTACGCTCGCCGAAAAACTCAACACCACCATAGACGATCCCGACTTGGGGATCATCTTCGAGTTCCCGCACGGCAGCTTGAAGATACCCGGGGGCGAGGCGGTCATCGGCATCCAGAGGCAGAATATATTTTCCACAAGCATGACTTATGCCATAGTTCCGAGCGGCCGCCAAACCCCGGTTTGAGGTATGCAATACTTGAATTCCACTTTCCTGCTCCAGTTCTTGCAATACACCGAGAGTTGCCATTTCGGTCGAGCCGTCATTGACGATGATGATCTCGACACCATGCAGTGTCTGCGCCCGAACTGAATCGACCGCCTCGCGCAAGTAAGGCCCAAGGTTGTAACAGGGGATGACTACGCTGACGGGGGGACTTGTTTCCGACATCTCAGCCTCAACCGCAACCGGCTATTCTACTAATCCTCCAGCGGTGGTAGATCGCATGGCCTGCTCGACTCAAAGGACCGCACAGGTAGTGACGGCGCACCTGGTATTCCTCTTCGAGTGCTGCCCTTTGATTGGCGCTGGAGAGACTGCCAGCATGAACGCGAAAGTCCACCAGAAGATCATGGAGTTCGATCGGCGGACAAAGCCGGGCGAGCCGAAGCCAGAGGTCGTAGTCCATGGCAAAGCGAAGGTCAGAGTTGAAACAGCCGACCCTGGCAAAGGCCTCCCGGCGGACAAAGGTCGCAGGATGCAGGATGATGTTGTTGCGCAAAAGCCGGCGACGGGAAAAACGGCGCACATCGATGTTTCGGAGCAGAGCACCAGATCCGTCGATCTCCCGGACCCCCCCAGTTAGCCAAAGAGCGTCTGGGTTTGCCGCCATAGCTCTAGCGACACGACGAAGCACGTCGCATCCAAGGTAGCGATCGTCAGCATGCAGGAAGGCGACCACATCACCTGTGGCGCGGGCTAGTCCCTTATTCATCGCGTCAGCTATACCCCGGTCCGGCTCCGACAACCAGACGATGCGAGGATCGCATTGTGCGCGCCGGCGGATCAGCTCAATTGTCCCATCGGTGGAACCTCCATCGATGACCAGATATTCGATATCACTCCAATCCATCTCCAGCACACTGGCCATTGCCTCTTCCAAGTGCTTTATGGCGTTGAAGCATACGGTGACGACCGTCATTTTCATAACGGCACCGATGCTTCTGGGGCGAAACGCGGTTCATAACCCGCCAGCAGGCGTGCAGCTACCCAGGCCTGTCTCCAGCGCCCGAGAAAAAGGCGAACCAGCAGGGCCGTAAAGATCGAAAGATAGATCGTCGGCAGCGCCTCAGGGAAAAAGCGTCGGGTAAAAAGGAGGCGATTTCGTAGCGCATAATAGTCGCAGGTCGGACTCTTGCGGCGAGGGTCTGAACTGGTTCCGATGCTGCGGCCGATCTTGTGATAGACGCGACTCTCCGGAGCATAGGCGAGTTCAAATCGACCGCGCCCACGCAAAGCCCAATCAGTTTCTTCAAAATAGAGGAAGTAATCTTCACACATCAGCCCAACTGTCTCAAGGAATCCCCGGGAAACCAGGAGAGAGGCCCCTACCACGTAGGTCATCCAGCGCTCGACCCGCTCTCGCTGCGGTGGATCGGACACCGATTGAAGTCTTCCCAAATGCCAGGGCAGACCAATCCAGCGGCAATACCAGCCCCCCGCCCGAGCCTGAATTCGCTCAGGTTCGTCGTAGTGTAATAAGGTTGAGCCAACCATTCCTGCCGCAGGTTTTTCGTCCAAGCGATCCAGCAACCCCTTCAGCGCCTGCGGTTCGACAACCGTATCGTTGTTAAGAAGCCAGACGGCGTCAAAATCGCCCCGTGCCAGAACATACCGCAGACCGACATTGTTGCCACCAGCGAAGCCGAGATTGCCTCCCGTCCGGATCAACACCAAGGGAGGGTCTCCCCCATCCCCTCCAGCCTCAGCCTGACTGCGATCGTATTCGGCAAAAGCCAGAGGCTTGCCCGCCGGTGGCCAGGAAAACTTCCGCAACGGACCCGGCGCAACCCGACTGTCAAAGCGCCCCTCGGCCCAGGCCCGCAATCTTTCAACGGAATTATCAGTTGAGGCATTGTCGCAAACGATCAGTCGCAGATCAACACCTCGGCAGCGCATGAGGCTTTCGAGGCACTCGATGGTGTCCCCCCAGCCGTTCCAGTTGATAATCAGGACATAGACACGCTTCATCGGTAAACACTAACTCCCACCAGCACTACCCAGAGAAAGCCGATGATCAGCAGTGAGCCATCCAGTACCAAGGCATCGGTCGGATCTCCCTCCCCTCCCGACTTGATCCGCAGCAGGTAGCGCAACAGGCCAAACAGACAGAGGGGAACGGTATAGACCAGCGGCGGCCTGGAAATGGCGTAAATGGCGTAGGTCACAAGAACCGATGCCCCCGAGAGATAGAGCGCGCTCTCAAGAAAACCATCAGGATACTCATCCAGTGTCCGTCGGTGCTCGCCAGCCGCTTCTCCCAGGCTGCGCCGCTCACTGTATCTCTTTCCGACGCTGAGGAAGATGGAGAGCAGGAAAACCGTCAGAAACAACCAGTCGGAGATATAAACATCAAAAGCTGCCCCACCGCCGTACAGGCGCAGAACGAAACCAAGCGAGATGCAGAATATATCGACGACAGCCACGTGCTTGAGCTTAAGCGAGTAGGCAGTTGATACAAACAGATAGATTGCAACATAGATTAGAAAAAGGGGCGAAACCCGCCATGCCAGCAGGGCCGCACTAACCAACAGCAGTGCGGCAAGGAAAAAAGCCGAAGCGGGAGAAACTGCTCCGCTGGGAAGTGGCCGCAAACATTTACGCGGATGCCGGGCGTCACTCTCCCGGTCGATTACGTCGTTGAAGATGTAGGTGGCACTGGAGGCACAACAGAAAGCAAGGAATGGAACGGCACCCCTAAGCGCCGTACCTGGATTCAGAAGAGCGCCGCTCAAAAAGGGTGGAAAAAAAACCATGAGGTTTTTCAGCCACTGATGAGGCCGAAGCAACTTAAGATAGAGCGGAAAGGTCATTCAGCCAAATCCCTGGCCAGCTTTGCGGATGGCTCGTAGTATAGGGAGTCACGCCTAAATCGTTTGGCCGCTTCGGAAAAGGCGCGCTTAGCCTCGGTCCTGTCGTTCAAAATCAGATGAACCCGACCGATGCGATAATAAGTAAAGCCATTCGGCCATTTATGGCACAGTCGCTCAAGCCACCCCAGAATATCCTCATAATAGGAACGTTTCAAGGTTTCGTCCCCGATTTTGCTCAGGTGGTCGGTAGTCATTTTGATCAATGTTTCAAGAATCTGGACTTCCTGAACTTCCGATTTATCAAGGAGACGAAGAAGATGCGCCCGTGCAGTTTCATAATCCCCGGCTTCCCAATAGGCAGCAGCACGGTTAATCGCTGCGGGATCGCTGTCGGGCATGACGTTTTCTGCCAGGAGTTGTCTGGCCTCGTCCACCCGGCCGTGTTCATAAAAAGCCAGGGCCAGCTGGTTTTTGGCAGGAGCAAAGTCAGGCGACTGGTGAACCGCATCCTGATACAGGGTCAGATTATCCTGCCAGACGATATTCCGGCATGCGGTTGCCCAAGCGCTGCCCCCGAGCAAAAGAGGTACGACTGCCATGGCGACACGCCGTCTAGCCGGAATTGTCAGCCGGGTACCGACCGCATAAACCATACCGATCACGAACGTCCCACAAGGTATATACATATACCGTTCGGCGATTGGAGTCCATGCGAGTTTCGTAAAAACAACCAACAGCGCCGAAACCCCGATCGAAGCGGTGAGCAGGAATAGCCCCCCTCCCAGCCGGCGGCGCCAGACAAGAATCGACAAAACAATGGCCAGAACGAGGCCGGGGATGAGATAGAATGCCTCGAGACGATGGATGGCGAAATTCAACGGCAGCGGTTGCAACAATTTGACGGCGTAAAACCCGCTTGCCTTTAAGCTAGTCAAAAGGGCATCAAACCAAGGAAAGGCGTCGACGGCACCTGCCGGTACCGATCCGTCTCCAGCAGTGCCAGTCATACCCATGGTTTGAGCTGCCAACTTGGCAGTATGCGTCATCCCACGATCGGTGTGAAAAGCTCCGTGGCGCAGGGCGAAATAAGTCGTTACTGCTGTGCCGTACAGGGCGAGCAGCACCCAGCGAAACGGCCAGCCTGGATGATCGGCATCAAGGTAACACAGAAGAAGAAGAAAACAGACGCCAGGGACGAGGAAAAGCGTGGTCTCCTTGCACAATGCTCCTCCAAGCAAAGCGGCTGCTGCAGCTACCCCCCAAAACAGACTACGCCGGTCAAGAGACTGGAGCAAAGCATAAAGCGAAGCGAAGACAAAAGTTCCCGCCAGCAGGTCGGTACGGGCAGCGATCCAGTTGACCGCCTCGGTATTGATCGGGTGTAAAGCGAAAAATAGAGCCGCAACAAGCGGTAGCCATTCGGAAGGGCTCCGGATGAACATGCCAAAACGACGGGCAAGCATCCAGACAAGGATCACATTGAATGTATGAACAAGCACGTTGACCAGGTGCATGAAGCTCTCCTGGAGCCCGCCGAAGTACTTGTCCATCTCGAAGGTCAGAGTCAGCAAGGGCCGGTAGTAGTCGTAGGTGCCGCCCGGCCTGAAATGGCGCGACCAGGAGAAACCCTCCTGGTTCAGCAGGTTGTCGACCATTATCTGATCGTCGAGAGAATTGAATGGAGCAAACAGGGAGGGATAGTAGACGCCCAGTGTTACAAAAAGCAGCAAAAGAATCTGAAAGGCGGCTGAAAGCTTAAACCTCATTCGGCCTCACGCTGGACGATGTCGCTGGACGATATCGAGAAAAAACTTTTCGAGATTGCGACGGCGGGGCTCCATTAACTGCACCTCGCCACCGTCGCGGGCAATCTCAGCCATGAAGCGGGTAAAGTCGCCGCGCGGGACGAAGATTTCGCGGACGTTGTCGTGCCGCAGGGTGGTTTCGAACCTTTCGCAGAGATTCTCCGGGCACCCCACCAAGTGGACAACATATCCCTCGATACCTTCCTCGAGAAGATCGCTCACCAAACTAACTTTCTGAAGCTTGCCGGAAACGACCACCGCCACCCGGTCGCAGACCGCTTCGACGTCAGCGGTCACGTGGGTACTGAAAAAAACCGTTTTCCCGCGTCGCTTAAGGTCTGTCATGATCTGCTTGACCAGGGCACGGCCCACGGGATCGAGACCACTCATCGGCTCATCGAGAATATACAAGTCGGGATCGTGCAGAAGGGTCTGCGCCAGACCGAGACGCTGCACCATCCCTTTACTGTAGCCACGGATCGGTCGGCGTTCTGCAGAGCGCAAGTCCAGCAGTTCAAGTACAATGTCAGCCTGTGACTCGATGGCCGCATTGTCCATGCCAAAAGCGCGGCCAACCAAAGTCAAATACTCCCGTCCGCTAAGAAAATCGTAGAAGGAAGGGTTTTCCGGAAGATAACCGATATGGCGGCGAGCAGCGGGATCAACGACCGGAACCCCAAACAGCCGAGCGTTTCCGGCGGTGGCGCGTATCTGCCCGACGAGTGTCTTAATTGTAGTACTTTTCCCTGCCCCATTCGGCCCAAGAAATCCGAATATCTCTCCCTGGCCAATCTGCAGATCAAGGTTCTCAAGCGCGACAATCGACCGGCGACGCTTGTCCTTGTAGATTTTGGTTAAACCTTCCGCTTCAATCGGCCACATACATGCCCCTAAGAATTTTCCCTCAATGTTTGGGATTGGCCAGCTTGCTCGTTGAACGCACGCGTCCCGCGGAGTCAAGGTAGAAGCTTCCGCCATAAATGTCAACGGGAAGCTTCTCGATCAGCCCCGCAGAGACCAATTCCTGAAGTTGGTGCGGAGGATACCCGAAGCGTTCAGTGAACGCGGAAAGTGCCTCCTCCAGTTGGGAGATTGCCCACAAGGCATCGCGCCTCATCTTATAAGTTTTTTTGACTGCTTCATCCCTGGACTGAGCAATCATCGTGTCGAGGAAAACAAGTCCGAGGTCGGTTTGTTTTGCCTCGTAAAAATAACGGGCAGCTAGCTTTGCGAACAGAGGATTTCCCGAGCGTTCCGCGGCGATCTTCATGTAACGTGCCGCGGCGGCATAATCTTTAAGAAAATAGGAATGATTGAATCCCAGGTAGAAAGGGAGCCAGGGATCCCAGGTGCGATATCGCAAGCCTTCTTCCAATATCTTGTTCACCTCTCTGATCCGCCCCAGTTCCCAAGTGAAGGCTGCCTGGGCAAAATAATATGCGTCCTGATTGTAGGGATCAAGCCGCACGGCCGTAACGACCGTCCGGTACATGTTTTGATATTCCGGCCTTATGATCACATTCTTCAGCGCCTTGTCGACAACCGTGCCATAGTAGAAAAGGATATTGACCACGGCCGCTCCAGCCACCAGCAGATCGTGGTCGGCGGTGGTCATTTTCAGGATTTGTGGATGCGGAATATATCCGAGGCGCACCTCCACCGGGCGGGTGGCCATGTGCTCTACAAACGGCGCCAGGAATAGGCCATGGGAGAGCAGCACGACCACGAAGAACATCCTGACCTTCACGGGAGCTCTCTCCGGTTGAATGCCCAGATGGAAACACCTAGGATAATACTGCTAAAGGTCGTGGCGTAGACAATGGGGAAAAAGAGCGATGCAGACCCGACCGGCAGGGCATACACGGCATGCACCTTGAAATTGAAGGCCTCGAAATTGGGGAGCAGATAATGAACCCACTTGACCGCCTCGACGGCCAGCGGGTGCATGCCGTGTCCGAATTGTGCCGAGACGTACTCATAGACTTCCTGAGATGCACTGCCGGCAAGATAGATAGCCAGGGTTCCGAAAAAAGGAAGAAAAATGGAGGTACTGACTGCAGAAAGGAAAATGGCCACTGCGGCCAGAATCAGATATTTCAGGACATCGGCTCCGATGGCAAGAATCAGTGTTCCCCAGGCGATCGGCTGGTCCGAAGGATAACTGGCCGCAGCTACGGGAATCACAACCGCGGCGGCCGCCCCGAGCACCACTCCGCAAAGGACAATAAATATGGCAATACCGGCGAATTTGGCCAAAAGGTACTGCCCACGACTCACCGGCAGGGTCAGGACTGAGGCAGTATAACGACGCTCCACATCACGCCAGATGGCCGACGAACCGAGAAGAAGAGTTACGACAAGCAGGCAGAGCGAAATCGCGGAAAGAGACAGGGTGATGGCCAATTCCTGCACCTGCCGCATGGAAAAAGAACTCAGAGACGGAACAAACAGCAGCATGACCACTGCGACGCCGAAAACAGCATGCAGGATGCGATCGCGCAGAGTCATGCGCAGGTAACTGACGGTCATCGCGGACCACTGGGTTAGTTGCATTTTCACCATATCATTGAAAAGCCGGCAGGCGCCAAAGGCACCTGCCGGCCAAGAAAAACGGGCATCGAATACTTACATCGCGGTCCAGCCGCTGAATGCCTCGCTGGCGAGGGAGCTGCTAGGAGCCGCAACCCCAGTCGCATCATTGAAATAAAGCCTGGTCGAGTCATAGCCGGTGCCGTAGGTTTTCGTACCGCTGGTGTGGAAAGTCGCCAGGGCATAGCCCGTAGCAGAAGTGTTCCAGCCGAACTGAACGTTCTTGGAGGCCTTGGCGATGGCAGCGCTAGAGGGAGCTGTCGCCTGCAAAGTCTGGTTGGTCGCATTGCTCGTTCCTGTTGCGCCAGCCGAGGAGTCTGCGGCCATGGCATTGACGGCAAACAGCGAAAGAAAAGCGGTCAAAGCGATAATTTTTTTCATTATTGGTCTCCTTTGCTCGTCAGTAGATTAGTCCAGACCCTGCAGGCTGGTAGGATACTGCTGGTTGTCGGCCATGTAGGCCTCCATGCCGGTCTTGGCGTTCTTCAGGTCGCTCTGGGCAGCAGAGTTGTAGGCTTTCTGCCGGTAGGCGGCGAACTGCGGAATGGCGATGGCCGCCAGAATGCCGATGATGGCGACGACGATCAACAGCTCGATCAGGGTAAAACCCTTTTCTGACTTTCTGAACTTGTTCAACATGTGATTGATCTCCTTTCTGGATTGAAGGCAACGGCCCCGAAAAGCCAGTAATTAAAATTTAATCTCCGGAGCGAGGTACCTTATTGGAAAGCAAGGGCAGTGCCAAAACCAAAAATCTTTTCACTTCAGCAAGTTACACGAAAGAACAAATTACATCCTAACTGATAGGAACAATAAGCGTCATCTTAGTGTGTCAAAATTTGTCTCCACCGGGCAGGTCCGTTACAGGATTTTGACTATTCGCCCGAAGACCGCCCAAAAGGATTAAACGGTCAAAAGTATAATTTCTCAAATCGGAAATAGCAAGCGCAGAAAACCCTGTTTTGAAAATCATTCACATGAAAGAACCGTTACTCCTCGTCTCCCTCACTGGCTATCCCGTACTTGGCCAGCCGGTAACGAATGGAACGAAAAGATATGCAGAGCAACTCCGCAGCCTTTTTACGAACGCCTCCGCAACGGTCCAGCGCCTTGAGCAGAATATCCTGCTCGATGGAGCCAAGGTAGGCATCGAGGTCAAGACCTTCTTCAGGCAACTCCTCAAGAATGCCCCCATCTTTTGAAGTTGAGCTGCCGATATGTTGCGGCAGACTGTCTTCCGCCAGCTCACCGTCATTTCCCAGCACCACACACCGTTCGATGGTATTTTCCAGCTCACGAATGTTGCCGGGCCAATGATAATCGAGCAGGCGACGCATAACCGATTCACTTGCCTTAAGCTGATCGTCTCCGGTCAATTTCTGCAAAAAATGTTCGACCAGGAGGGGAATATCCTCCCGCCGGTCCCTGAGCGGCGGGAGCGCCACGTTGATGACATTGAGGCGATAAAAGAGATCCTCGCGGAAGGTTTCTTCAGCCACCATGCTTTCCAAATCCTTGTTGGTGGCGGCCACCAGGCGGACATCGACCTTAATGTCGCGAGTGCCGCCGACACGCCGGAACTCCTGTTCCTGCAGTACGCGCAGCAGCTTGACCTGCATCATGGATGGCAACTCGGCAATCTCGTCGAGAAATACCGTACCGCCATCAGCGACCTCGAACAACCCGGCCTTTTGCTGGGTGGCGCCGGTGAAGGAACCCTTCTCGTGACCGAACAGTTCGCTTTCAAGCAGGTTCTCCGGTATCGCCCCGCAGTTGATGGGGACAAAAGGCTGATCCTTACGCTGGCTGTTATAGTGGATTGCTTTGGCCACAAGTTCCTTGCCGGTGCCGCTCTCGCCGGTGACCAGCACATTGGCCTTGCTATCGGCCACCTTCTCAATGAAATGATAGACCTTTTGCATGGCCTTGCCCTTGCCTACCAGGTTGGCAAAGGAATAGCGTTGCCCCAGCTCTTTTTTAAGCTCCAGATTCTCCCGGCGCAGCTCTTTCCGCTCCAGAGCGTTTTTAACGACCAGCCGAATCTCTTCGTTATTGAAGGGCTTGGTAATATAGTCGTAGGCGCCTTTTTTCATGGCATCCACCGCCTGCTGGGCGGTAGAGAAGGCGGTGATCATAATAATGGCCGTCTCCGGGCAGGACTCGACAATATAATCCAATACCCCGAAACCATCGAGGCGCGGCATCTTGATGTCGCTAATCACCAAATCGTAGTGGCGGTCTTTTAAACAACTTACGGCCTGTGAACCATCAAAAGCGGCATCGACCGCATAGCCTTCACGATGAAGCATAATGCTGAGGAACTCGCGCATGCTCTCTTCATCATCGACAACCAATATGCTGTATTTTTCTTTTCTCAAAACAGCTCCCTATCCTGTCCGTAAAACGTAATTCGCGACATGTAACGGGTAAGGCTCATACTCTTTAATCCGTAAGCCGTAATGGGTACAACCCAACAGGTTTAATCCCTTGGCCTTTGGCCTCGAACCTTGGATCTCGCCCCTTCATTTTTTTACACCGCTTGCTCAAACTTCTTTGCCGTTGAATCGGACATGGAGATGACAAAACGTTCGCCACCTTCTTCAGCCTTAATCAGTTCCAGACGCCCCTTATGGGCGTCTACGATGGAATAGACCGTCGCCAGCCCCAGGCCGGTTCCACTATCCTTGGTGGTAAAAAATGGATCAAAAATCTTGTCCCGGATGTCTTGCGGAATGCCGGGGCCGGTGTCTTCCACATAGATGGCCGGCCCGTTCGAGTCTACGCCCAGGGTCAGCCGCCCTTGCTGGTCCATGGCCTCGGCCCCATTGACCAGCAGATTCCATAGTGCCTGCCGCAACTGGGCTCGGTCGCAATGCCATTCAATCGGCCCTTTGTATTCCCGCTGCAAATCGATATCTTTGAAACGCTCGTCGGCGCTGACCATGCAGAACAGTTCGTCCAGCAACTCCGTTACCTCGACCGATTCCAATACCGGCGGTGCAGGACGGGCAAAAACCAGAAAATCGGTCAACAGGGCATTCAGACGCTCTGCCTCCCGTACAACAATGCCCATCAGGCGCCGATCCTCCGGTTCCAGTTTCTCACCTTCCATCAGCAACTGAACCGAACCGCTGATTGAAGCCAAAGGATTACGAATCTCGTGGGCCATGCCGGCAGCCAACTGGCCGACCGCGGCCAAACGATCGGACCGCTTGAGCTGCTCTTCCATCTCCTTGAGGCGTGACAGATCCTGAAACGTAATCAACAGCCCCAGAGTTTCACCCGAAACATCCCTGACCAGCGAAGAAGTAAAGCCAACCGGACGTTGGACATCATATTTGTCCTTGAGCCGCGTTTCACCTCGAGCCACGGTCTTGAAACCGGCCCCGTCCAGAACCGTCAAATCCGGAAACAGCGCCTGCACGGGCTGATTGTAGATCTCTTCCAGGGTATAGCCGGTAATGACCTTTGCTCCGGCATTGAAGGAACGAATGCAGCCAACGTTATTGATAATGATCAAGCCACTGGGAATATTAGACAAAATGATACGGTTAAGATTTTCCAGTTCCTCAAAATCGATCTCTCGTTTTTTCAGGGCCAGTTCGCTGTGGCGCAGCCGTTCGGACAGCAAGCTGCTAAAAAACGCCATCAAGTAGAAAACAATGACGTTGATAAATATAGCGTAGAAAATCTCCCGGCTGCTGACCGGGCTGACAGGAAAGACCGAAACGACTGGCACAACGGCATAATACTGCAGATCGAGCAGTCCACCATACAAAATGGAAGCCGCAGATGCCGCCACGAACACTTCACGACGCGACAAAAAGATGCTGACGCTGAAAATAACAAAGATATAAAGAAAGGACAGATGGCTGGCAACACCGCCAGTGAGAAAAACCAGGCAGGTAGCGAACAGCAGATCCCAGCAGGTTTGCAAGCGCAACAGCGCCTGGTGATGCCTGTCCCTCCTGAACAGTAGCAGAAATACCGCAGACTGGAAAAAACAAAGCGCTGCGAGCAGAAAGAGACAGATCAGAGCCGGCGAGCCGGCGCCTGCGGAACGCAGGTGGTTGACAATTGGGCCGCCAAGAAACAGCGCAATGACCAGAATCCGAACAGCCAGATACCACTGTAGAAAGCGCGGCGAGAACTTTTCCCAGACCGGGAAATTTTCTTTATGCACCATGAGAGATTCCGGTTAACCGCCCACCGTGCCGGCAATCTTGAAAATCGGCAGGTACATGGCAATGACCAGACCGCCGACCGTAGTTCCCAGGAAAAGCATGAGCATTGGCTCCATCATGGCCGTAAGGTTGCCTACCGCATCATCGACTTCATCATCGTAAAAATCCGCAATTTTGTTGAGCATCGTGTCGATGGATCCCGACTGCTCGCCGACAGCGATCATCTGGCAGACCATAGGCGGAAAAACCCCGGACTTTTCCAAAGGCTCGGCAATGGTCTTACCCTCGCTGATGCTCTGCTTGACCTTGTAGATGGCCTTTTCGATGGTCCGGTTGCCGGCAGTTTTGGCGACGATCTCCAAACCGTCAAGAATCGGAACGCCGCTGGAGATCATGGTTCCCAGGGTACGGGTGAATTTGGCGACCGCCACCTTGCGCAACAAAATACCGAAAACCGGCAACTTCAGCACCTTGTCATCAATAAAATCGCGCCCCTTTTCGGTAGCATAGATCTTCTTAATAATGAAAACCAAAAGAATAATCGCACCAATAATAGCGACAATATAATTCTGAACAAAGTTGCTCAAATTGATAACAATCTGCGTCGGCACTGGCAGCGCACTACCGAAATCGGCAAACATCTTCTCAAAGGCCGGGATGACAAACATTAAAATGACCGCAATTACTATGACGGCAATACCGACCACTGTGGCCGGATAGGTCATGGCGCTCTTGACCTTCTTCTTCAGTTTCTGGGCCTTCTCCAGATAAGCGGCGAGCCGGTTGAGAATCGTATCGAGGATGCCACCTACCTCACCGGCCGCAACCAGATTAACGAAGAGATTATCAAAGGCCTTGGGGTGTTTTTTCAAAGCATCGGCAAAAGTGGAACCCGACTCGACGCTCTCTTTGACCTGAACCAGCATATCCTTGAAAATCTTTTTATCCTGCTGACGGCCTAGAATGTCGAGACACTGTACCAGCGGAAGACCGGCGTCAATCATAGTGGCGAACTGGCGGGTAAAAACCACCAGATCCTTGGTGGTCACTTTACCACCAAAGCCAGGAAGCTTGATCTCCATATCGAGACCTTTGCCCGCTTCCTTGATCTTGCCGGGCATCACCCCCTGACGCCTTAGGGCAGCTGTTACCGCCGCCTCGTCAGGCGCTTCCATCTCACCCTTCTGCACCTGGCCGCTACGGGTCTTGCCTTCCCAAGAAAACTTGGCCATCATCTACCTCTTTTGGAAAATCAGTTAAAAAGCGTGAGGTTAATGCCGTAAGTTTAGAGCCGTGAGTCGTAATAGATTACCCCCCTCACAGCTTCACCCTCACGGTTTCTCACTACTACCTTTGATTATGCACAGGAATCTGCCGCTTCAGCACCGAAGCGGGATTGGCAACCATCTGCTTCAACTCGTCGGGCTCCGAAGAACGCGAGATGGCATCATCTAAAGAAATCAGCTTCTTATGGTAGAGCATAAACAGGGCCTGGTTCATGGTCTGCATGCCGTATTTTTCCTGGCCCATCTGCATCTGCGAATAGATCTGATGAACTTTATCGTCACGGATCAGGGCTCGAATCGCCATATTGGGGACCATGACCTCCAGTCCCAGCACCCGCCCCTTCCCCGAAGCCTTGGGCAGGAGCGTCTGGGACATCACGCCTTCGAGCACAAAGGACAGCTGGGTACGCACTTGGGTCTGTTGGTTGGTGGGGAAGACATCGACAATACGGTTGATGGTCTGCACGCAGGAATTGGTATGTAGGGTGGCGAAACACAGATGACCTGTTTCGGCGATAGTAAGCGCCGCTTCGATGGTTTCCAGATCACGTAACTCCCCCAGCAGCACCACATCGGGGTCCTGACGTAGAATATACTTCAGCGCTTTCTTGAAAGAATGAGTATCGGCCCCGACTTCCCGCTGGTTGACCAGGCATTTTTTATGGGGATGGATATATTCGATGGGATCTTCGATGGTGATGATATGTTCATGGCGCTCGGAGTTGATGGCATCGATAATCGACGCCAACGTGGTCGACTTGCCGCTGCCCGTCGGCCCCGTGACCAGCACCAGCCCACGCGGCTTGCGGGAGATATCGCGCACCACCGGCGGAAGGCCCAACTCTTCGAAGGACATGAACTTGTACGGAATCATACGGAAAGCGCCCGCCACTGCTCCGCGCTGCAAAAAGACATTACCGCGGAAGCGTGCCAACCCTTTGACGCCGAAGGAAAGGTCGAGCTCGTTTTCCTCTTCGAACTTGCGCTTCTGGGCGTCGGTCAGAATGCTGTAGCAGAGCTGCTTGGTCTCCTGGGATTGCAAAGGCGGATGCTGCAGGGCCTTTACCTCACCGTCAATACGTACCTGCGGCGGCGATCCCGAAGTGATATGCAAATCGGAAGCCCCCATCTCGACCATCGCTTTCAGCAGTTCGCGAATCCCCACCATTGGTATTTTAATCCTTTCTGAAGACAGGCTTGAACTCCACTCAAACCAAGCAAATTCCGGACCAAATCCGCAGCCAGCGAGTCACAAGCCGTAAGTTTAAAACCGTGAATCGTGAATAGGTTAAACAGATTTCCACTCACGTCATCACCCCTACGGATTTTACCTCACGGGTTCAACCTCACCGCCTTTAATCATCCGCCACGGTACAGCGCAGCACCTCCTCAAAAGAGGTCACTCCCTCCTTGAGTTTGGTCAGGGCCGACTGGCGCATCGTCTTGACCCCCAGCCGCATCGATTCACGCTTGATCTCAGCGGTGTTGGCCCCGGCCAGCACCAGCTCACGGATTTCTTCGAGCATCGGCATGACCTGATAAATGCCGACCCGGCCTTTGTAGCCGGTATTGTTACAGGTCGAACAGCCCTCCCCCTTATAACAGACATAGTCGTCGACCTCTTCCGGCGAGACGCCGGCATCGAGTAACGCCTGTTTGGGAATTTCCTCCTCCACCTTGCATTCGGAACAGACCCGCCGGCCGAGTCGCTGAGCGGTGATCAGATTGACCGCCGAAGCCACCAGAAAGGGTTCGACGCCCATGTTGAGCAAACGGCTGATGGTACTCGGCGCATCGTTGGTATGAAGGGTCGACAGCACCAGGTGACCGGTCAGGGCCGCCTTGACGCCGATTTCGGCGGTCTCAAAATCGCGGATCTCGCCGATCATGATGATGTCGGGGTCCTGACGCAGAAAGGAGCGCAGGGCATTGGCAAAGTTGAGACCGATCTCCTCGTGCATGTGCACCTGGTTGATACCGGCAAAGTTGAATTCGACCGGATCCTCGGCAGTGGAAATATTGAGAGTGCTGTCATTGAGTTCAGCCAGGGCCGAATAGAGGGAAACGGTCTTACCGGAACCGGTCGGGCCGGTGACCAGCACCATGCCGAAGGGCTTATGGATGGCGTCCTTGAACCATTTGAGGGGCGTTTCCTCGTAACCGAGCTTGGTCATGTCGAGCTGCAGATTCGACTTGTCGAGAAGACGCAGAACCATCTTCTCACCGAACAGGGTCGGCAGGCAGCTGACCCGGTAATCCATGTCCTTGCCGCCGGGCAGCTTGATCTTGATGCGGCCGTCCTGAGGCAGACGCCGTTCGGCAATATCCATTTCGGCCATGATCTTGAGACGGGAAATGATCGCCGCCCGCAACTTCATCGGCGGTTTCATGGATTCATAAAGCACGCCGTCGATACGATAACGCACCCGGAACGACTTCTCGTAAGGCTCGATGTGAATGTCCGAGGCCTTCTTTTTAATGGCATCGGTCAGAATCAGGTTTACCAGTTTGACAACCGGCGCATCCTCGGTTGCCTTTTCCAGCTCACGGACATCGACATCGTCACCTTCATCGACCAGCTCCAGATCGATATCGTCCAGATCGCTCATGACGTCGGCCAGGGAAGCGCTCTGATCGTAGTACTGGTCAATGGCCGTCTTGATGGACGATTCCGTCGCCACCACGACTTCGACATTGAAGCCGGTCATGAACTTGATATCGTCGATGGCAAAGATGTTCGACGGATCGTTCATGGCGACGATTAGCGTCGATCCGGCCCGATTGACCGGGACAATCTGATATTTCTGGGCTACTTCGGGCGGAATCTGCCGGATCACATCGGGATCGATCTCGAATTCGGAGAGGTTGATGGAAGGAACGCCATATTGCTTTGAAAGAAATGCAGAGAGTTCCTCTTCCTTGACATAGCCGAGTTTTATCAGGCTGGAACCGAGCCGGCCACCTTGCGCCTTCTGATCTTCGAGCGCATCGTTCAGCTGCTGATCGTTGATCAACTCGTTACGAACCAGCAATTCACCGAGTCTGTTGCTTGTCATGGGTTTAACCAGTTTTTATAGGAGAAATAATTTTAAAAAGCCGCATAAAAAGAGGATTTATCTTTGCGCATCCTGTAGAAAAAGAGACCAAACTGTCAAGAATATGACCCTCAGGAGTTTGTCAGACTTGCCATGCACCGACTGCAAAATCATCTGACCGGCCCAGATTTCCGACAATTTTCGACAAATAGCCCTGCTATTCGCTCTCAAATTCTCGAAATGCTGATCTCAAACAGCCAATTTTTCGTCACGGCCCTTCAAACCTGACAAACTCCTAGCCTGACAATTCCTCCTGCAGGCAGCGTTTCATAAGACCGGCCGCAGGCCGCTCGCCCGTCCACAGAGCAAAAGCCACCTCGCCCTGGCCGGCCAACATGCCGAGTCCACCGCTGGCCCGGTGCCCCCTGCGAGTAGCCTCTTGCACGAGGGGCGTGCCGGTCTTGCTGTAAACCATGTCGTAAACGGCAACGTCCTGCCGCAGATCGGGCCAGGGAAAATCGCCAAAAGCTTCCCCTTTCAGGCCGACAGCCGAAGTATTGACCAGCAGATCGATGCCCTGCGCTGCTTTCAGCAGATCGGCTTTTTCAATACCGAAGGGCTCGAAACAAACCTTCGGAAAAACAGGGCCGAACTCTTCAACCAGAGCCTCGGCACGACTGCGGGTTCGGTTGGCAATGCCGATCCGGGCCACCCCTGCCTGACACAGTGAAACCAACGCTGCGCGGCAGGCGCCGCCAGCCCCCAGAAGAAGAATCTTTTTGCCCTCGCAGTGGAAATGCAAATCTTCGGCCAGAGAACACAAAAAGCCCTGGCCGTCCGTATTATACCCGATCAGCTGCCCCTCTCGATTGACGATGGTATTGACCGCGCCGATAAGGCGGGCGGAAGGATCAACCTCGTCCAGCAACGAGCAGACAGCCTCTTTGTGGGGAACGGTAACATTCACCCCCCAGAGTCCCAGCGAACGGATTCCTGCAACAGCCTGGGGCAATTGCTCGGCCTGAACATGAAACGGTACATAAACGGCTTCGATACCGGCCTGCTGCAAAGCTTTGTTCTGCATCAGAGGAGACATGGAATGACTCACCGGATCGCCAAAAATTCCCAACACCCTGGTTTTTCCCGTTACCTTCACGACGGACCTTCCTTTTGCAGAACAGCTGCCGGTGGTTCTTCCGCGCAGTCGAGATAGTCACGATACTGGATGATTTCGGCGGTAGCGAGGATTTTCCTCGCTTTTCTTATATCTTCGCCGATGGCCTGCACCAGTTGGGTCGGATCAGCAAAGGCCATCTCATCCCGCAGACGCTCGACGAAATAGACCCGCAAATCTTCGCCATAAAGCTGATCGTCAAAGTCGAGCAAATGCACTTCGATGCACAATCCGGCCGCCTCGAAAGTGGGGTTCAGGCCGATATTCAGCACACCATCGATGATCGCGGTGCCGCGTTTGACCTTCACCGCATAGACACCGGGCTTGGGCAGCAATTCTTTGTCGGTCTGCAGGTTGGCGGTGGGAAAACCGAGCTTCTGGCCCCTCTTGAAACCATGCACGACACGTCCTTCGAGGGTAAAATTTCGTCCCAGAATTTCCACCACTTCGCGCACCTGCCCCTCGCAGACCATCTGGCGAATGCGGGTGGAACTATAGACTTGACCGGCCCCGGAAATCGGCTCGAGAACTTCAACCGCAAAACCGAGATATTCCCCCATCCGCTGCAGCAGTTCGGCATTGCCCTCGCGTCCCTTGCCGAACAGATAATCATAGCCGACCACCAGATGGCGCATACCGACCTTTTCCACCAGGATCTCCCGAACAAAGCGATGAGCCGGCATGGCGGCCATCGCCTGATCGAAAGGTGCGCAGATCAACACATCGATGCAGGAGGCCTCGATCAGAACCTCTTTTTCCCGATTAGTGTTGATCAGCAGCGGCGCCCGCTCGGGCGCAAGCAGTTTCAGAGGATGGGGCACAAAGGTATAGACCACCGCCGGCCCACCGATCTCCCGGGCACGATTGATCACCCGGCGGAAGATCTCCCGATGCCCCAGATGCACCCCATCGAAATTGCCAATGGTCACCACCGCATCCTGCAAAGGTTCGTTCAAATCGTCCAGGTCTCTGATGATTTGCATGGGGAACGCTCGTAATTCGTAATTCGTAATTCGTAATTCGTAATTCGTAAGACGTAAGACGTAAGACGTGAAGGGGTTACCCCCCCTTGCGCTTTACGCATCACCCATTACGGGTTTCAAACCAGTTCAAAATCGATCTGTCGGCGATCGAGATCAACATGTCTCAAGCGAACCGAAACATCCATGCCGATCTGATAAATCTTGCGTCGCCGTTGCCCTATCAGTCGATGCAGATGCTCCTCGTACTCATAATAATCATCCACCAGGCTGGCGATAGGTACAAGACCTTCGACAAAAACCTCCCGCAACTCGACGAACATGCCGAAAGACTGCACCCCGGAGACATTTCCTTGGAACTCTTCGCCTATCCTGTCGGCCATGAACTGGCACTTTTTCAGTTCGATAATATCCCGTTCCGCATCCATGGCCCGCCTCTCATTGACAGAACATTGATCGGCAATGGACGGCAAATGACGCTGCAACCAAGAGCGGTGCCGCTCTGAAAGCTTATTTCTGCTCAGCACTTCACGCAGGATGCGATGCACCATCAGGTCGGGATAGCGGCGAATCGGTGACGTAAAATGGCAATACAGCTCCGCCGCCAGACCGAAATGACCGACATTATCCGCCGCATAGCGTGCCTGCTTCATGCTGCGCAGCAGCACATGATTGACCATACGCTCTTCCGGCCGCCCCTCGATCTGGCTCAGTAGACCTTGCAACTGCCGAGCAATATCTCCCCTGCCGTCGATTACCAGGCCATAGTTCAGAAAAGCAACGAATTCCTGAAAGGCCTGCAACTTCTCCAATTCGGGGGATTCATGGATGCGGTACAGCAGAGGCACCTGCTGTTCAGATAAAAAAGTGGCTACGGCCTCGTTGGCCGCCAGCATGAACTCTTCGATGATGCGATGCGCCATGGTGCGCTCGGCGCGCACGATATCTTCCGGACGACCGCGCAAACCGAGGACGACTTCCGCTTCCGGCAGGTCGAAATCGAGGCTGCCCCGCTGGTGACGCATTTCCATCAGCCGACGGGCCAGCTGCTCCATGACCTGCAGATTACCGCGCAGCTCTTTATGAGCGGTGTTCTCGACAGGCGCCCCCCCCTCAAGCAGATCCCGCACTTTGCTGTAGGTCAAACGGGCCTGACTGCGAATCACCGCCGGATAAAAACGACTGTCCAGGCGCTGGCCGCTGTCATCAAATAGCAGTTCCGCTACCATGGCCAGACGATCCTGCTGCGGCTTCAGCGAACAGATCTCGTTGCTCAGAGCCTCCGGCAACATGGGGATACAGCGCCCTGGGAAATAAACGCTGGTGGAGCGCTCCAGGGCCTCCCGATCGATCACGCTGCCGGGCTTGACATAGTAGCTTACATCGGCAATGGCTACCCACAGGCGAATCCGGCCGTCTCCCTCGGAGCTTACGGCAACGGCGTCGTCAAAATCCATAGCCGTTTCGCCATCGATGGTCACCAGAGGCAGCTGTCGCAGGTCCTCCCGACCTTGCAGATCTTCCGGTGCTACGATTTCGGGAACAGCACCTGCGGCGGACAACACTTCCGACGGGAATGCGGCTGGCAGACCGAATTTATAGACCGCGGCCTCGATCTCCACGACGGGATCATCGGCGTCACCCAGCACCCTGAGAATAGTGCCGAGAGGAGGACGGCTAGCAGTGGGATAACTGTCGAGACGCAGCACCACGACCTGTCCCGGCTTGACCGAAAACGTAGATGGGCCAGTGAGATGAATCGGCTGCTGCAGACGGGGATCGGCGGGGATTACCAGAGGCTGCCGCTGGTGTAACTCGTAACGACCGAGCAGCTCCTGATGGGCTCGTTCGAGCACCTGCACAATACGGCCTTCGGGACGACCGTAGCGGCCGGAGCGAACGATCCGCACCGCCACCCTATCGCCATCCATCACCGCGCCAAGATGCCGCGCCGGAACAAACACATCCTCTTTGTCCCGATCATCAAGGACCACAAAGCCGTAACCGGCCCGATGAACGGTCACCCTGCCTTCGAGCGACACAGCCTTGGGGGGCAACCTGAAGCGATTGCCCCTGCCCCTTTGCAGGATGCCCTCGTCAGCGAGCTGATCAATGAGGCGCCGAGCCGCCTGCCGTTTGTGGCGCGGCAGATGAAAAACAGCAAGGATTTCCCGAGCAGTGAAAAACCGTCCGGGATGTTTTTCCAGATGGGCCAGAAGATCGTCCGGCAATAAGGACATTACTAGCGCCCTTCGGTACGTGCGGATTGCACAGGCAGAACGGTGAACTTTATAGCAGGGCGCAAAGCGCCCGGCCTGTCAGCCTGCTAGTCCTCTACCGACTCGCCTTCGGCAATCTTGTTGAAAACCAGGCCGGTAAGAAGTTTCGGATAAAAATAGGTCGACTTCTGCGGCATCTTTTCGCCGGCATTGGCCACATCACGAACCTCGGTCATGCGCGTGGCGTTCATTAGAAAAGCCAGCTGAAATTCACCGCTCTGCACCGCTGTAAAAGGCTCGTCGAAATTCTTGACGTATTTCAGATTAAGCTGCCGTTCCTGCGCCTCGGGAGTGATGTGCAGCAGATGCTCAAGAACCAGGCGATGAAGGATCGAAACATCAAGGGTGCGCAGCGCCTTGGACGCCTTGTCGTCAAAGAAACGGTCCATGACGCCAGGATCACGCAGGGTCAAGTAATAAATGGACTGACCACCGGCGAACAACGCCAGGGTATGGGCCTCCGCACCTTTTTGCTGCAGGATGTTACGGGCCTCGACACGGGCATCAGCATTGTTCGGATTCAGATCGCGGGCCTCGACCTCGAAAAATTCGCCTAATGCCGCCAGAAAACCGGGCAGATGAAAATCCTTCAGACCATGTACCAGGCGATGGGTCGGAAAAATCAACATCCCTTGATCTTCCATGTTGGCAAAATACATCAGTACATAGTTGAATAGTTCCTTGCCAGTATATTCGCCAACTTGCTGGCGCATAAAATTGCGATAGTTCAACGCCGTTTCGTAGCGATGATGTCCATCGGCGATGAAAAGCGGTTTCTTATCGAGCAGTTCCTGGGCCTTTTGAATGATTGCCGGATCGGTCACCCGCCAAAGCCGGTGTTCCACACCGTCGTCATCGGTCACATCCAGATCCGGCTGGCGGTTGCACTCGTCGTGGGTCAACGCCTCCAGTACACAGCAGGGATCGGAATAGAGGCCAAAGATGGAGCTGAAGTTGGCCCCGCAGGCTTTGGTCAGATTGAGCCGGTCGGTCTTAGGACCGGAAAGGGTCTTTTCGTGAGGCTTGACAACCCCGGAGGCAAAATCCTCGATGCGGGTCAGGGCCAGAAAGCCCCGGCGCGTCACCGGACCGATGCCCTCGGCAACATACACTTCGTCATACAGGTAGATACCCGGCTCCGGGTCGCGAACCAGAATACCTTCTTGCTGCCAGGACTGAAAGAAAGCGGCAGCCCGGCTGTAACGATTGCTGGTTTCATCGTCAGACTCCTCGATCTTGCCAAGAATCAGCCGAACCAGGTTGTAGGGATTGCGCTGATACAGATCGTCTTGCAGCTCAGGAGAAATGACATCGTAAGGCGGCGCCATCACACCGGCCGGCTCAGCGATCTTTTCCAGATTGTAGCGAACAGCACGAAACGGGGCTATCTTAGCCATCGGAGCAACTCCTATGTAAAACGAAACATTTCAGCCAAATCGAAAGGGTTACTATACGCAATGGCTCGCGGGAGGTGCAAGGGAAAAACTCTGCCACCTGCGACCAGCTAGCCCTCCGGGAATCTGCAATTCGCCGACAATTATCCCTCCAAACAAAAAGGCGGACCGGGAAATCCCCGGCCCACCTCAACCGATACCTGA
>ENA-ORCT01000259-ORCT01000259.1-marine-metagenome-genome-assembly--contig:-NODE-259-length-27356-cov-3.849921_pt1 | contig 27356 bp, 21 predicted proteins | sample MGYA00248632_ERZ508511 | MGnify/ENA primary metagenome ERZ508511 (study PRJEB26182, sample SAMN06268839) | marine metagenome | isolation source: Tt an P1-techrep anaerobic enrichment on pine from sediment...
GAGATCTCGGATGAGGCCTTCGCGCCGGCGCTGGAGGCGACCCTGGCCGAGGCGCGGGCCAACGTGGCCGCGATCGCGGACAACCCCGAGCCACCCACATTCGAGAACACGATCGAGGCGCTGGAACTGGCCGATGCGGCGCTGGGCCGGATGCTGGGCGTGTTCTATTCGCTGGCTGGCGCCGACAGTAACCCGGCGCGTGAGGCGCTGCAGAGGGAATTTGCGCCGAAACTGGCGGCCTATTCGTCGGATGTCACCCTGAACGAGCGGCTGTTCGCGCGGATCGAGGCGCTGTGGCAGGGGCGCGAGGCGCTGGGGCTGAACGACGAACAGTCGCGCGTGCTGATGCTGACGCGGCGCGGTTTCGTGCGGGCGGGCGCGCAACTGAAGGGCGCGGCGCGCGACCGGCTGCGCGAGATCATGGCGCGGCTGTCGGTGCTGGGTACGCAGTTCACCCAGAACCTGCTGGCCGACGAGCGCGACTGGTTCATGGAGCTTTCCGAGGATGATCTAGCGGGCCTGCCGGGCTTCGTGATCGCCGCCGCCCGTGCCGCCGGCGCCGAGAAGGGTGTGGATGGGCCGGTCATCACCCTGTCGCGCTCGCTGATCGTGCCTTTCCTGCAGTTTTCGCCCCGCCGCGAGCTGCGGGAAAAAGCCTTCCGTGCCTGGGGCGCGCGCGGCGCAAACGGGGGCGAGACCGACAACCGCGCCATCACCGCCGAAATCCTGACACTGCGCGAGGAGCGCGCGCACCTGCTGGGCTACGCCGATTTCGCCAGTTTCAAGCTGGAAACCGAGATGGCCCGGACGCCCGCCCGCGTGCGCGAGCTGCTGATGCAGGTCTGGGAGCCCGCCCGCGCCGCGGCCGAGGCCGATGCCGCCGAGCTGGAGCGGATGATGCACGAGGATGGCGTCAACGGCCGGCTGGAGCCCTGGGACTGGCGCTACTATGCCGAGAAACTGCGCAAGGCCCGCCATGACATCGACGAGGCCGAGCTCAAGCCCTATCTCCAGCTCGACCGCATGATCGAGGCCGCGTTTTCCTGCGCCAACCGCCTGTTCGGGCTGCAGTTCAGCCCGCTCGACCTGCCGCTCTATCACCCCGATGTCCGGGCCTGGGACGTCACCCGCAACGGCCGGCACCTGGCCGTGTTCATCGGCGACTATTTCGCGCGCGGCTCGAAGCGCTCGGGCGCCTGGTGCTCAGCCAGCCGGTCGCAGAAGAAGCTCGGCGGCGCGGTGCGGCCCATCGTGCATAACGTGTGCAACTTCGCCAAACCCGCGCCGGGCGAACCGGCGCTGCTGTCCTATGATGACGCGCGCACCCTCTTTCACGAATTCGGCCACGCGCTGCACCAGATGCTGTCGGACGTGACCTACGAGTCGATCTCGGGCACCTCGGTGGCGCGCGATTTCGTGGAGCTGCCCAGCCAGCTGTTCGAGCATTGGCTGGAGGTGCCTGAGGTGCTGGCCGAATTCGCCACCCATGCCGAGACCGGCGCGCCCATGCCAAAGGATCTGCTCGACCGTCTGCTGGCCGCGGCCACCCATGACATGGGCTTCCAGACCGTGGAATACATCGCCTCGGCGCTGGTCGACCTGGCCTTCCACGAGGGCGCGGCTCCCGCCGACCCGATGGCCAGGCAGGCCGAGGTGCTGGCAGAGATCGGCATGCCGCAGGCCATCACCATGCGCCACGCCACGCCGCATTTCGCCCATGTCTTCGCCGGCGACGGCTATTCCAGCGGCTATTACAGCTACATGTGGTCCGAGGTGATGGATGCCGACGCTTTCGAGGCCTTCGAGGAGGCCGAGGGCGCCTTTGACCCCGAGATCGCCGAGCGGCTGGAGCGGTTCATCCTCTCCAGGGGCGGCGCGCGGGAGGCCGAGGAGCTCTACGCCGCCTTCCGCGGCCGCCTGCCCGGGGTCGAGGCGTTGCTGAAGGGCCGGGGGCTTGTCCCGGCCTGACAGGCCGCGCCCCGCCTCCACTCGGCCCGAATGATCCCGGGTCTGGGCGGGAACTGCGCCTCGCGAAGCGGAGGGGGCCGACAAGAAGACGATCGCAAACCGCCGGTGGATGCGGTCGCGAAACCGGCATAGACTGTCACCCCGATGTGCCGGGCTCTCGGCCGTCAATCACGAAGTCCTGTTCCCGCGAGCTCGGCGAGGGGGCAGGAGCAACACGAAAAACGTGAGGCGATGGCGATACGCTTCTTCTCGGACAGGGACAGGCCGGTGCATCTTGGTCCTTTCCCGCTTGAGCGGCTCAGGCGCGGTGCCATGCCCGGGCTTTCGCGGGTTCCCCCGATGCGGGCGCTCTCGTTCCAGCCGGAATATCCCGACAGCCTGGTGGGCGCGATGGGCGAATACCAGGCGATGCTAGATGCGATCCGCGACGGGCTGGTGAACAAGGCGGTGGCCGAGATCCCCGAAGACCCGCTGGAACGCGCCAATCACCTCAAGGCCTTCGGTTATTTCAACGACGCCGCGATGGTCGGCATCTGCCGCCTGCGCGACGAACACCTGCTGGACGCGCCGCTGCGCAACCCCGACATCGACCGGCTGGCCCATGACCTGAAGACCCGCCAGACCAAGACGCTGGCCTCGGGTATCGACATGATCATGGCGGATCTGAAGGAGTCGATGGAGGCCCCGCCCAGCGGCATCGGCGGTCACAGCCATGCGATCGTCTTTCTGTATCAGAACCCGCGCCCGCCCCGGCGGGGCGAAGAGGGCTGCGACTGGATCCTTGAGGCGCAGGCCCATCGCGGCGCTCTGCGCGCCAATGAAACGGCCGCGGTCATCGGCAACTACCTGCGGGTGCTGGGGCATGACGCCAAATCCCACTCGGCCTCGTCCAGCGATGTGGATCTGAACAGGCTGGCCGTTTCGGCCGGCCTGGCCTGGGCCGGGGAGGGCGCGCTGATCGCCCCTTACATCGGAACCGGTTTCGGCCTGGCCGCGGTGACCTGCGCCTTCGATCTGGCCGAGGATGAACCTCTGGCGCCGCCGGCAGCGCAGCCCTGGTTCCGGACGCGCGGGCCGGCCTGGTGGCTCGGCAAGGGCAGCGCGAAATCGGCGCTCAGCCTCGATCCGTTCCGCAGCCGCCGTTTCAGCGATGGCCCGCACCCGTTCGAACGGCTCAGGCGGGTGGACAGCCCCACCACCTATATCGACGAGGCCCGGGTCGCGCGGGTGCCCAAACGCGCCGACATGTTCGCCCGCGCCCAGTTCGGCGACATGGGGCGGGCCACGCAGGAGGGCGCGAAAGGCGGCCATTACGCGCGGAAATCCGCCCCGAGCGCGGCCCAGCGGCGCGTGCTGGGCGCTTTCGTGGTTCTGCAGGACGGCGAGCCCGACGCCACCGGGCCGCGCCCGGCCGACCCCATCGACAACGCCGCGCGCGTCAAGGCGGCCGCCTATTGGCTGGGGGTCGATGCGGTGGGGCTGTCGCGCTGCCCCGACTGGGCGTGGTATTCGCATGACGCGACAGGCAGGCCCATCGACCCGCCGCATGACCAGGCGATCAGCATGATCATCGACCAGGGGTTCGAGACCATGGAGGGCGCCTCGGGCGATGACTGGATTTCGGTCGCCCAATCGATGCGCGCCTATCTGCGGTTCTCCCTGCTGGGCGGCGTGATCGCCAAACATATCCGCAATCTGGGCTATTCCGCCAAGGCGCATACGGTTCTGGACGGCGAAGTGCTGCAGCCCCCGCTGCTGCTTTTGTCGGGGCTGGGCGAGGTCAGCCGCATCGGCGAGGTGATCCTCAATCCCTATCTCGGGCCCCGGCTGAAATCCGGGGTGGTGACCACCGACATGCCGCTGGCCCATGACAAGCCGGTCGATTTCGGGCTGCAGGAATTTTGCGAGAGCTGCAACAAATGCGCGCGCGAATGCCCCTCGGGCGCGATCACGGCCGGGCCGAAGCTGATGTTCAACGGCTACGAGATCTGGAAATCCGACAGCCAGAAATGCGCCACCTACCGCATAACCACGCCCGGCGGGGCGATGTGCGGGCGCTGCATGAAGACCTGCCCCTGGAACCTGGAGGGGCTGTTCGCCGAACGCCCCTTCCGCTGGGCCGCGATGACCATTCCGGCCGCCGCCCCGGTGCTGGCCAGGCTGGACGACGCCGCCGGCCGCGGCGGGCTGAACGATGTCAAGAAATGGTGGTGGGATATCGAGCTTGACGAGGACGGCGCCTATCGCCCGGCCCGGCACCCGGTGAACCGGCGCGGCCTGCAAAAGGAGCTCGACCTGAAATATGAGGACCAGACCCTCGCCGTCTACCCGGCGCCGCTGGCGCCGCATCCCTGGCCCTATCCCTATCCGATGGACCGCGAGGCCGGGATCGAGGCCTACCGGAAACTCGTCAGCGCGGGCGAATACCGCCGCCGCATCGCCAGCGGCGACGGAAGCGTCGTGCATCGCTACACCGTGCCGGAGGACGCGCCGGTGATCGAGGCGCGGGTGGTCAGGGTCGACAGGATGACGCCCGACATCACCAAATACGAATTCGCCCGCCCCGATGGCAGCGCGCTGCCCGGGTGGACGGCGGGCGCGCATCTGGATGTGGTGGTGGCGCCCGAATTCCTGCGGCAGTATTCCATGTCGGGCGACCCGGCGGACCGGTCAAGATACCAGATCGGCGTGCTGCGCGAGGATGAGGGGCGCGGCGGCTCGAAGCTGATGCACCGCATCTTCACCGAAGGCCGGCGCGTGTTCATCTCCAAGCCGATCAATCATTTCGAACTGGTCGAGGACGCGGCCAGGACCTTCCTCATGGGCGGGGGCATCGGCATCACCCCGATGATCGCCTTCGCCCATCGCCTGCATGCGCTCGGCCGCGATTTCGAACTGCACTATTCCTGCTCGTCACGGCGCGCGGCGGGGTATCTGGACGATCTGGCCGCGGCGCCCTGGGCCGGCCGGGTGCATTACCATTTCTCCGACGAGGGCACGCGGGCCGATCTCGACGCGGTTCTCGCGGGCTGGCAGGAGGGCTGGCATGTCTATACCTGCGGGCCCGACCGCTACATGAACGGCGTGATCGAGGCGGCCGAGCGTCAGGGCTTCCCCGAGGGGGCGCGGCATCTGGAATATTTCAGCGTGCCCGAACAGCCGGAATACGAAAACCATCCCTTCACCCTGCGGCTTGTCCGGTCGGGGCGCGAACTGCTGGTGCCGGCGGACAAATCCGCCAGCGACGTGCTGATCGAGAACGGCATCCATGTCGATGTCAAATGCGCCGACGGGATCTGCGGGGTGTGCAAATGCGGCCTGGTCTCGGGCGAGGTCGAGCATCGCGATTTCGTGCTCTCCAAGGCGCAGCGCGAAAACGCGATCATCCTGTGCCAGAGCCGCGCGGCCAAGCCCGGCGGGGTGATCGAAATCGACCTCTGAAAAAAAACGGGCGGCCACAGGGCCGCCCTTCAGTTGGGGAATTGTGCTCAGACCTGCGCTTCGGGCAGGTGAACCACCAGGCCGTCGAGCTCGGGCCCGAGCGTGATCTGGCAGGACAGGCGGCTGGTCTCGCTCGGTTCGCAGGCGGCGAATTCCAGCATTTCGGCTTCGGGGTCAGAGGCCGGGCCGACCTTGTCGGCCCATTCGGCGGCGACATAGACATGGCAGGTGGCGCAGGCCATCGCGCCGCCGCACTCGGCCGTGATCCCGGCGATATTGTTGGTGCGGGCCGCCTCCATGACGCTTTCCCCGTCCTTCGCTGTGACCGTGGTCCGGTCGCCATCGGCAGAGACAAAGGTGATTGCCGGCATTCTGTCTTTTCCTTTCCTGGTAGTTGCGGTGGCCCGGGCTCAGTTGAGCCGCACAGGCAGGTTGAGCGGGCCGCGGAAGCCGAACCCCCTCCAGACGACGCTGTCGGGGTCGATCAGCTCCATGTTGGGGAAGCGCTCGAAGATCAGCGGCAGCATGATCTTGCCCAGCATCATCCGGGCCAGATGCGTGCCCATGCAGTGATGCGGGCCGCTGCCGAAGGACTGGTGCGGGTTGGGCTTGCGGAATGCGTTGAATTTCTCGGGCTCGTCGAACAGCTCTTCGTCGTGGTTGGCCGAGGCCTGGATGGTCATCACCACGTCCCCCTTGGGGATTTCGAAGCCGCGGATTTCCGTGTCCTCGGTGACCAGGCGCGAGCTCGCCTGGATCGGCGCGACCCATCGCACCCCCTCCTCGAAGGCCGAGCCCCAATTGCCGGTCCGCTTCAACTCCTCCAGCTGGTCGGGGTTGGTGAGAAGCCCGTAGAGGATTGTCAGAAGGGCGTCGCGCGGTTCGTTGATTCCGCCGCCGATGGCAATCTTGATATTGGCCACGATCTGGCTCATCGGGATCGGATCATCGGCATTGATCATCACCGACAGCGCCGATTGGTCGGGGTCGGCCTTGAGCCGCGGCACGTGACTTGCGATCTTGGCGTTCATCGCCTTGTTGGCCCTGTCGACGCGTTCAAAGGGCTCGTCCGCCCAGCCGAAATTCCCGGCGCCGTCGATCAGCGCCTGCGACCAGAACTGCATCTCCTCGTCGGTCGAGTCGGGAATGCCCAGAATGATCGCCAGAATGCGCGCCGCCAGCGGCCCGGAGAGCGCGGGGAACAGATCGACGATTTCGCCGCGGGGCAGGCGGTCGAGATAGGCTTTCGCCGCCTCCTCGTAGGCAGGCCCCCAAAGGGTCTTCAGGTTCTTCGGCGAAAAGGTCGGGGCCATCGCCATGCGTTCGCGCATGTGCTCCTCGCCATCCTTCCGCATGAGGGTATGCGCGCCAAAGGCCCGCTCCATCGGCGTGCCCGGGTCGTTGGAGCTGAAAAGCTCCGGGTTGTCCTTGACGGCGCGCGTATCCGCGGCCTTGGTCAGCAGCGTTCTGCCGACGGATTTCACGCGCAGGACGGGTGCCTCTGCGCGAAGGCGTTTGTAGATGGGATACGGATCTGTCGTCAGGTGATCGATGGTGATCACGTCGTCAAACGGTGCCAGAGCCATGGTGGTCGATCCTCCCTGTCAAGCCGCTCCAGAATGAGATCTGGAAGCGCAGCCCATAGGTAAGCCATGCCATTGCATCTAACAATCACATGACTCTGATTGATATGATCAGTTTTGTTGATTAAGTTTGGTCTCAAGCTGGCGGCGGAGGAGGCCCTCGGTCATGAAACAATCTGCGGCATTGGGGGTGGACTTCGCGGCCCTGCGGACCCTGCGCCTGGTCTACGAGCACCGCTCGTTCACCAGCGCCGCCCTGTTCCTGAACGTCAATCAATCCGCGGTAAGCTACACCATTGACAAGCTGCGCCGTGCCTTTGACGACCCGCTGTTCTTCCGCCAGGGCGGCAAGGTCGTGCCGACCGAGCGCTGCTCGGCAATCATCGGCTCCGTGACGCGCATGATCGACGAGTTCGAACAACTCACCACGCCGGCCACCTTCGAGCCCGAGACCGAGCAGCACCGGTTCACAATCGCCTGCAACTACTACGAAAGGCAGCTGATCATTCCGCCTGTGGTTACCGCCTTGCGCAGCGCAGCGCCGGGCATCCGCTTGGAGATGATCAATTCGACCTCCGAGGGCGACCAGCAACTGAAGCGGTCCGAGGCCGACCTGTTGATCGGCCCGCTGCGCCCGGAGGAGAATGAGTTCTTCTGCCGGAAACTGCTGGACGAGCACTATGTCTGCATCATGGATGCGGCGAACCCGCTGGCCGGCAAGCCACTGACCATGGAAGACTATGTCGGCTCCAAGCATGTGACCGTCACCTACGGCGGGAACTGGAAGTCGCGCCATCTGGTCGAGCTTGAGCGCATGGGGGTGAAACTGAGCACCATCCTGGCCGCACCCAGCCCCGCAGGGATTGAAAAACTGGTCGCCGGCACGGACTTGGTGGCCACGATTCCCAGCCGGATCGCAGGCGCGCTCGGGCCTTCGATCCATGTCGCCGACAGCCCCTGTCCGGCCCCGTTCGATGTCTATCTGGTCTGGACCACGCGCACCCATCACTCGCCGCGGCACGCCTGGCTGCGGGGGGTGATCTCGGATCGCGTGAAGACCTGTGTCGCGCCCTGACCGCGGCCCCGCCCCCGGGGGCTCAGCGCCGCGGGATCAGAGGCGATACGGGCAAGGGCCCGCGGCGCAGCGCCAGATCAAAATATTCGATGGCATCGATCCGGACAAAAAAATTGCCAAGTTTCACTGGCCCGGATACCAAGAGGGGGCGGTCATCTAGGAGGAGCTCTGTCCGCGTAGAGGATATGAATAGGGATGGTCTTGGCCGGCGCGGCTTCCGAAAGCACTCTGATCGGAACGTGCACAGCGGCTCTGGCCCCAGGGAGGACACATGAAATTCGAGTTGCTCAGGAAATCTGCGCTGGCGGTGGCGGCCGTCTGCGTCTCGGCGGTGACCGCCAACGCGCAGGAATACACCTTCAAGCTGCACCATCTGCTCAGCGCCAAGGCTCCGGCGCAGACCCAGATGCTGGAACCGTGGGCGCGCCAGGTCGAGGAAAACTCCGGCGGGCGGGTCAAGATCGACATTTACCCGTCGATGACCCTGGGCGGCCGTCCGCCTGAGCTGGTGCAGCAGGTCCGCGACGGCGTTGTCGACCTGGTCTGGACCGTCAACGGCTACACTCCCGGCCTGTTCCCCCGCACCGAGGTGTTCGAACTGCCGACCGTGTTCAAGAACGACCCCGTCGCCGCGAACAAGGCCATGTTCGACATGTTCGAAAGCGATCTGCGCGAGGAATACAAGGGCGTCGAGGTGATGTTCCTGCATGTGCATGCCGGCCAGGCGATCCACATGCGCGACAAGGCGGTCCACAGCCCTGCCGATCTGAAGGGCACCAAGCTGCGCATCCCGACCCGCACCGGCGCCTGGGTGATCGAGGCGCTCGGCGCGGATCCGGTCGCGATGCCTGTCCCCGAACTGCCGCCGTCGCTGCAAAAGGGCGTCGTCGACGGGGCCTTCATTCCCTGGGAGATCATTCCGCCGCTGAAGATCCAGGAACAGACCAAGTACCAGATCGAGGGCGTGAACAGCGAGCGCTTCGGCACCACGACGTTCCAGGTTTCCATGAACAAGGCCCGCTGGGACAGCCTGCCGCCCGACATTCAGAAAGCGTTCAAGGACGCGTCCGGGCGCGACTGGTGGGCGAAGGTCGGCGAAGTCTGGCGCGGAACCGATGACTTCGGTATCGGCGTGGCGGTCAAGGCCGGCAACGAGCACATCGTGCTGAGCGAAGAGGAAACCCAGGCTTTCCGCGATGCTCTGGCGCCGGTGGTCGACCGCTGGATCGAGGATGTCTCGTCCAAGGGGATCGACGGCGCCGCGTTGGTTCAAAAGGCCACTGACCTGATCGCCGCGAACAGCGACGCGAACTAAGGGCTTCGTCCCGAAGAAAATGACCGCCCCGTCCGGACTGGCCGGGGCGGTCGCCACGATGCTCGACGGGCTGCGATTTTCCTGGAGCCTGGCCTATTTCAGGCCGCACTGCCTCTCGGCCAGGTGCATCTGCGCCTCGGCCCGCAGAAGCCAGTCGCGAACGGCGTCTTCGGACACCGCATTCGCGGTCAGGCGAAGGCACAGGGCAGAGCTCACGAAGGACCAGCCCGCGCGGAGATAGACATCTGCCAGATCCTGAAGCGACTCCGGTCCGAGTGTCGAGAGATGCGCTGACAGCTGCCCGAACCGGGCTTCAAGCGCTTCCGCGGCCGGATGGAATTCAGAAGGCCCCGCATCCTTCCTCTCGGCGCGGAGGCGGGCAACCAGGGCCTGCAGTCCCGCGCCCCGATCGCGAATGAGACGGCGGAACAGGAAGTCCTGCGCCTGCATGCCCGTCGTCCCTTCGTAGATCGTCAGGATGCGGGCATCGCGCAGGTATCGCTCAACCGGCCATTCCCGCGTGTAGCCCGCGCCGCCGAGGACCTGCAGCGCGCCGCTTGCGGCCTCGAACGCCATCTCGCCTCCGAAGGTCTTTGCGAGGGGCAGCAGGAACGCCGCCCGCGCGGCGGCCTCCTCGTCGCCTGCGCGGGCGTCATCGAGCGCGCAGGCGACCTCGAGGACAAGCGCCACGAGGATCGCGGCCCGCATATCGAGCCCGCGGAGCTGGCGCTGGACATCGGCATGGTCCGCGATCGGGACGGGCGGCCGGTCCGCGGGCCCGCCCTGCCGGCGCTCGGCCGCGTAGGCCCGGGCGACGGCGGCTGCCCGCAGGGCGATGCCCGCACCTTGCCCGGCCACCTGGAGCCGCATCAGCTCGATCATGCCGAAGAGGGTCGGCAGGCCCCGTCCGGGCGCGCCCAGCATCACCCCCCGGGCGGCCTCGAAGCGCAGGACGCAGGTGGGCGAGCCGTGCAGGCCGAGCTTGTCCTCGATCCGCTCGACGGAGATCCCGTTTGGCCCGCCGCCCTCGGCCAGGTTCGGGACAAGGAACAACGACAGGCCGCGCGTGCCCTCCTCCGCCGTTCCGGTGCGGGCCAGGAGCAGGTGCCCGATGCGGTCGGCGAAATCGTGGTCGCCGAAGGAGATCCAGCACTTGGTGCCGTCAATCCGCCAGCGCTCGCCGTCCTGGACGGCCCGGGTGCGGATCCTCCCGACGTCCGATCCGGCGTCGGGCTCGGAGATGCAGATCGTCGCCGTCCACGCGCCCGAGGCGAGCTTCGGCGCCCAGCTCGCCGCCAGCTCCGGCGCGGCCTCGGACAGCAGATGGGCCGCGGCCCGGCTCGCGCCCGCCGCCATCATGAAAGCGGTGGCCGCCCCCTCGAAGGCGAGGTTCGCGGCGGCCTGGACCGCGAGCGGCAGTCCCTGCCCGCCGACATCCGGCGCGAGGTCCGGCGCGATCCATCCGTCCGCCCCGAGCCTTCGGTAGGCCGCGCCATATCCCTTGGGCGTCACCACCCTTCCCTCGACGAGGCCGCAGCCCTCGGCGTCGGCGCTTGCGCCGAGCGGCACCAGGAGGTCGTCGGCCAACCGCCCGGCCGCGCCGAGGATCTGGGAAAGGCCGGTCCGGTCCAGCCCCATGGCCTCGATCCTGTCCATGCAGCCAGGCGTGGCCTCCATGAGGTCGAGAATGCGTTCCTTCATCGCGGCGGCAGCCTCACGCCGCCGTCGAGGCGGATGACCTCGGCGTTCAGGTAGGCGTTGGTGATGCAGAAGGCGACGGCCTCGGCGAATTCGGACGGCGCGCCCAACCGCTGCGGGAACGGGATGGAGGCCGCGATGCCCTGCCGGACCTCCTCCGGCAGCTCACCCAGAAGCGGGGTGGCGAAGATCCCCGGCGCGACCGTGTTGACGCGGATGCCCACCCGCGCGAGTTCGCGGGCCGCGGGCAGCGCGAGCGAGACGATCCCGCCCTTGGAGGCGGCATAGGCGGCCTGGCCGAGCTGCCCGTCGAAGGCCGCGACCGAGGCGGTGTTGACGATCGCGCCCCGCGCCCCCCCTGCGTCGGGGTCGTTCCCGGCCATCCGCGCGGCGGCGAGACGCATCATGTTGAAGGTCCCGATCAGGTTGACGCGGATGACCCGCTCGAAGGCGGCGAGGTCCATCGGCCCCTCGCGCCCGACGATCCGGGCGGCGGTGCCGATCCCGGCGCAGTTGACAAGCCCGCGCAGCGCCCCCCGCGCCTCGATGGCGGCGTCGAAGGCGGCCCCGGCGTCGGGATCGGTGACATCGACGGTCTGCACCCCCGCGCCGGTCCTCTTCGCGACCTCCGCGGCGGCGGCCTCGTCGCGGTCGAAAACCGTCACCGCTGCGCCGAGATCGGCCAGATGCTCCGCCGTCGCCGCGCCAAGACCCGAAGCGCCGCCCGTGACCACGATATGCGCGCCCTTGACCTCCATCACGCGGCCCTCACCGTCGAGAGCGCGATCACCCGGGGATCGTCCGACCAGAGGCTGGCGACGACATCCGCGCGGTGGCGCAGCACCGCCCGCTGGTTGATGGAGCCCTTGTCGGTGACCTCGCCGTTCTCGAAGGAAAGCGGCACGTCGAGGAACATCATCCGCACGACCCGGCTTGCCGAGCCCGTGGCCTGGGCCGCATGCGCCTCGAGCATCTTCGCGGCCGTCTCCCGGACCTTGGGGTGGTTGAGAAGCGCCTCGCCGTCGAGCGCCGCGTCGCCCGCGATGGCGCGCAGCGCCGACCAGTCCGGCAGCACCAGCGCGCCCAGTTCGGTATGCCCCTCTCCGGCGATCACCACATCGGCCGCGAGCCCCTTGAGGTCGTCGGTCAGCTTCGCCCGGAGCGGGCCGACCGCGACCCAGGTTCCGGAGGCGAGCTTGAAGTTCTCCGCCAGCCGCCCGTCGAAGTAGAACCCGGCCGCCGGGTTGCCCTCCTCCACGAAGCGGAAGGCGTCGCCGAAGCAGTAGTAGCCCTCCTCGTCGAAGGCCCTGGCCGAAAGCTCCGGGTTGCGCCAGTAACCCGGCGTCACGGAGGGGCTCTTGACCCGGCCCTCCAGCTTGTCGCCCTGCGGGACGAGCTTGAAGGTCACGCCATGCGCCGGGATGCCGATATTGCCCGCGCGCTCCTGCCGCTCGGTGCACATCAGCGCGAAGGGGCCGGTCTCGGTGGAGCCGAAGCCGGTGCACAGGAGCACGCCCCCCGGCACCATCTCGTCCGCGACCCGCGTGATCCGGTCCCAGACCGGCTGGCTCATCCCCGCGCCGGCATACATCAGCATCTGGAGCCGCTTGAAGAAGGTCTCGCGCAGCGCGTCATCGGTCTCCATCGCGTCGAGCAGCATCTGGTAGCCGAGCGGCACGTTGAAATACCAGGTGGGAGAGATCTCGCGCAGGTTGCGGATCGTCCGGTCGATCAGGCCCGGCGTGGGCCGGCCGTCGTCGATATGGAAGGTGCCGCCGTTGTAGATGACGAGGTTGAAGACCTTGTTGCCCGCCGCCGTGTGGTTCCAGGGCGCCCAGTCGACCACCACGGGCGGGGTGTCGGCCATGAAGGCATAGCACTGCCGGACCATCTGCTGGTTGGCGCACAGCATGGCGTGGGTCTGGATCACCGCCTTGGGGGTGCCGGTGGTGCCCGAGGTGAAGAGGAACTTCGCCACGCTGTCGCCGGTGACGGCGGCATGGGCGGCCTCCATGTCGGGGCTGTGCGGGCTGGCCGCGAGCCGCTCGAAGGAAAGCGTGGTCCGGCCGGGCAGCTCGCCGCTGACCGAGACGACGGGAATCTCGGGCCCGAAGACCGCCTCGATCGCCGGGGCGAAGGGCTCTGCCTCTTCCACGAAGATCATCCCCGGCGTCAGTTGCGCGGCGACGTCGCGGAGCTTTCCGAAGCTGTCGTCGCTCAACGCGTAGGCCGGGGCGAGCGCGGCCGAGGGCACGCCCACATGCTGCGCCCCGAGCGCCATGAGCCCGTGCGCGACCGAGTTGCCCGAGAGGATCAGCAGCGGCCTCTCGGGCGACAGCCCCACCGAGATCAGCGCCGACCCGATCGAGCGGATCCTGGCCGCGCCCTCGCCATAGGTGGTGCGCCGCCAGGCGCCATCAGGGCCGCGCTCGGCCATCCAGACGCGGTCCGGGTCGGCGGCGGCCCATTCGAGAAAGCGGTCCGTCATGGAGCGCGGATAGGGGGCGAGCGGCTCGTCCTGCCAAACCAGGACCGAGCCGTCCGGCCGGGTCTCGTGCCGGACCGATGGCGACCAAAGCGCGACCTCGCGGTGTTCCATGTGACCTCTCACCCCCCTTTTTTCGCCTCCTCCCAGGCGAGTCTCATATTGACTCGCGCGCCCGATTTTGTCTACTAGGAAACAAAGTGGACGCCGCTGCGAGCGTCCGTGCCGGGGAGAACGCCATGAATGCCAAGGCCGGATCGGCCCTCGTCACCTACGCGCTGAAGGGGAGCGTCGCCGTCATCGGGCTGAACCGCCCCGAGAAGCGCAATGCCATCAGCGACGGGGTCGTGGCGGCGCTCGACGAGGCCGTGGGCCGGGCCGCGGATGAGGCGCGCGCCGCCGTCATCCATGGCGAGGGGCCGCATTTCTGCGCCGGCCTCGACCTTGGCGAACATGTCGAGAAGACACCTTTCGAGGCGGTGAAGAACTCGCGCCTCTGGCACCGCGTCTTCGAGCGGATCGAGCGGGGCACGATCCCTTACGTCTCGGCCCTGAAGGGCGCGGTGGTCGGCGGCGGCTTCGAGCTTGCGGCCGCGACGCATATCCGGGTGGCCGAGGACAGCGCCTTCTTCGCCCTGCCCGAAGGCACGCGGGGCATCTTCGTCGGCGGCGGCGGCTCGGTCCGCATCGCCCGGCTGATCGGCGCGGCGCGGATGGGCGACATGATGCTCACCGGCCGCTCGGTAAGCGCCCCGGACATGGAGCGCTGGGGCGGCGTCAGCTACCTGACCGGCGAGGGCGAGGCGCTTGGCAGGGCGACCGAGCTGGCCGCGCGGACCGCCGAGAACGCCGAGATGTCGAACTACGCGATCCTGAACGCGCTGCCGCGCATCCAGGACATGTCGTCGGAGGACGGTCTCTTCCTTGAATCGATCATGTCGTCCCTCACCTCGGCGACGCCCGAGGCCGAGGAGCGGCTCCGCGCCTTTCTTGAAAAGCGCGCGGGCAAGGTGAAGGCGCCCGGCCATGGATGAGCTGGCCGGTGCCCCCGTCCGGGACGATCTGCGCCTCGGCCCGCTGCAGGGTTCCCTCGGGTTCCTGCTTCGCCTGTCGCAGCTCGTCGCGTTCGAGGATTTCTACGCCGCCTTCGCCGAAGCCGACGCGCGGCCGGGCGAGATCTCGGTCCTGATGCTGATCGGCGAAAACCCGGGCATCCGGCAGGGGGTGCTTGCACGGAACCTGCTCATCAAGCGCGCCCATATGGCCAAGATGGTCCGCAACTTCGAGAAGGCCGGCCTCGTCACCAAGTCGGTGCCGCCGGACGACAAGCGGGGCGTCGAGCTGCGCCTGACGGCGCAGGCGGAGAGGCACCTCGAAAAGGTCAGGCCCGCTTTCGCCGCGCACGAGGCGGGCGCGCGGCACGGGCTCGATGCGGCGGAGGAGGCGGAGCTGAAGCGCCTGCTGCGGAAGTTCCTCGGCATGCCGGAGACGGGAGGACAGCCATGAACATCGACGACCTGGTCGCCATCGACTTCCACACCCACGCCGAGGAACCCTGCAACCATGCCCGGGACGACGGCTACAACGAATTCCAGGCCGGCATGGCGGCCTATTTCAAGAACCCCGCCGGCACCGAGGGGATGCTGCCCACGGTCGAGCAGACCGCGGCCTATTTCCGCGAGCGCAGGATCGGCGCGGTGATCTTCCCCGTCGACAGCGAACGCGAGACCGGGTTCCGGCGCTATTCGAACGAGGATGTGGCGAGGATTGCCGCCGAGAATGACGATATCCTGATCCCCTTCGCCTCGATCGATCCGGCCAAGGGGCGCGCGGGCGCGCGCGAGGTGCGCCGCCTGGTGCGGGAGTTCGGGGTGCGGGGGTTCAAGTTCCATCCCACCATGCAGGGGTTCTTCCCCAACGACCGCAGCGCCTATCCGCTCTACGAGGCGATCGAGGAGGAAGGAGCGATCGCGCTCTTTCACACCGGCCAGACCGGGGTCGGCTCGGGGATGCGCGGCGGCATGGGAATGCGGCTGAAATACTCCAACCCGATGCATGTCGACGATGTCGCGGTCGATTTCCCGGACATGCCCATCGTCCTCGCGCATCCCTCGTTCCCCTGGACCGAGGAGGGGCTCGCGGTCGCCCAGCACAAGCCCAATGTCTATGTCGACATGTCGGGCTGGTCGCCAAAATATTTCCCGCCGCTCTTCGTCCACTATGCGAACACGATCCTGAAGAAGAAGATGCTCTTCGGCTCCGACTGGCCCGCGATCACGCCGGACCGCTGGCTGTCGGATTTCGAGACGATAGGCATCCGGGAGGAAGTCAAGCCGCTGATACTGAAGGAGAATGCGAGGCGGCTGCTGAACATCTGACGACATGACAATCAGGGAGGATAAGATCATGTCAAATCTGAAGCTCACGGCCGCCCTCGCGGCGGTGCTTGCGCTGTCGACGATGGCAGAGGCGCGCGAGCTGCGCGTCGGCTCGGGCGCGCCGCCGCCGCACCCCGCGACCAGCCATCTCTACAACGGCCTGATCGAATACCTGCCCGAGGAGTCGAACGGTGAGATGACCGCCGTCTTCCTCGGCCCCGAGGTGGTCAATCTCGGGCAGATGAAGGACGCGCTCCAGACCGGCCTCATCGACGTGGGCAACCTGCTGCCGCTCTACTTCCCGGCGGAACTGCCGAACTTCGCTCTTGCCGGCGAGCTGTCGCTCTCGGCGCGCGATCCTCACGCGGTGGCGGCGGCGCTGACCGAATACACTGTCACCTGCGCGAGCTGCCAGGACGAGATGTCGGATTTCGGCATCGTCTTCCTCGGGTCGGGGTCGTCCGATCCCTACATGCTCCTGACCAAGGAGCCCGTGACCACGGCGGCCGATCTCGAAGGCATGCGCCTGCGCTCGGGCGGGGCCCCCTATTCGCGCTGGGCCGAGAACTTCGGTGCAGTGCCGGTCTCGATCAGCGTGCTCGAGACCTTCGAGGCGATGAGCCAGGGCACGATCGATGGCTCGATGGCCTCGATCGGCGACCTGCTCGCCTTCCGCCTCGTGGAACTGGTGAAGCACGTCACGCCGGTTCCGCTGGGCACCTATTTCTCGACCTCGAACTTCGCGACGGCGAAGGCGACCTGGGCCGACATGTCGGTCGAGGAGCGCGAGCAGCTGATGCGCGCGGCCAACCGCGCCAACGCCAACTTCACCCAGCGCTGGGGCTATGATTTCGCCGAGATCGCCGAGAAGGCGGCGCTGGACGCCGGGATCGAGTTCCACGAGGCCGACCCCTCGCTCGTCGAAGCGGCGGCCGGCTTCGCCGAGGCGGACCGCGCCCGGGCGGCCGAGATCTCGAAGGAGCGTTTCGGAATGGACGACGCGGAAGAGCGCGTGGCCGAGTTCATCGCCCTCGTCAAGAAATGGGAGGCGATCTCGGACGAGGTCGGCCACGACCGCGACGCCATGATCGAGAAGGTCTGGGACGAGGTCTGGAGCAAGGTCGACCTCGCCAGCTACGGCATGTGAAACCGACCGGGCCGGCGCGCGCCCCGCGCCGGCCCCCTTATTCCGGGATCCCTGAGATGGACACCATCGAGAACTTGGCCGACCGGCTGGCCCAGGCGCTTGCGCTGATCGGCGCGATCGGCGTGGCCGCGCTGCTCCTGCACGTCGCGGCGGACGTGGCGAGCCGCAACCTGCTCGATCGCCCGATCCCCGCGACCAACGAGATCGCCTCGCGCTATTACATGGTCGCCCTCGCCTTCCTGCCGCTTGCCTGGGTGGAGCGCCGCGGCGGCATGGTCCGGGTGGAATTCTTCGAGGCGGTTGCCTCGCCGGGCCTGATGCGGGTTTCGGAGATCCTCGTCGCCCTGCTCGCCACCGCGGTCTATTTCGTGCTCGCCGGCGTGACCTGGGCGGATGCGCTCGGGAACTGGCGGATCGGCGCCTTCGTCGACGTGCTTGGACGCCAGGTCGCCGTCTGGCCCACCTATTTCCTGCCTCCGACCGGCTTCGCGTTGGCCGGTGCCGTGACGCTCCTGCGCGCGGTCACCGTGCTGCTGAGAGGAACATGAGATGAGCGTCGAGACGGGCTTTTGGGGCATCGCCGCGCTGCTGGTGCTGCTCGCGCTGCGGGTGCCGGTGGCGCTGTCGCTGATCGTGGTGTCGTTCGGCGGGATCGCGGCGATGCTTGGGGTCACCCCGGCGCTCGGGATCCTCTCCAACACCCCCTACAGCTTTGCGGCCAGCTGGACGCTGAGCGCCGTGCCGATGTTCCTCCTGATGGGCTTCGTCGCCTATCACGCGCAGCTGACCGCCGGGCTCTTCGACGCGGCGAAGGCGCTTCTGAGACGCCTGCCCGGGGCGCTCGCCATCGCCTCGATCTTCGCCTGCTCGGCCTTCGCCGCCGTCTGCGGTTCCTCCCTCGCGACCGCCGCCTCGATGGGGCGGATCGCCATCCCCGAGATGCTGCGGGCGGGATACTCTCCCACGCTCGCCGCCGGATCCATCGCCGCCGGGGGGACCATCGGCGCGCTGATCCCGCCTTCGATCCTCATGATCATCTACGGCGTCTTCGCCGAGACCTCGATCACCGCGGTCTTTCTCGGGGGGATATCCGTCGGGGTCCTGACCGCCGTCAGCTATGCGCTCGTCGTCCTTGCCTTCGCCTGGGCGCGGCCCGACATGGTGCCGCGCCGCCCGATCGAGGAAGACGAGATCGGCGCTGTCGAGGCGCTGCGGCGCGTCTGGCCGGTGCTCGTGCTCATCGCGATCGTCTTCGGCGGGCTCTTCTCCGGCTTTTTCACCGCCACCGAGGCCGGCGCGGTCGGCGCGGCCGGGTCGATCCTGATCTCGACGGCCGTGGGGCGGCTGACGCGCACCGCCATCCGCGATGCGCTGCTCGAGACGCTGACGACGACCACCTCGCTGCTGATCATCGGCATCGGCGCGGCGATGTTCACCCGCTTCCTCGGCCTTACCGGGCTGTCGGGGTTCCTCTCGGCGCAGGTGCAGGCCGCCGATATCGGCTATGGCGAACTGATGTTCATCGTGGTGCTGGTCTATCTCGCGCTGGGGATGTTCATGGAGCCCTTCGGCGCGCTTCTGGTGACGCTGCCAGTCTTCATCCCGATCCTGAATGCCGAGGGCATCAGCCTGATCTGGTTTGGCGTGCTGGTGGTGAAGCTGCTGGAGATCGGGATGATCACGCCCCCCGTGGGGCTGAACGTCTTCGTGATCCGGAACGTGGCGCAGGACCAGGTCACCACGCTTCAGGTCTTCCGGGGGGTCGCCCCGTTCTTCCTGGCCGATCTCGCGGTCACCGCGCTGATCATCGCCGTTCCCTCGCTGGTGCTTTGGCTCACGTAGGGCGTTTCATCCCCTTCTGGTGATCCGGTGCGAGGGGGCGGCCGCCTCTCCGCACCGATCAGCCGGCGCGCGGGGCGGTTCCCCCCGCCTTCCGGCTGCCCTTCGCCGGGGCTGACGCCAGGGCCCTGCGGCGCTCAGCGCACCGGGTCTTTGTGAATGATCACATCCGTTCCCGGATAGGCCTCGAGGATGGCGCGTTTCAGCCCCGCGCCGATGTCATGCGCCTCGGTCAGTGTGAGCTTGCCGTCGAGCTCGATATGCAGGTTCACGAAGATGGTGGAACCGGCCGAGCGCGTGCGCAGGTCGTGGTATCCGTGCAGGCCCGGCCAGTGTTTCACGATCTCTTCGATCCCGGCCACGACCGCAGGGTCGGCGGCGCGGTCCATCAGCGCGTCCCAGGCCCCCTTGCCGATGCCCAGCGCCCCCACCGCCAGCATCGCCGCGGCGCCGATCGCGACCGCGCTGTCGATCTGGGTCAGCCCGAACTGCGCCGAGGCCCAGAGCGCCGCGATCGCGCCCAGATTGGGCAGCAGGTCGCCCATGTAATGCAGCGAATCGGCCCGCACCACCCGGCTGCCGGTCTTTCGGGCCACGCGCCGCTGCCAGAGCACCAGCGCCAGCGTCAGGAGGATCGAGGCGCCCATGACCAGCGCGCCGCGGCCCTCGGCGGCGATGGGGGCGGGGGTCTCGGACAAGAGCCGCGCCACCGCGGCCCAGGCGATCACCCCGCTCGAGGCCAGGATGAACACCGCCTGTCCCAGCGCGGCCAGGTCCTCGGCCGAGCTATGGCCGAAGGCATGGTCCTGGTCCGGGGGCCGCGCGGCGTAAAAGATCGCAGCCAGCCCGCCCAGCGAGATCATCAGGTCCAGCGCGGAATCCGCCAGCGAGGCCGCGATCGACAGCGCCCCCGTCGCGCCCAGCGCCCAGAGCTTCAGCGCCACCAGCACCAGCGCCACGCTGACCGAGGCCAGCCCGGCCGAGAGGTTCAGATTGGTGTCTCTGGACATGAGCGGGCTCCGTGCGGGAAGGGCGGCGCCTGCCTAGCGCGGGTCGCGCGCGGCTGGCAAGGGGTCAGTCGCGGGTCTCATCGGGCCTCACGCCCCACAGATCGGCCTTGGGTGCCCAGCCCGACACGCCGTCGGCGCTGATCTTGCACCAGCCGGGCTCGCACTCGCCCAGCCGCGCGACCACGCCCAGCTCGGCATGGGCGTTCACGGCGGCGTCTCCGGCGGGGCGGCGGCGCATCGCCAGCATGTCCTTCTCCACGATCACCGTGCGCACGCCCGAGAGCAGCGAGTAATGCATCCAGCCGCCCAGGCCATCGCGGTCGCGCACCCGGCGCCAGTGGCCGTATTCGGCGGTGATCTCCAGCGGCATGTTGCGGCGCTTGTAGACCCAGTCGATGCGATGCGTCAGGCTGGGGCCGCGGCGCACATTGCCTTCGGCGGCCTTCAGCGAGACGAAGCGGGGCAGGGGCAGGTTGGTGACCGGGCCGCGCTCGCCCGCCGCCGCTGCGGTCACCAGAAACAGGGCCACCCCCAGCATGGTGAGAAAAATGCGCATGCCCGCCTCGTCTGCCTCTTTTTTCGAAGTCTTCTTGTCGCCTGCCCGACGGGGGCTTGTGCCTTGCCCCGTTGTCGGACAGTTTGCCAATATGCGCCGCGCAAGGAAAGCACAGGGAGGTTCCGAATGCCCACTCCACGTCTGAGTGTTGTCGTCACGCGACGGTTGCCCGAACCCGTCGAGACCCGGCTCAAGGAACTCTTCGATGTCGAGCTTTCGGAAACCGATGCCAAGATGGGCCGCGACGAGCTGGTCGCGGCGATGCAGCGCGCCGACGTGCTGGTGCCCTGCGTGACCGACCAGATCGACCAGGCGATGCTGGCCGCCGCCGGCGACCGGCTGAAGCTGATCGCCAATTTCGGTGCGGGCGTCGACCATATCGATGTGCACACCGCCCGCCAGCGCGGCATCCTGGTGTCGAACACCCCGGGCGTGGTGACCGAGGACACCGCCGACATGACCCTCGCCCTGATCCTGGCCGTGGTGCGCCGCATCCCCGAGGGGCTGGCGGTCATGCAGGCCGGCGACTGGGAGGGCTGGGCCCCCACCGCCTTCATGGGCGGGCGCATCGCGGGGCGGCGGCTGGGCATCCTGGGAATGGGCCGGATCGGACAGGCGGTGGCGCGCCGGGCCAAGGCCTTCGGCATGCAGGTGCATTACCACAACCGCAAGCGCGTGCATGCGCAGATCGAGGAAGAGCTCGAGGCCACCTATTGGGAGAGCCTCGACCAGATGGTCAGCCGGATGGACGTGATCTCGGTCAACTGCCCGCATACGCCCTCGACCTTCCACCTTCTCAACGCGCGGCGGCTGAAGCTGATGAAGCCCGGCGCGGTGGTCGTGAACACCTCGCGCGGCGAGGTGATCGACGAGAACGCGCTGACCCGGATGCTGCGCGCGGGCGAGATCGCGGGGGCGGGGCTCGACGTGTTCGAGCATGGCCACCAGATCAACCCCCGCCTGCGCGAGCTGCCCAATGTGGTGCTGCTGCCGCATATGGGCTCGGCCACCGTCGAGGGAAGGGTCGAGATGGGCGAGAAGGTGATCATCAATATCAAGACCTTCGCCGACGGCCACCGCCCGCCCGACCTGGTGGTGCCCTCGATGCTGTGACCCTCCGGTGACAAGGATGCCCTCGTGACCCAGCCCAGACCGACCTTCGGCGCCGCTCCCCATGCGGCCTGGTTCCTGATCGCCGTCAGCCTGTATTTCGCGGCCCAGATCGTGCTGCGCCTGATCCTGGGCGGGGCGCTGGAGACCGACGAGGCCGAGATGATGGTCATGACCCCGGGGCTGCGCCTGGGCTATGGGCCGCAACTGCCGCTCTATAACTGGCTGCAGGTTGCGCTGTTCGCGCTGTTCGGCAAGTCGCTGTTCGCCCTGTCCCTGCTGAAGAACCTGCTGCTGTGGCTGACCTATGTGCTGACCTTTGCCGGGCTGCGCCTGTTCATGCCTGCGGGCCTGGCCGTCGCCGGGGCGCTGTCGCTCTTCCTGCTGCCCGATGTCGCGTGGGAGGCGCAGCGGGCCACGACCCATTCCAACATGCTGCTGGTCACCTGCGCGGCAACGCTGGCGGCGTTTTTCTGGACGCTGAAATCCGGGCGCTGGGCGGCCTATGTTGCCTTGGGCCTGGCGCTGGGGCTGGGCGGGCTGGCCAAGTACAATTACTGGCTGGTGCCGCTGGGGCTCTATGCCGCGGGGCTGAGCATCGCGGCGCTGCGGCCCCGGCTGCTCTGCGCGCGCATGGCCGTGGTGCCGGTCATCGCCGGCCTGGTTCTGGCGGCCCCTTATGGCTGGATGCTGCGCAACCCGGAACTGGCCTTTTCCTCGACCCACAAGCTGAAGATGGCACAGGCCGCCCAGCCGTCTTCGGGGCTGGCCTCGGGCCTGCCTGCCCTGTTCGAAGGCATGGCTGCTCTGGCCGTGCTGCCGGCTCTTGTGGCGCTCGCCCTCTACCTCGCCTTCCGGAGCCGCGCCGCAGGGGCCGCATCTGAGCGCGCGGAGGCGGCGGCTGTGCGCCTGCTCTGGCGCGCCTCGGCCCTGGTCGCGCTTGTGCTGGCGGCCGGCGTGGTGGCGGCGGGGGTCGGGCATGTCACCCCGCGCTGGCTGTTGCCGCTGGCGTTTCTGGCCGTGCCCGCGCTGTTCGTGGGGCTGTTCGGGCGCCTCGCCGGCCGTGGCCCGCTGGCCTATTACGCGGTGCTGGGCCTTCTGGCGGTGGCGGTCATGACCGGCCTGTGCTTCGACCGATACAAGCAGACCGCCCGCCGCGCCGTCGACTTCGCCCCGCTGCCCGGGCGGTTGCAGCAGATCGCGGACATGTCTCACACGCCTGTTGTGGCCGAGTTCTTCGTCGCGGGAAACCTGGCGCGGTCGCAGCCGGAATGGCGCGTTTCCCCCTATCTGGCCTTTGCCGCGCCACGCTTTGGCGGCGAGACGGTGCTGTTCCTGTCGCGGCAGGGCATCCCCCCCGATCTGCCGTCGGGAATGGCCCAGGCGGGCTGGCCGCGCGAGGCCTCCGCCGAGGTTCTGGAGCAGGGCGAGGTCGTTCTGGGCTTTGACAGTTCGGACAAGCCGCTGCCGCTGAGCTATTGGCTGGTCAGGACGCCTGCGCTGGATTGAACAGGTCGGATTCGCGCCATGTTGGGTCGGATCGCTCTCGCCCGGCCCTGGCGAATTTGCGTAACTGTGCACAACGCCCAGTCACAGCAGAAGAGCCCTGGCCATGAAAACCCATGTCAAAGCCCTGGTCGTCGGCGGTGGCGCCGTCGGCACCTCGATCGCCTATCACCTGGCCCGCGCAGGCTGGTCGGACGTGATGCTGCTGGAACGCGACGAGCTGACCTCGGGCTCCACCTGGCACGCGGCGGGGCTCTTGCCCTATTTCAACATGTCCTACGCCACGACCCATATCCACGACTACTCCATCAGGTTCTACAAGACGCTGGAGGAGGAGACCGGCCTCAATGCCGGTTTCGCCGTGGTGGGCAACCTGCGGATGGCCCAAAGCCAGGCGCGCATGGACGAATACATGCTCTACGCCTCCACCGCCGAGACCTGCGGCGTGCCCTATGAATGGATGACGCCGGAGCAGATAAAGGAGCGCTGGCCGCTGCTGCGCACCGATGATCTGAAGGGCGCGATCTATCATCCCACCGACGGCTACATAAACCCCGCCGACGTGACCATGGCCATGGCCAGGGGCGCCCGGAGCCGCGGCGTCACGATCGAGCGGAAATGGCAGGTCGACGGCTACGAATGGACAGGCACCGAGTGGAAGGTCACCTGCACGAAGATGGGCGAGAAGGGCGGCAACCTCGTGCCCACCGACGAGAAGGTCGTGATCACCGCCGAGCACGTGGTCACCGCCACCGGCAACCACGCCCAGCGCACCGCGCGCCTGCTGGGGATCAAGATCCCCGCCATCCCGGTCGAGCACCAGTTCATCGTGACCGAGCCCGACCCGGCGCTGGCCGAGTATCGCAAGGCCGGCCACCCCGAGCACCCGGTGCTGCGCGATGCCGACGCCAAATGGTATGTGCGCGAGGAGCGCGGCGGCTGGATCCTCGGCCCCTACGAGCGCGGCGCGCCGGCGCGGTTCGAATACGGCGTGCCCGACAGCTTCCGCGCCGACCTCTTCCCGCTCGACCTGGAGCGGATCGAGGAGGAATACATGTCCATGATCCACCGCATCCCCAGCTCGGAAACGGTGGGCCTGAAGGACGATTTCAACGGCCCCATCTGCTACACCCCCGACGGCAATCCGCTGATCGGCCCCGCGCCGGGGCTGCGCAACATGTGGCTGGCCGAGGGGTTTTCCTTCGGCATCACCGCCGCCGGCGGCTCGGGGGATTACCTCGCCCAGCTGATGGTCGAGGGCGAGGCCGCGATCGACATGGCCAGCCTCGACCCCAGGCGCTTTGGCCCCTGGATGACCACCGAATACGCCGCCCGCAAGAACGAGGAGGCCTATGAGCATGTCTACATCCTCCACCACCCCGACGAGGAGCGCCCCGCCTGCCGCCCGCTGCGCACCGCACCCGCCTATGACCGGCAAAAGGTGCGCGGCGCGCAGTTCGGGCAGGTGAACGGCTGGGAGCGTCCCAACTATTTCGGTGCCTTGGACGCGCCGGAGGATTTTGACCACGACGCGCGTAGCTTCCGCCGCGGCGGCTGGTGGCAATACGCGGTGGAGGAGGCCAGGGCGATCCGCGAGGGCGTCGGCCTGATCGACGCCACCGCCTTCACCAAGCATGTGGTCAGGGGGCCGGGCGCCACGCGGTTCCTCGACTGGTTCACCTGCAACAAGCTGCCCAAGGCGGGGCGGATCAACCTGACCTACGCGCTGACGGCTGCCGGCACCACGCGCACCGAATACACCATCGTTCGGCTGGCCGAGGACGACTATTACCTCGTCTCCGCCGGCGCGTGGTCGGCCTATGACGCCGATTTTCTGCGCAAAGCGGCCGCGGACAAGGCCCCCGAGTTCGGCTACATCGAGATCCAGGACGTCACCACCCAATGGGGCGTCTTCGCAATCGCCGGGCCGAAAACGCGGGACGTTCTGAAAGAGGTGATCAAGGATGCCGAGCCGGACACGGCGCTGAGCAACAAGCGCTTCCCCTGGCTGTCGATGCGCGAGATCGAACTGGGCATGTGCCCGGTCCGCGCCATCCGCGTGGCCTATACCGGCGAGCTGGGATGGGAGCTGCACCACCCGATCGAGATGCAGAACTACCTGTTCGACCTGCTGGAGCAGGCGGGTAAGACACACGGCATGAAGCTGGTGGGCGCCCGCGCGCAGAACTGGCTGCGGCAGGAGAAGAGCTACCGCGCCTTCGGCACGGAACTCGGCCGCGACGCAACGCCTCTGGAGGCCGACCTGCCGCGCTTCGTGGACATGTCCAAGGACTTCCATGGCAAGAAGGCCATGAAGGACACCGGCATCCGCGCCAAATGCTGCACCCTGCTGATCGACGGCCCCGAGGATGCCGACCCCTGGGGGCGCGAGGCGCTCTATGACGGGGAGACGCGCGTGGGGCGGCTGACCTCGGGCGGCTATTCGGTGGCCTTCGGCAAGTCGATCGGCATGGGCTATGTCGCGCCGGAACTGGCACAGCCGGGGACCAGGCTGAAGGTCAGGATGTTCGACCGGCTCTGGGAGGCCGAAGTGGTCGAGGACAGCCCCTACGACCCGAAAAACGAAACCATCCGCAGGGATGGTTAGCCGTCATCCAAAGGCGCGCCTGCGGCGCAAGACATTGTTTCAGCCGCGCAAGCGCGGCTGGCTGCCTCCGGCGGGGATATTTGAGGCCAGAAGAAAGAAGCGGCCCCTTGCAGCTGTCTGAGCGGCAAGGGGCTTTCTCCTGGCGCGGTCATCGGCGTCCCCGCCTGTACCGCAAGGCCGAGCCTGGCCGGAAAAGGTGAACAACCCCTTTCTTCTGGCCCAAAATATCCCCGCCGGAGGCTTCGGGCGCCCGAGCGCCCGAAATACCGGCTCAGGCGCCCTTCTCTTCCATCAGTTCGTCAAAGCACTCCATCGCCTTGGCGGCATACATCATGGCCGGCCCCCCGCCCATCTGGATGGACATGGCCAGCACGTCGCCCACCTCTTCGCGGGTGGCGCCGGCGCGGATCAGCGCCTCCATGTGCAGCACGATGCAGGCCTCGCAGCGCAGCGCGATGGCGATGCCCAGGGCCACGAATTCCTTGGTCTTGAATTCCAGCGTGCCGCCCTCCTTCACCGCGCGGGAGAGTGTGCCGAAGCCGCGGGCGGCCTCGGGGATGGCCTTGTTCAGGCAGCGCAGTTGGTTCTTGGTCGCTTCGCGTTTCTCAATCCAGCTCATGGCGTGCTCCTGTGGTTTTCTTCGCGAGCAAAACCAGCCCCGCGTCCGCGGGGCCTTGATCCGGGTCAAACAGGGGCTGATAAGTCAGGTTTTTCGTGCCAGGAAAGTCAGGTTGTTGGCCGGCATCTCGACGGTTCGGATTTCCTTGATCCCCGCAGCGCGCAGCCAGGCGGTGATCTCGTCCACGGATTTGTAGCCGATCTCCGGGTCCTGTTCGGCGAGGCGCGCGTGAAAGGCGGCGTCGCCCTCGCTGGCGAAGCCGTGGGCGCGGCGGAAGGGGCCGTAGAGGAACAGGAGCCCGCCGGGGGCCAGCGCCCGGGCCGCCTCGGCGATCACCGCCCTGGCCTCGTCGTGGCTGATCAGGTGCAGCAGGTTTACCGTCACGATCAGGTCGAGCGGGCCCAGGCCGGCGGCCCAGCCGGGCTGCGCGGCATCGAGCAGGATCGGACCGGCCAGGTTGGCGAGCCCCGCCCCGGCGGCCCAGGCGCGGATCGAGTCCAGGTTCTGGGGGGCGAGGTCGCTGGGCTGCCAGTCGAGCCCCGGCAGCGCCTCGGCGAAGGCGCGCACATGCTGGCCGGTGCCGCTTGCGATCTCCAGCGCGCGGCCCCGCGCGGGCGCCTCGCGGGTCAGCAGCTCGAGGATGGGCGCGGCGTTGCGCCCGGCCGAGGGGGCGAAACGGCGCCCGTCCGCGGCGCTTTCGCTCACGGCCGCGCTGTCGGGCAGGTGCAGCTTGCGCGGGGCCATCGTTCAGCGGAACCGCGCCGGGCTGAGCTGCCGGGCGATGTCGGGGCCCATCTCGGGCTCCCGCCCGGCCAGGATGTCGGCGGCAAGCTGGCTGGCCGCGGGCGAGGTCTGGAAGCCGGTGCCGCCCTGGCCTGCATGCCAGAAAAAGGCGGGCTGATCGGGGTCGGGGCCGATCACCAGCGCGCCGTCGGGGGCGAAGGTGCGCAGGCCGGCCCAGGTGGCGACCGGCCGCGTCACCGGCTCGGGCACCATTTTCTCGTAGCGGGCCAGCCCC
>ENA-ORCT01000260-ORCT01000260.1-marine-metagenome-genome-assembly--contig:-NODE-260-length-27238-cov-3.598284_pt1 | contig 27238 bp, 19 predicted proteins | sample MGYA00248632_ERZ508511 | MGnify/ENA primary metagenome ERZ508511 (study PRJEB26182, sample SAMN06268839) | marine metagenome | isolation source: Tt an P1-techrep anaerobic enrichment on pine from sediment...
CAAAATAATCGAACCAGTATTTGAACCGCTCCAGTTTGATGTGCCCTGAAAATTCATGGGTGAAAGTGGTGTATTTTTTTGATTTCGTCAGGCGAAACAGAAATGGCTCTTCCATTTTTTGTTCCAGCCTTCCCTGTACCTTTTCGGCGAAATTTTCGAGATAAAACTGACTGTTTTTTCCGAATTCCGTAGCGATTAATTCAGCAGTGCCATTCCACGCGCCCAGCCTTTTTGTAAGGTCAGTCAAGCTATCTTCCGGAACGTTGTCGGTTTTGTTGATGATCAGTAAGTCGCTTAAAATAACCTGTAATTGCTGTTCGCGCTCATTCATTTGCTGCTCAAAATTTTGGGCATCAACCAGACAGACACTGCCCGCAAGCGTGTATTTTTCTTTCAACTCCTGGTCTTCATAAAACGGCTTGATTACGTTCGAGAGATCTGCTATTCCGGTGGTTTCAATAAGCAGATAATCTATTTCGCCGGCTTTTTCGGCCAGGTCGAGCAGGGTTAAGGAAAATTCGTTGGAAATGGAGCAACAAATACAGCCATTGCTCAGATCGAAAATATTTTCGCTCCGCATGCCTACGATTAAGTCCTGATCGATCGATTGCTCTCCAAATTCATTCTCAACCAGGGCCAGTTTCAGGTGCCGGTGATTGCGGATCACTTCGTTGATGAAGGTGGTTTTTCCGGCACCAAGGAAGCCGGTGACAATAACGACGGGTATTTTTTTATCAAGTTCCAAGTTCCAAATTTTAAATTCCAAATTTCATCAGCTCGCAGGCGGCGAAGTTGCACCCACAATCCATGCCATTGCCTAATGTCCAACTATCCAATGGCTAATTACCTAATGACTAATTATCCAACGACTAATTTTCTAATCATTTATGCTCATTCGCGCAAACGGGACGGCATCCTGCGCCGCAAACTGCTTTTTCTGGTATTTGTAATAACCGGTAATGGCAATCATGGCAGCGTTGTCCATGGTAAAAGCAAACTTGGGAATAAACAGGTTCCATTTGCGTTTTTCGGCTTCCGCTCTCAGGGCATTTTGTAAGCCCGAATTGGCCGAAACACCACCGCCCATGGTAATTTCTTTGATGCCGGTTTGTTTTGCTGCCTTCACCAGTTTGTTCATCAAGATGTCAATGATGGTTTTTTGCAGCGAAGCACACAAATCGGCTTGGTTTTCTTCAATAAAGTTTTCGTTGTCTTTAATTTGATCACGCAGGAAGTAAAGAAAGCTTGTTTTCAGTCCGCTAAAACTGTAATCCAGTTCTTTGATGCGGGGTTTTGAAAATTCGAAAGCGTTGGGGTTTCCTTCTTTCGCCAGTTTGTCGATTAACGGGCCGCCGGGGTAGGGCATGCCCATCACTTTGGCACACTTGTCAAATGCTTCACCGGCCGCATCGTCAATGGTTTGGCCAATCACTTCCATTTCCAGATGATCCCTGACAATAATGATCTGAGAATTTCCTCCGGATACCAGCAAGTTGAGGTGTGGAAACTTTGGTTCGCGAAATTCAACATCCTTCTCTTGGATGAAGTGCGCCAGGACGTGCCCCTGCAAATGGTTGATTTCAATCATCGGAATACCGGCAGCCAGTGAAAAGCCCTTGGCAAAAGAGCTTCCGACCAATAACGAGCCAAGCAATCCCGGACCACGGGTGTACGCTATGGCCGAAATTTCATCACGGCTGATTCCGGCCTGCCTGATGGCCTGATCGACCACGGGTACGATGTTTTGCTGGTGTGCCCGCGAAGCCAGCTCGGGGACTACCCCGCCATAGGCTTCGTGAACTTTTTGGCTGGCTATAATATTCGACAGCAAACAACCGTTCTTAATGACAGCAGCCGAGGTGTCGTCACACGATGACTCAATTCCTAAAATGATGATATCTTTTTCGTTACCCATGAAAACCAATTTTCAGCGAAGAATTCAATTATTTTAACTGTTGAACCTAACGATTTACGTGTAATTTAGTTTATTTTGCTTTCAAATTACCGAGGGACAAAATTATCAAAAAATCGATTAAAATAGTATTGTGGGGTTTTGGGATTCTGGTTATCCTGATCCTGGGAACTTATCTGGCCTTTCAGTCCAGTGTGGTTCAAACATTCTTGGTCAGGCAAATTGCCAATAACTTGTCGGAGAAGCTCAATACGAGGATCACATTGAAGAGCGTGGATATTCGTTTTTTCAATCAGGTTATTTTGAATGAATTTTTGGTTGAAGACCAACAACAAGACACCTTGTTGTATGTGGGGCGAATGGCGGCGTCGGTTGATGATTTGAGCGTGAAGCGGAAGTTGATTAATCTGTCGTCGCTTGATATGAAACAGACCAAACTTTTTGTCTCGCTCACAGAAGAGAACCTCCCCAATTATAAATTCATTTTTGATGCGCTGCGTGCAAATAAACAAAAAGATAGCTGGGATTTTATTTGCCAGAATTTTCATTTCAGCGATACACGATTGGGATATTCTTACTACAAAACTGAAGAGCCGCGAACTATTGATTTGTATGATATTCAGTTAGATGTGAGCGATTTTGCATTGCATCACGATTCTCTGTCTTTTAATATCAACAACATGAGTTTGGATGATCGGAAAGCCTTTCATTTGAGTTCGTTAAGCACTGAGCTGGTTTCTTCCAATCACATGGTGAAACTGAATAACCTGCATGTGGAAACGCCACATTCGGTTATTGTAAATGCCGATGTGGTGATTGATCAAACTGAAATGAAAGCAGGCAAAGATTTTTCATTTTTGAAGCTGGATATCGATTTGAAGGAAACGGTGTTGGATTTTGTTGACTTGGGACAACTAGTTCCGTCCGTGCGCGGAATGGATCTAAAGATGGATCTGTCGGGACGGGTTTATGGAACCATTGCGGATTTGAAAGCCAAGGATTTGCAGATGAGCATTGGAGAAAATACCCGCTTGGTTTGTGATTTTTATACCAATGGTTTGCCCAATTTAGAGCAAACGTACATATCGCTGGATTTGAAAAACTCGACAGCTGATTTTAAAGATTTGAGCAAAATTAAGTTACCCAATTCTTCAAAGACCGATTATCTGCAGTTTTCGCCGTTACTGCACGATGCGGGAGTTATTCAGTACGAAGGAAATTTCACCGGGTTTTTGAGCGATTTTGTGGCGTACGGAACTGTTCGCTCCAATTTCGGAAAAATAAAAACCGACCTTTCTTTTGTTCCGTTAAAAGGAAACCGACTGAAGGTCAATGGGAGTCTCAGAACGGTTAATTTTGAATTGGGCGAGTTTACCAAATATGATAAGTTTAAACAGCTTACTTTTAACGGGCAGGTGAACGGTTCTTTTCACAAAGTAAGCCGGGCATTTAATGTCGCAGTCGCGGGTGTTGTGGATAGCTTGGTTTTCAATAATTATAAATTTAAAAACCTTACGCTCGACGGAACGGTTCAGGATCGAAGGTTTGAAGGGAATTTGATGATACAAGATACGAATCTCGATGCAGGTTTTGTTGGAAAACTGGATTTTAATGCACCTATCCCTGAGTTTGATTTTGAACTGAATTTGGAAAAAGCCAACCTGGTGGCTCTGAATCTGGATAACCGCTATGAAAAATCGCTGCTATCAATGATGTTGAATGCCAATTTTAAGGGGAACAGCATTGACAATCTGGACGGGAATATTCAAGTTGCAGAAGGACAGTACATCAATGAGCACGATACTTTGAACCTAAATAGTTTAGGTGTGACAACTTATTTCGAGGATGTTGCTCACCTTCGTGTTCGTTCCGATTTTGCTGATGCCCATATTGCCGGTAACTACTCTTTTCGAACCCTTTTGGGAAGTTTTAAAAACTTGATTCATCGCTATTTGCCTTCTTCGGGAATTGTGTTCGATGACAAAATGACCATGAACCAGTTTGATTTCGAGGTGACGGTAAAAGATATGCGACCGCTGACGAGAACCTTGCTGCCCGAGCTGTATATTGGACCTGCTGAAATTGCGGGCCGCTTTGACGACCAGAAGCTGACATTGGATATGGTCGCTGATATTCCGCGCATGGAATACCGGAACTTGCAGTTAAACGGCTATTCGCTGTCGGTTCATACCAACGATAAAATAGAACTGAAGAACCGGCTGGAGGAACTGAAGCTTAATGAAAATCAGAGTATTTATAACCTGGCTGTTTTGGCTGACGCCGCAGACGACCGTCTGAACTCGAAACTGGTGTGGAATAATTTTGATACAAAGACCTACAGCGGTGAACTTGAAACCCAGATTGATTTTTTAAAAACAGGTTACAACCGCACACATGTGGATATGGAGGTTTTCCCATCGCGTATTTACATCGCCGATACGCTCTGGACCGTGCATCCCTCGCAGATCACAATCGATTCAACCCGGATAGCAGTGAATAACTTTCAAATTTCGAATAACAACCAGCGATTTACATTGGATGGAGTTGTTTCGAAAGATAATACTGATCGGTTGAATTTGAAGGTAAATGAGTTGAATTTGGAGCATTTGAATTCGCTGGCACGAAAAAATATTGAAGTGAAAGGAATTCTGAATGGTTCGGCCAGCGTTTTTGATGTATATGAACGAGCCTTATTTTTGTCTGATTTGAAAATCAGTGATTTAAGTTTCAGAACACATGAAATTGGCGACCTGAGTATTAATAGCAACTGGGATCGTCAGTCGGAGGAAATTCAATCGGAGTTACAGATTGACAGCAAGAATCATCAGGCTTTCTATGCTTATGGCACTTACACTCCGGCCAATGACTCGATTGACTTTTTTGCAAGTTTGAATGATTTGTCTTTAAATATTTTGCAACCGATTTTGCAGAATAGTTTTCAGAATATTCGTGGCCGTGGAACGGGAGATGTTTGGATTCATGGAAACTCGGAGAAGATTTTACTCGATGGCGACGTGCTTGGATTGGAGGCAGGTTTGGCTATGAAAGCCTTGCAAGTAGATTATTATTTTAGCGATACCATCAGTTTTCGTTCTGACTCCATTCTGTTCAACCAAATTCAAATAACCGACTACCAGGGAAACAAGGGGGTTTTTGATGGCTCTATTCGTCATGATAATTTTCAGAACATGACCTATGATTTGAGTTTGCGGTCCTCTCGGTTAATGGCTATGAATACCACTTTTAGAGATAATGAACGTTTTTACGGGAAAGCATTTGCGAGGGGTATTCTCCAAATCCGCGGACATGGCAAGGATATTAACCTGACATCGTCAGCTACGAGTTTAAGTGGCACCTCAATCAATATTTCGCTGGATTATGAAGAAGAAGCGCAGGAGTACGATTTTATTTATTTTGTGAATAATGCAAGTCAGGATGCCGGTAATCCGGAACGGAAGCAACAGTCGCAAAGATCTAACCTGAAGATGAACTTCGATTTCGATGTGACTGCTGACGCGCAGGTTCAGCTTATTTATAACTCGCAAATCGGTGATGTTATTCGCTCGCGCGGAACAGGCGATTTGCAGGTACGCATTGATCCTGATTTTAACATTACCATGTTTGGAGAATATCGGGTCGATCAGGGCGACTATTTGTTCACCCTTCAGAATGTGATTAACAAGAAATTTGAAATCGCCCGGGGAGGAACAATCCGGTGGAGTGGTGACCCTTATGATGCGATAATTGATCTGGAAGCCATTTACCGTCTGAAAGCCTCGTTAACCGAGCTTTTCCCCAATTCGGTTGAGAAAATTGACTATTCACAGCGGATCCCGGTTTCGTGCGAGATTTTTCTGACTGAAAATCTGAATAATCCCTCAATCGCTTTTGATATCAACTTTCCAACTGCTGAAGATCGTATCAAAGACCAGGTACAACAGTTTATTAGTACTGAAGAGGAAATGAACCGGCAAATCTTGTCGCTACTGGTTTTGGGGCGATTCTACACTCCCGAATACCTTCGTGGATCGTATCAGGCTTCCAACTCCAACGTGGTGGGATCGACAGCCAGCGAGCTGTTTTCGAATCAACTGAGTAATTGGCTTTCGCAAATCAGTAATGATTTTGATATTGGGGTGAATTATCGTCCCGGAAACCAAATTTCAGACGATGAAATTGAACTGGCTTTGAGTACCCAAATCTTTAATGACCGGGTGACGTTGAATGGAAATATTGGCAACAATAGTACAACGAATGCGGCCCGTTCCAATAGTAACAACATTGTTGGAGACTTTGATTTGAATGTGAAACTGACCAATAATGGGAAGTTGCAGTTAAAAGCCTATAATCGATCCAACAACAACCTGATTTATGAAACATCGCCTTATACTCAGGGTATTGGGATTTCATACAGAGAGAATTATGATAATTTCAACGAGCTCTGGCAAAAAATGAAGCGATTGTTTGGCATTCGCGATGAGGATTGAGGCATGAAAGTTGTATATTAGCTGCGGCTCAGAACCGTGTGTCTGATGTTATTCAGTTGACTGGTAACTTTGCAAATATTCATTATTTTTGAGGGGTGTAATAAATACTTTTATACCTCGTTTTTTATGTGTTCCTCTAAATAGAAATTTATGTTTGGATATATTTTTTTACAGGTTTCAGGCGCAGCCGCCGATAGTCTGGATGTAATGGCAGAATCAGCGCAGCAGGATGGGATTGTAACCCGTTTTTTTGATTTAGCACTGAAAGGTGGGTGGATTATGATTCCCATTTTGGTTCTATCTTTAATTGCGGTGTTCATTTTCTTCGATCGGTATTTTGCAGTTAAAAAGGCAGGTAAGGTTGATAATTCGTTGCTTGAGCGCGTGAAGGATTACATTTCACAGGGAAACATTGAAGCTGCCTTGTCGCTGACCCGTTCACAAGATAATCCAACTGCCCGGATGATTCAGAAAGGTATCAGCAGGATTGGCCGCCCGATGGCGGATGTGAATTCAGCGATTGAAACAGTTGGAAACCTCGAAATAGCCAAGCTCGAAAAAGGATTGCCCGTATTGGCCAGTGTGGCTGGCGGTGCTCCGATGATTGGTTTCCTGGGTACCGTAATTGGTATGATTCAGGCATTTTACGATATGGCCAACGCCGGAAGTAATATTGATGTAACGCTTTTGTCATCGGGTATTTATCAAGCAATGGTAACCACTGTGGCGGGCTTGACTGTTGGTATCATTGCCTATTTTTCCTACAATATTTTGGTTGCCAATGTGGAGAAAGTCATCTTCAAAATGGAGGCAGCCACTTCTGAATTTCTCGATCTTTTAAATGAACCAGCAAGATAATAGCAATGGCCTTAAAAAGAAGAAATAAAGTTGACGCCAGTTTCAGCATGTCTTCCATGACGGATATTGTATTTTTGTTGTTGATTTTCTTTATGGTGACTTCAACTTTGATTGCTCCCAACGCATTAAAACTCCTGTTGCCACAAAGTAACAATCAAACCGCGGCAAAGCCCATGACCACGGTTTCCATTACAGCCGATTTAAAATACTATGTCAATACTGGAGGCGAAGTTGAACGTGTTGCATTCCACGAAATAGAACCTGCTTTGCAATTGGCCATTGGCGACAACACTGAAGCTTACGTGTCGTTGCATGCCGATAAGTCAGTCCCCATTGAGCAGGTTGTGAAAATAATGAATATTGCCAAGAGGAATAAATATAAAATGATTTTGGCCACTGCGCCGGAAGGACGTTAATGAGCTACATTGAAAAACATAAAAAAGGATTTGTCGGGACAATTATTTTTCACGTGATTGTGTTGATCTTGCTCCTGTTATTTGGTTTTTTCACGCCGTTACCTTTGCCGGGAGAAGAAGGAATTCTAGTGAACTTTGGTAACTCCAGTCAGGGACGAGGGCCGCAGGAACCTGCGCCAAGCCGGCAAACATCGACTCCTGTTGTCCGGGAAGAAAAGAAAGAAGTAGCTCCGGCACCGGTTACTCCACCTCCGCCTACTCCTGAGGTATCGCAACCCGAGGTTAAGGAAGAAGTGATGACACAGGATTTTGAGGAGTCTGCAGCGATTGATGCAGCCAAGAAGAAGAAAGAAGAAAGAAAGCGTTTGCAGGAGCAGGAAAATAAGCGAAAACAAGAAGAGCTCGAACGTCAGCGTAAGGTTGAACTGGAAGCGCAGCGAAAGCTTGAGGCGGAACGTCAGCGTCAGGCGGAGATAGAACGCCAGCGCCTCGCAGAAGAAGCAGAGCGTCAGCGAAAGGCTGAGGAGGAACGGAAGCGAAAAGAAGCCGAGCAACAAAAAATAGCAGAGATTAATAATCGGGCGTCAAATGCTTTTGGATCCGGAGGAGCCGGAACAAGCGATTCTAAAAGCACCGGACAGGGGGTTTCTTTTCCGGGAGGCAACCAAGGTTCACCCAATGGTTCGGCCAACTCTGATAATTATGGCGATGGAGGTGGACAAGGAGATGGCATTGCGTATGATTTGGGGGGGCGATCGCACAGATCGCTGCCAAAACCAAATTATCCAGGTAACGAGGACGGTATTGTCGTTGTGACAGTTAGGGTTGATAAGTCAGGCAAAGTCATCAGTGCTGAACCGGGCGCACGTGGATCAACAATTTCTAACGCCCAGTTTCTGAATGAAGCCAGACAAGCCGCGCTGAGAGCCCGGTTCAATGAAGATCCTTCAGCTCCAGCTGTTCAGCAGGGAACCATTACTTATCGCTTTGTCCTGGATTAAGAATTGGGATTTATTCGTTCCAAATTTGCCAAGCTTTTTCGGCTTGTAAGTGAAGCATTTCCAGCCCGTTTTTAGTTGCCGCTCCTTTTGCCTTTCCCTTTTTCATAAATAAGGTTTCCTCAGGATTATAAACCAAGTCGTAAAGCACATGATCTGGCGTGAGAAATTCATAAGGAATTGCGGGGCAGTTGTCAACATTAGGATAAGTTCCCAAAGGAGTGGCGTTAATCACAATGAGATGATCCTTGAGGAGAGCTTCGTCAATTTGATGATAGTTTATTTCACCGGGGGCCAATTCTCCTTTTGTTGTTGCAGAAAGGTAGTCGATACCATGTTTGCGTAGGACATGTTTGACGGCTTTTGAGGCCCCGCCTGTTCCTAAAATCAGTGCTTTCCGATGCATCGTTTTCAGCATGGGTAGAATAGAATGTTCAAAACCATAACAATCGGTGTTGAATCCTTTTAGTTTGACCTGATTGTTTGAACGGATGATTTTGATTGTATTGACTGCCCCAACTTCAGCGGCCTGTTCGTCGATTTCATCGAGATAAGGAATAATGGCCTGTTTGTATGGAATGGTGCAGTTGAGCCCCTTAATATGTTCATACTTGTTGAAAATATCCGGAAAATCGTTTATTTGATCCAGTTCAAAATTTAAGTATTCATGATCTGATAAACCTTCTTTTTCAAATTTTTCATTGAAAAATCCTTTAGAAAAAGAGTATCCCAGCCGATAACCAATCAGTCCGTATGTTTTCATTTTTGCAAGCGCTTCGATATTCCTTCAACAACAAAAATAAGAGCAAATCCGGCAATAGCCAGGCTTAAAGCGCCAATCAGTTGAGGCGAATTCCCTGTTAGTGCTTCGTAGTTTGTGGGGAGAACATTTTGTTCCAGAAGTGGTTTCGTTACTCCATGACGATCGGTAAACGTTTCGAGAACCTCTTTCCATGGCCATACTTTATTTAACGAGCCGATCATGAAACCAGCGAGTAGCGCGATGGTTAAATCATAATAGCGTTTTAACAGCCAACTTAGCAGGTTCGAAAACAGTACAATTCCGATAGCGGCACCAGTCATGAAAACAGCAATGACCGGCAAGTTAAAATTTGAAACTGCCCCTAAAATAAACTTGTACATTCCGAGAAGAACTAAAATGAAGCTGCCGGAAATACCCGGTAGAATCATGGCACAAATAGCGATAGAACCCGATAAAAATACAAAGATATAACTGGAGTGTGCTTCGGCCGGGGTGATTACAGTTATGAAATAAGCTATTACGATACCGGTGCCAAGCGAAACAAAGGCGGCTGCGTTCCAGCGAGCGATATCCTTTCCAACATAAATGGCAGACGCAATGATCAATCCAAAAAAGAAAGACCAGATTAGTATGGGATGATGATCAAGCAAATATTCCAGTCCTTTGGCCAGGGACAAAATGCTAATTCCGATACCAATGATGACGGCCAATAGAAAGTTACCATTGACACTACTCCAGAACGCCTTCAATTTTCCGGTAAATAACAATGTCAGGGTATGAAGGTTAACCGATTTGATGGAGTCGATTAATTCTTGATAGATCCCCGTGATGAAAGCGATGGTTCCACCAGAAACGCCCGGAACTACATCGGCAGCCCCCATACCCATCCCTTTAAGCGTGAGCAGAAGATATTCTTTAAACGATCGATTCATATTTGTTTTTTTGATGAAAAGCAAAAATAGGTCAGGAATTAAGAATTTGAAAGACTTGGAGTGTTTTTTAGTTGAATTTGATCTTAATAAAACATCAATTTGCTCTGGTTTATGATTTGAGCAGATTCACCGTATGACAAGCAACAACGCCTGCTGTTTCGGTTCTTAGGCGACTTGTGCCTAAGCTAACCGGGATGAACAGTTTTAGAAGAGCCAGTTCGACTTCCTCTCCGGAAAAATCACCTTCCGGCCCAACAAGAACTAAGTTAGACTGGCTAGAGGCAAGCTCATTCTTTAGGTCTCGTTTATCCTGGTCGTAGCAATGAGCGATGAATCGTTTGCCGTCAAATTCCGATTCAAGCAAAGTTTGTAGAGGGGTCAATGGGTTTAATTTTGGCAGATAAGCTTTTAGCGATTGTTTCATGGCCGAAATAATCACTTTTTCAAGCCGGTCATTTTTTACGACTTTTCGCTCTGAATGATCGCATAAAACCGGGGTGATTTCGTCTACACCAATTTCGGTAGCTTTTTCAAGAAACCATTCAAAGCGATCAATATTTTTTGTAGGGGCTACAGCTAGGTGAAGATAGTGGCTTCGTTTATTGAATTCACTTGTTTTTTTTGTGATTTCAACCCCACACCTTTTGGGATGCGCGTCAATGATTTTGGCTTCAAAAAAATTTCCTTTGCCATCGACCAACTGAATGTTATCGCCATTTGTCAATCGAAGAACACGAATGGCATGCTTCGATTCTGTTTCGTCAAGGCAGTAGGTTGGTTCGGTTATGCCAGGCGTATAAAATAGCTGCATATGAAATTGGTTTTGAAAAAAAAATGTCACTAAAGCGTTCTATGTTACCCCCGAAATTAAAAAGAATCCCCGGAATCTCAATTCTGATTTCCGGGGAAAATAGTTTGTGAACACTTCTGGATAGCTATTATTTGAGCATTCTGGGTGTGATGTGAAATGCGAGATCTCCACCTCTCGCTGAAACCTCTTTCCAGCTTTCAACATCAAAATCGACCGCCACGGTAGAACAAGTTGGCATATCACTGTTAAATAACTTGACAAGGTTATTGGTCAGATGGTAAACCAGCGGATTATGTCCAAAAACAAATACAGTTTGCACCTCTTCCGAAATTTCGCGTAAAAGATCAATAAACTCCTGGGTTGTCATTCCCTCATATAAATCTTCTTCAGTTTGGATTGAATTAACTGGATAGCGAAAATTTTCAGCATAAATTTTAGCTGTTTTTAAGGCCCGTTTGGCCGGACTTGAGATAATTAGGTCAGCTTTTACTCCGTCGCCAATTAGTCTTAAACTAATCCGGTTCGCATCATTTTTCCCACGATCCCGTAGTTTTCTGTTAAAATCATCATCATATCCGTATGGTACAGCTTTCGCATGGCGAACAATCACAACTCTTTTCATTTGATCAGTTTTTCTATGTTGGAATCTTTAATTTTAAACTAAGATGTCATCTAAAAGTTCGTTGCAAAGGAACAATTATTCGTTCAAAATTACCCTATTTTTGAAAGCCAGAAGCTAATAAAACTCATTGATGAAAAGGATTGGATTAATATCAGATACACATGGCGCTTTAAGTGAGCGTGTAGTGCGTTTTTTTGAACAAGTAGACGAAATCTGGCATGCCGGTGATATTGGCACTGAGGAAGTGATACGTAAGTTATTGAAAATAAAACCTGTCCGCGCGGTTTGTGGGAATATTGACGGGCACGTTTTACGCCAGATGTATCCTGAGGTACTTCGTTTTTTTTGCGAGGAAGTTGATGTGCTGATGACCCATATTGGAGGCTATCCCGGTCGATATGAGCCAAAAATACGGCAGATGATATATTCTAATCCGCCCCAGCTTTTTATTTCAGGTCATTCGCATATTCTTAAAATAATACACGATAAGAAAATAGGTTGTTTGCATATGAATCCTGGTGCGGCAGGAAATAATGGATTTCATCATGTCTGTACCGCAGTGCGTTTTAAGATCGATGGGAAAAACATCAAAGAATTGGAAGTTTTGGAATTTGAACGATCAAAATTCAATAATATAGACTAAATATACGATTAAAATAAAATATAGAATAATTAGATTATAAATTGTAAATATAGATTTAAAGAACTATATTTGAATGTGGAAAAAATTGCCGTCATATCTGCCGATATTATCAATTCTTCAAAGTTTGAAGAACAAGCATTTAAAGATACGATGTATGTGCTTGAAGAGCCTGCAGGGAACTATCTGGTTAATCGGGGAGAACCCATTCTGTCCAGCAGGGGAGATAGCTTTCAGTTGATGACAGCCGATGTGCAAAACTCTTTTATGAAAGCCATCTATCTAAAATCCTATTTTAAAAAACAGCAAATTAATCTAAAAAGCAAAAAAGGCAACGGATTTATTGATGTCCGGATATCGCTGGCTGTAGGAATGTCAAAGACAATTCCAGAGCACATCGGAAAGTCGATGGAAGAGCCTTTTGTGCTTTCAGGAAGGGCTCTTGATAAGATGAAGGCTAAAAAGCAAACGTTCATCATCACAACAAGCCATGACGAGTATAATAAGGAACTTGAGTTGTCGTGTGCTTTTTTAGACAATGTTTTTGACGGTTGGACACTGGCACAGGCTGAAGTTATTTATTATCTTGTTCAGGGATTAAAGCAGACCGACATAGCAGACCGGTTGAATTTATCTCAACCATCGATAAGCAACCGGATTCAGCTTGCGCGATGGAATTTGATTGATAAAATGAATAGTCGCTTTCTTGAAATCATCGAAAAACTATAATGGTAATGATTCTATTTCTCCGACTACTAATTGCACACTTAATTGCAGATTTTATGCTGCAGCCCGGCTCCTGGGTGAAAGATAAAAATGAGAACGGCATAAAGTCACCAAAGTTATTCTTCCATATTTTGGTCGTTACTGCGTTGTCTTTCATTTTTACGCTGGATTATTTTTCATGGCAAATTCCGGTATTTATTTTCGTCCTTCACTACCTGATTGATCTGGTCAAGATCTATTTCAAGCCACGTAAAGTCAGTCAATTGGTCTGGTTTTTGCTTGATCAACTGCTTCATATTTTGGCGATTATGGCTGTTGTTGCAATCGTTGGAGAATTTCCCTTCGATTGGCGCACCGCCACTGCCACTTTGTTTTCCAACCAAACATCATTAGTTGTACTTCTAGCCTATTTTTTTGTGATCTGGCCAACTATGATAATTGTTAATTTAGCTACAAAACGCTGGCAGAATCAAATAAAGGAAGGAGTTGGGCCCAGCTTGCCAAATGCAGGTAAATGGATCGGAATTCTGGAGCGTGTGCTTGTTTTGACCTTTGTGCTGACCGCACAATTTCAAGCCATCGGATTTTTAATTGCAGCCAAATCCATTCTTCGAATCTCGGTAAAAAGTGAAGATAGTGCCCGACTGCTTTCAGAGTATGTGCTGATTGGGACTTTTATTAGTTTTGCAATTGCAATATTAACCGGGCTGCTTGCCAGCTCTGTCTTATAAGCTTCTCGTCAAACTGATCTATTTACGAAAAGCGCAAGCGATCCATTTATTTTGCTCTTTTATTGCGATTTTCGACAGCAACAATTCTGATGCCTTACCCAGGATATCTTTCAGGTCATTCTTATAAAATCCGCTAACCAGCAGTAGTCCGCCATCATTTAATACCGAAACATACTTTTCAATATCCTGAAGAATGATATTTTTTTGAATATTAGCCAGAATTAGATCAAATCGTTGTTCCCTTAAAAGTTGAGCATCTCCAATAAAAGCTTCGAGATTATTGATGTCGTTTTGTCGTGTATTTTCCACTGTTGCTTCAAATGACCAGTTGTCAATGTCAATGGCTACAACACTTTTAGCTCCCAACATAGATGCGTAAATTCCCAAAATCCCAGTTCCGCAGCCCATATCCAGAACCGTTTGTTCTACAAGATTGATCTCCGAAAGATGCTCCATCATCAGGCTCGTAGTCTCGTGGTTGCCCGTTCCAAAAGCCATATTCGGTTCAATAACAATTTCGTACTGAGCTTTGGGATATTCTTTGTGAAAAGGGGCACGAATCAGCACCCGATTATTTATCAATAAAGGATGGAAATAGTTTTTTTCCCATTCTTCGTTCCAATTGATGTCTGGCATCTCTTCTTCTGAAAAATCAACCGGAAATGGAACTTCTGAAAGACAAGTTTTGATATCATCTGTCTGTACTTTTTCAATCGGGAAAAATGCATTTACCGCTTCTGCTGTTTCGTCAAAACTTTCAAAATCAAGTTGCGAAAGGTATGCGATTAAAATCTCGCGGTTGATTTCATTATCTGGAGATAGCTTGAATATGGCTCTTTTATATTTCATTTTCTTTTTTGCCAAAGATAAAAAAAGCCACCCGGCAAAAACCAAGTGGCCCAATTAATATTTCGTGTCTTTTACCGATTAGTATGCGTTGATAATCGCCAGAAAATCTTCGGCTTTTAACGAAGCACCACCAATTAGTCCGCCGTCAATGTCAGGGTTAGCAAACAATTCGTTGGCATTTTTAGGGTTGCAGCTTCCGCCGTACAGAATTGAGGTATTTTCGGCAACTTCGGCACCAAATTTTTCCGCAATCAATCCGCGAATGAAGGCGAGCATTTCCTGGGCTTGCCCTGAACTTGCAGTGACACCAGTTCCGATAGCCCAAATCGGTTCGTAAGCGATAATGATTTTTGAGAAATCTTCAGCAGAAAGATTGAATACAGTTTCTTCCAACTGAGTTTTTACGAAATCGTTTTGGGTTCCAGCCTCGCGAATATCTAAGGCTTCACCGCAGCAGTAAATTGGTGTTAACCCATTTTCAATCGTGAGTGCAACTTTTTTGTTCAAAATCTCGCTGGTTTCTCCGTAGTATTCACGTCTTTCAGAGTGTCCCAAAATCACATATTCAGCACCGGTTGACTTGACCATAGCCGCTGAAACTTCGCCTGTAAATGCACCTTTGGCTTCGGCAGCGCAATTTTGTGACGATACACCAATCCGGCTTGTGTCAACTGCATTAACCACGCTGGTAATGTGCGTAAATGGTGTTCCAAGAACAACCACAACGTCTTTGGCACCTTCTTTAGTAACCAGTTCGCTTACAGCTTTTGCTAATTCAACACCTTCCTGAACGGTTGTGTTACATTTCCAATTACCGGCAACAACTTTTTTTCTCATGTTTTATTTTTATTTTGCGGAAAGAGATTATTTATTTAAAATTATCGCATCAAAAATAGAAAAAGCAGTTAGAATCACCTAACTAATCCAGATACTTGTGGGGAATTTAACATTAGGTTAAACCGGTTTTTTTTGTGTTGAAGGGCTTGCCCGAAGATCTTTAAAATTAGTTCTGGCAGGTTGGGATCAGTTTTGTTATGCAATTGAGAGAAAAGTTCGCATTTTTTTTAATGCGGGAGATATTTGGTTCAACCCGAATAAAACAAAACTGTGTTCTTCAACAGATTCTCGAGGTTTTTGCTGGAGGGACAGAGCATTTATGTTTGGTAAGTATTTAATCGTCAATGTGTTTTTGTTTTCGTTCTATACGATGGATAGGGGTGGGGCGAATCAAGAAAGATAGTTTCATATATTTATGTAATTTAGCCGCTGGACAAAATCTTTTGAAGTATGGGACGCCTTTTTGTTCTTTTAGGTAGCGATTTGAGCTATCGAAAATTCATGCCACTAATGAACGATTTACGTGAAATAAACTTCGTGTATTTCACGAGCTCTGATTTGTTTATTAGTACAATTGACCATACCAATCCCGATGCTATTTTGATTCACGATCCGGATTATCGACGGATTATTTTGGAGCCGAAAAATAATCATTTTCAGAATTTGAATGTCCCCATAATTCTGATTACGAAGGTAGAAGACCCGGATTATGCCATTACCCCGAACGTTCATATTTTGCCTGAAGAATTTACAGAGCCCAGGTTTTTATCTCTGTTTCAAAATGAAATTTTAGAGAACCCTGTTGCCGTTCAGTCAACAAAAATCCTCGATTTGATTGTTCAACACATTCCCATTGCCCTTTTCTGGAAAGACAGAAACCTGAGATATTTGGGATGTGATCAGATTTTCTGTAATGATCGCGGTTTAAATAGGCCGGCCGATGTAGTCGGATTAACGGATTTCGATTTGTTTCCGGCTGATGTCGCGGCAAACAACAGGAGTGCTGATAAAGAAGTGATTCAGTCGGGAAAGCCTCTTTTGAATTATGAGGAGGAAGAGGTTGTTGCAAGTGGGAACGTTGATGTTTTGCGAAAAAGTAAAATTCCTATCAAAGATTCTACCGGTGAAGTAATTGCCGTGATGGGACTATACGAGCGCATAACAGAACAAGTTAGAACGCAGAAACATTTACGATCGGAGCAACACTATTTGCAGATGCTAATGGACAATATTCCGGATACGATATATTTTAAAGATCGGGATTCAAAATTTATTAGAATCAATAAGTCTCAGGCAGAGACAATTGGGTTGAAAGATCCGGCCGCAGCGATTGGGAAATCGGATTTCGATTTTTTTGAAATAAATCACGCGAGACAAGCCTTTTTAGACGAACAGGCACTCATGGAAAATGGCGATCCGCTGATTAATAAGTTGGAATATATTAAGACAGCAGATGGTCACAAATATGTGACAACGTCAAAAATCCCTTTGAAAGATGAAACAGGAGCATGTATCGGAATGGTCGGGCTTAGTCGTAACGTAACATCGGAACAAATAATTAAGCAAGAACTCAGGCATGAACAGGAACTCTTGAAGTCGCTGATGGACAATATTCCTGACCGGATTTACTTTAAAGATAGTCACTCTCGGTTTGTGCGAGTAAACAAAGCCCACCTGGCTTCGCTTGGGCTGGAAGAGGATCAGGATATTATTGGAAAAACTGATTTTGACTTTCATCAAAAAGAAATTGCAGAAGATTTATATGGCAGGGAGCGAACGATTCTCAAAACAGGCGTTCCTCAAATTAGTGAACTTGAGAAAAAGGTAAAGTCTGACGGATTTACGGTATGGTCGTCCGTTACAAAAGTGCCAATTCGGAACGACCGGGATGAAATAGTCGGGCTTGTTGGTATTTCGCGCGATGTTACCAGAGAGGAATTAGCCAGGCAGGAGCTAAAACTTGCCAAAGAAAAGGCTGAATATGCGAATAAGGCCAAGAGCTTGTTTCTTGCCAATATGTCGCATGAAATACGGACTCCAATGAATGGAGTCATAGGCATGGCCGACATATTGATGCGCACCGATTTGGAACTATTCCAGCGGGACTATTTGGATGTTATTATCAAATCGGGAGAAACGCTTCTTTCGATTATTAATGACATCTTGGATTTCTCAAAAATAGAGTCCGGCAAACTGGATCTGGAAATTGCTCCGGTCAATATCCGAACTGTTGTGGAAGAAGTAGCCGATGTGCAAAGTATTCAGGCAAATGAAAAAGCACTTGACTTTTTAACTTACGTTGACCCAGATATCCCCGAATTTATTTTGGGCGATTATGTCCGCTTAAAACAGATCATTACAAATCTTTCCAATAATGCTGTAAAGTTTACCGTCAAAGGAGAGGTCTGTGTGTCTGCCGAGTTGGTTCGCACGGCAGGAGAGGAACACGAGGTTTTATTTACGGTTAAAGATTCCGGGATTGGAATCCCCAAAGTTCATCAAGATAAATTGTTCCAGTCGTTTACCCAAGTTGATAGCTCAACAACGCGTAAGTTTGGCGGGACGGGATTGGGCCTTGCGATTTGCCAGAGGCTGGTAGCCGCCATGGGCGGAGGAATTGAACTAACCAGTGAAGACGGTAAAGGGGCTGAATTCTCATTCCGGTTAAAGTTTAAGGCCACTGAAGGAGGAAGTGACAGTTTCAGCCTTAAAAGTGTTTCGTTTGAAAATTTAAACGCTCTGGTTGTTGATGATAACAGCACCAATCGCAGAATTTTCAGGGAGTACCTTGAAAGTTGGAATGTGAATGTTTATGAGGCTTCTGGTGGCAATGAGGCGCTTGCTGTGGTTGCTCAGTTTGAAGACAAAGGCGTAGCGCTTGATTTTGCGCTGCTTGATTTTCAAATGGCAGATATGGATGGCATTGAACTGGCCCGAAAACTCAGAGAAGTGCCTTATCTCGACTCATTGCGGATTATCTTGGTGTCATCGGTAACCGATGCGATCAACCGGAATGACTTGTCAGAATCTGATTTTGATTATTGCCTGAACAAGCCGGTCAAGTTACAGCGTTTGTATCAGGTGATTGCGTCAGTTCTGGGACGATCTAAAAGTAATGAGAATAGCGAGCAGGATGTTGACCTGTTGAAAGCAGACCTGAAGAATAAACGGATTATGATCGTTGAGGACAACCCGATCAACATGAAGGTAGCTTTGCATTCGGTCAATAGTTTTTGCCCTAATGTATATTTGGCGTATGACGGAAAGCAAGCCGTTGAGCTTTTTCAGCAAGGAGAAATTGATTTTATTTTGATGGATATACAGATGCCGGTGCTTAACGGTATTGAAGCTGCCAAACAGATTAGGGCAATTGAAAGCCGGCGTAAAGTGGCCAATCCGGTAAAAATTATTGCAATGACAGCAAACACGATGAAAGAAGATGTTGAATATTGTTTGCAGATTGGAATGGATGCTTTTCTTGCCAAGCCTTTCCGGGTCAACGACCTGATTGAAATGCTAAATTGCGATTAGTCAGGAACGTTATCTTTGGTCGGTGATATTCTTTTTGAGTTGTGACACCGCTCCCCGATATGTTGAAAAAGCGAATTCAAGGTAAAAGAGCCAACTAAAAACTGAGTGAATGCCAACCGTCTTTCAAATAGTCGCTTAGCTGATCGCCCATGCCTTTGACATCAATACCCATTTTGCTAAGTTGATCCGTTACCCCGTACAGGTCTGTACATCGTTTGCAGGCTTCTATTTTGACGCCTACCTCCTGCATGGTTTTGATGCTTTCCTGAAGTGTTTTGTTTTCGCTGAGTAGTTTGGCCGACGGTCCCCAAACCACTAAAACGACCTCTTCGAACCAACCGTTCTTTTTGGCATTTTCAGTATACATGAAGCATACTTTTTCTGCAACTTCCGGGTCGCCACTCGTCCATAAAACTACAATACTATTCTTGTTGGTATTCATGATGAAATCGTTTTAAGTGATGCGCAGAATTAAATGCTTTCTGCGATCAAAGTGGAAAAATCTGTACTCGTTTAGAGTTTAGAAAATAAGACTATTTCAGATGAAATCCAAATGCAACAAAGGCAACCGGGTGTTGTCGCATCGTTAAACAACACCCGGCAGGAAAGCAGATTCGATTAGAATCAGTTGAAATCAAAGGTTAGTTTCATTCTTAGTTTTCCACCGTGAATTTTTGCAGCGTTGAATTGGTTGGGCGTTGATTGCGGGCCGAGATTTTCCGGGGCTTTAAATTTTGTTCCGATGGCATTAATTCCATGGAGAAATGAAATGTCACCAGCCGGATATTCGAATTTCGTTTTGGCCGGATCAGCTGGTTCTTCCGGGGTCAACATGCGCAGGAAAACATCATCACTGTGGACATGAACTTTAAATCCAGGATTGGTTTTTCCTTCAATTTCAGCCCAATAGACTTCTGAATGATAGCCTTTGAATTCGGGATAAATGAAACCAGATTCTCCGGTTATGGTGTTGTTGTAAGCTTTTTCCCACAGTCCAAAGTTCACTCCCTTCATCCGGTTTTTGTACACACGGTAAGGTCCATTTCCAAGCCATTTCATTCCGGCCACATTTTCTTCCGGAAAATCAAAAGTAACTCCGGCAAACTGGCTGCGCCCGCTTGGTTCGTAGGCAATTTCCAAATCAACGAATCCGTTTCCAGCAATCGTCCATTTTACGTAGTCGTCATTTTCGTAGGTCACTTCAATCAGTAAATGATTATCTTGGAATGTGTGTGTCACATGCTTTACCTGCTTGTCGCGACTCACAAATACAGGTCCGTTCGACAGCGGAATATGCTGCCGCTGGTTTTTAATTTCGACGATGGTTCCGTCTTTTTTATTGAATGAAATGGCGAGGTATCCAGTCTTTACTTTCAGTTCAGCGCTTGTTTCTTCCAGCGTGGGTTGCGAACTTAATTTTTCAGGCAGAAGTTCACGGGCTTTTAGTTGTGGATTTTTTATCGGCCACGACCAAGTGTTTATGTGACGTCCGTGAGGATCAACTGCAGTTATTCGAAGGGCATCAAATATTTGCCAGTTTGCTGGCAGATTCAATTTGAGTTTGCCTGTAGTTCCCGGAGCCAGGTTAAATGCAAGTTCTTCGCTTGAATTTATGTGTTCTCTAATTTTTTCTCCCGGAGCCGAAAAGCTGACCCACTCGGCTACGATTGAGCATTGCCTAAGTTCGGTGAAAAAGTAACGGTTCTCAATATTTAACACACCATTAAACCCGGGTGTAATGTAGCGTTTTTCGAACTGAATGGGTGCCCAGATTTCCTTAATGGTGTAGAAACTGCCTTCCTTTTCGTTGTATGGGCCCAGAATTCCATCGGGGGCATGGTTGCCATCGCTGTCCAACTCGTTGTTACGGTCGGTACGTTCCACCGATTCGTCGGCAAAAACCCACAGGAAACCGCCGGCACAAAGTGGGTCGTTCCACATGCGGAGCCAGTAGTCATCCAGTCCGGCGCCATGTCCGCCATCGTACAAACCATGCAGGAATTCCGTAGGGAAGAAGATTTTTCGTTTGCTGAAGCCATCCAGCGACAAATAGTTGTAATCGATGTAGTGCAGGGTGTTTGTCTTTTCGTAGTCCTGCCAGGGGTGAATTACGATTCGCTGCTGGATGTCCAATTCAGCAAAATCGTCGTTCAATGTATTGTTTTCGCCGCCTTCATTTCCATTGGCCCAAATAATGACGGAGGGATGGTTAACGTCGCGGGCAATCATTTCTTCCAGCAGTTTTCTTCCAACCGCATCATCGTACGAAGGCTTTTGCCAGGCTGTAAGCTCATCAATAACCACTAGTCCGATTGAGTCGCATACGTCGAGAAAATGCTTGTCGGGAGGATAATGTGACATGCGTACCGCGTTCATATTCATATCTTTCATCAGGTTGACAGCGGTAATGCTTAGGTTTTTCGAAGATGTACGCCCATATTTAGGGTGAAAGGTGTGGCGGTCGACGCCCTGCATTTTTATCTTAACGCCATTGACATAAATGCCGTCACTTTCGCGTACTTCAATGGTCCGGAATCCAATGCGCTCCGTATATTGGTGGATAAGCTGCTCGCTTTTATCCAAAAGACTAAAAACAGCCTGGTACAAGTTCGGAAACTCCGGCGACCAGGTTTCGGGCTGGCTAAACTTGCCTGACACCCGGGATATTGAGCCAATGTCATCTGTCTTAAACGAAGCTTTGGTCTCGCCGGTGAGTGTTTGAATGTCGACCCTGATTTGCGAAACGTTTTTGGGATTGGACAGGTATACATCTGCCTCGAATTGGCCACTGGCTTTTGCATCTACGGCGACACGCCTGATGTTTGTTTTGGGTTTTGCTTCGAGAAAAACGGGGCGAAAAATGCCGCCAAAAATCCAGAAGTCGGCTTTTCGTTCGGCCAAACTCACCGATTCATTATCGGAGTGTTTTTTCACAAACACTTCCAGTTCGTTCTCTTTTCCAATATTTAGCAGCTTGCTAATGTCGTACCTGAACTGGTAAAATGCGCCTTGGTGCACGGGGCCCGCCAGTTTGCCATTTATTTTGACTTCGGCATCGGTCATGACTCCGTCAAAAACAATTGTGATTTCCTTATCCTTCCACTCCTTAGGAATATTAAATTGGTAACGGTAAAGTCCGGTTTCATTTAGCCTTTCTTCAAAAGAATCGTGTCCGTAATTGTATGCACCAAAGCCTTGCTGCTCCCAACACGAAGGAACCGGAATGCTTGTCCACTGACCCGATTTTCGGCCTTCTGAACAATAAAATTCCCAGTCAACGGTGTTTTCGGCACCGGTGCCGGAGAGGTAAACAGTTTCGGTTTGTTGTGCATTTGTGAAAAGTGAAAGCAACACCAACACCAACAGGTTTAATGTGAGTAGTCTCATGCGTTTGATTTTTTAAGTTTTTGTGGTTTTATGGAATTTGGCAACAGAAAATTCATATTCTAATTTGTTAGGAAGCACATCTTACAAGACTAATTTTTCTGAAATACTTTTCTTCGTTTGATAAAGATAGTTATGTGGGGGCGATAATTTTTTCCAAAGAGATAAATTACGTTCTTTTAACCGTTAAATTTTGTAAGTGGGTTTCTTTGCTTTCATTTGAATTTCGGGGTTTTGAGAACAAATTTTTTACTATATTTCAAGTTTTATCGACATCATGAAATTTGAAGAGCAGGAACTAATAAATCAGCTGGAAAAGATTATTGAGAGTGATGTTTTCTCTCGATCAGGAGTAAATGTCTCACTTCTTTCATTGTTGTTTCATGCAACGCTTGCCGGTCGAAAGCTGAAAGAGACCACAATTGGGAGTGAGATTTTTGGTAAACAATATGATCCGATAAAAAATGACACCAAAGTTCGTGTATACGTTCATAACCTGAGGAAAAAGCTTTCCGCATATTACGAAACCCCGGGCTGTACGGATCAGGTTATTTTTGAAATTCCCAGAGGAGAATACCAGATTTTATTTCGTTCGCCCGAAAACGAAAAAAAATGGCGTAGTATTTATAGCTTCTCTTTGCTTGTTTTCCTTTTTGTAATGGTGCTCGGTATTTTTATTTTTTTTCAGAGCAAAAAATCCGATCCCTTCTGGTCAGGATTCGTTTCCGGCAAGTTCCCGACAACGGTGTTGATTGGCGATCATTTCACAATTGGGGCAACTGTTCCGACCGGGGGGCAGGGGGTTTTTCGCGATTTTTCGATTAATTCCGACCTGGAATACTCACAGCACCTTCGGCAGCATCCGGAGCAAGCATCCCAAATGGTACCTAACCGCTACCCGTACATCACGAAAATGGGACCGTACTCGACTAAACTTTTGAGTGAAATGTTTAACGATATGGAAAGTCCTTTTGAATTGATGTTGAATTCGGAGTGGGACAAAACGCAGATTAACGCGGAGAATATTGTTTACGTGGGACAGTTTAAAACATTGGGTTTTCTGAAAAATGTGTTCTCTGATCATTTTCCACAATATGAAATAGCGGGAGCTCAGATCATACGAACAGATCCTCAGAGCGGGGGTGAATATCGCTATGATTCCTATTCGGCCGATCAGATTGTAGACTATACCATTGTTTCGCGAATGCAAGGGCCCAATGGAAACGACATTGCCATGTTTGTGTCCGACAATGATATTGGCGTCATGCGGTTGGTCGAGTATTTTACCAATCAAGATTCAGTGGAAGTCTTTTATAACCGTTATCCTGGACTGGCTTCTGATTTTGCAGCACTCTTTAGAGTCAGTGGCTGGGAACGCACCAGCTATTCTGTGGAGTTGGTACATTTGGATTTAAACTAATTTGTCCTTCAGCTCGTCGTCCGTTAATTCATGAATCGGAATCAGGTCGAATTCGCTATGAGGGAGCTTGCTTTCTTTCAGGAACTCCTTATTTAGCAAAAACAGTTTGCTATTGAATTTATCTTGGGGAAAGGTATTTTCAGGAGTGAAGTCCTCATCGTCAAATTCGGTGAAGTTCAATTCGCAGGCTGACAGTTCCCACTGGTCATCATTCATAAAAAGGAGCGGTAATCCGTGTGTTCGGCAAATCATGGGGCGATGTTCATAAATCTGGCAGGCGCGGTCTTTAAGGAAAATGCAACTACCATCAACCGATTTCCGGGTTTCCACTGGCTGTTCTTTCAGGGCCTGTTTTATGGCGTGAAACTCGATGGGAAACAACTTGTAATTCATGCAACACAAATCGCAGCCTTTCTTGCAGGCGAGATGTTGCTGGTGGATCATGGCAAGTTTTTCCGTTAGCTGATCTACTTGTGTGCGGAGCTGGCGATATTTCTTTTCGGAGTTTTTCACGTTGCTAAAACTGGCGTCAAAGTTATTGAAATTTTGATTAGGCGATTTGAGACAAAGTATTCATCAGATTTCACTATTAACAAATTCGTTTTATTATTCACATTCATCGGTTTTCAGATTCATTCGAATGTTTCTTCCTGAGGAATTTTTATCTTTGTGGCGTGTTATATAACATATCACATAATCATTAACCGATTCAACATGATTTTATTCTTTAAAACCCTTCAAGGCAGCATAATCGCTGTTCAAACTACTCGTTCTTTTTCTGATGCAGAGATACAAAAACTGAACTGGTTACTTGGTGAGGCTACTTTGATTGAAAACGACAAGCTGACTGGCTTTTTTGTTGGTCCCCGAAAAGAAATGATCACCCCCTGGAGTACCAATGCGGTTGAGATTACCCAAAATATGGGACTGCAAGGCATTGTTCGCATGGAAGAATTTGTTGAAGTTCCCAATCTTGCTGCGGGGTACGACCCGATGTTGAAGCGGTTATATGAAGACTTAGATCAGGCAATTTTTCAAATAAATAAGAGGCCGGAGCCGATCCTCGAAATTGATGATATCGCATTATACAACGAGCAGGAAGGACTGGCTTTGAGCGAAGAAGAAATCAACTATCTGGATTCGGTTGCCAAAAAGATGGGGCGTAAGTTGACTGATGGCGAGGTATTTGGATTTTCTCAGGTCAACTCGGAGCACTGTCGGCATAAAATTTTCAACGGAACTTTTGTGATTGACGGGGTGGAGCAGGAAATGTCGCTGTTTCAAATGATCAAGAAAACATCAAAAGAAAATCCCAACAAAATTATCTCAGCTTACAAGGACAACTGTTCGTTTGTGCAAGGCCCGGTTGTGGAGCAGTTCGCCCCAAAAACACAGGATAAACCCGACTATTTCGAGGTAAAAGATATTGAAACCGTGCTTTCCTTGAAAGCCGAAACGCATAATTTTCCGACGACTGTAGAGCCTTTTAACGGAGCTGCTACCGGCACCGGTGGTGAAATTCGTGACCGGATTGCCGGAGGAAAAGGAAGCTTGCCAATTGCCGGAACAGCTGTTTACATGACTTCCTATCCACGTAGCGAAGAAGCGCGTAATTGGGAGCAGGCCACAGAGGAGCGTCCCTGGTTGTATCAAACACCTGAAGAAATTCTGATTAAAGCGTCGAACGGAGCCAGTGATTTTGGAAACAAATTCGGGCAGCCATTGATTACCGGCTCGGTGTTGACTTTTGAGCATTTTGAGAATTACAAGAAATACGGTTATGACAAAGTAATCATGCTGGCCGGTGGTATCGGTTTTGGTGCTAAGAAAGACAGCTTGAAAGATAAACCCGGTGTTGGTGATAAAGTGGTGCTGCTTGGCGGTGATAATTATCGAATCGGAATGGGAGGAGGAGCTGTTTCGTCGGTGGCTACCGGTGAATTTGAAAATGCAATAGAGTTGAATGCGGTACAGCGTGCCAATCCCGAGATGCAAAAACGGGCGTACAATGCCATTCGTGCCCTGGCCGAATCGGACGATAACCCCATCATTTCAATTCACGATCACGGGGCCGGAGGTCACTTAAATTGCTTGTCGGAGTTGGTAGAAGAAACGGGTGGCAAGATAGATACCAGCAAATTGCCTGTTGGTGATCCGACCTTATCACAAAAAGAAATCATTGGGAATGAGTCGCAGGAGCGTATGGGCTTGGTGATGAGCGAAAAGCATGTGGACTTGCTGAAGAAAATTGCTGAGCGCGAACGCGCTCCAATGTATGTGATTGGAGAAACAACCGGAGATATGCAGTTTACTTTCGAGAATTCGATAACCGGTGAAAAACCAATCGACTGGCAGTTGGCCTATATGTTCGGAAATCCGCCTAAAACAGTTTTAACCGATACTACTGAGAAAGCCAATTTTGCCGACTTGGCTTACGATCAGGATAAGATAGAAGCTTACCTTGAAGATGTACTACAACTGGAAGCTGTGGCATGTAAAGATTGGTTAACCAATAAGGTAGATCGCTCAGTAACCGGACGGATTGCCAAACAGCAGGGTGCTGGTAAGTTGCACCTGCCGTTAAACAATGTCGGCGTAATCACTTTGGATTACCAAGGGAAAAGTGGTTTTGCAACTACTATTGGACATGCACCTGTGGCCGGAATGATCAATGCTGAAAGCGGTTCTATTCTATCGATTGCCGAATCGCTGACCAACCTGATTTGGGCACCCATGCCGGACAAAATGAAAAGTGTTTCATTAAGTGCCAACTGGATGTGGCCTGCTAAAAATGCCGGAGAAAATGCGCGGATTTACAAAGCCGTAAAAGCTGCCAGCGACTTTGCCTGTGCTTTGGGAGTCAATATTCCAACGGGAAAAGACTCCATGTCCATGACTCAGAAATACAAAGATGACGTGGTTTACTCGCCGGGAACTGTAATTATATCTGCTTCGGGAGAAGTTACAGATGTCAAGAAAGTAGTGGAGCCGGTTGTTGTGAATGATGCCGGCAAGGCGCTTTATTACATCGATTTGTCATCGACTCCGCTGGTTTTGGGAGGAAGTGCTTTTGGCCAAATCATCAATAAATTAGGGCAGGATGCACCAACAGTTGCCGATCCTGCTTACTTCCTGAAAGCCTTTAATGCCGTACAGGATTTGATTGAAGACGAGCTGATTTTGGCTGGCCATGATGTAGCTTCGGGCGGTTTGATTACCACTTTGCTGGAAATGTGTTTCAGCGATAACGAAACTGGCTTGCAGTTAGACTTGACAGGCTTGGGAGAACAGGATTCAGCCAAAGTGTTTTTCAACGAAAAT
>ENA-ORCT01000261-ORCT01000261.1-marine-metagenome-genome-assembly--contig:-NODE-261-length-27169-cov-3.239628_pt1 | contig 27169 bp, 25 predicted proteins | sample MGYA00248632_ERZ508511 | MGnify/ENA primary metagenome ERZ508511 (study PRJEB26182, sample SAMN06268839) | marine metagenome | isolation source: Tt an P1-techrep anaerobic enrichment on pine from sediment...
GTCTACCCTGCTGAACGCCATTTTAAATGAAGAAAAGGCCATTGTATCAGAGATTCACGGGACAACACGTGATGTGATTGAAGATGTGGTAAATATTGACGGAACGGCTTTTCGGTTTTTCGATACGGCTGGCATTCGCGAGACCATCGACCAGATTGAAAACCTCGGCATTGAACGAAGTTACAGCAAACTGGAGCAAGCCGAAATTGTACTATTAGTCACTGATTTGTCGAACCCCATCGACTTGATCAGGCAACGAGTCGAGTTGATTCGCGAACGTATTCAAGACCAAAAGTTGATCATTGTGGGTAACAAAGCCGATTTAGGCGGCAATCAAAAGATTAAAGAAATGCTGGACGCGTTTATTCTATCGGAGAATGAAGACCTGGTCTTCATCTCAGCTAAACAGCAGCAAAATCTGGAATCGCTAATTGAGTTGTTAAAAGAAAATGCCAACCTGCAGCAAGCAGAAGGCTCGGACGTGATTGTTTCAAACATTCGCCACTACGAAGCCCTAACAAATGCTCACCAGGCGGTTGTCCGGGTTATTGATGGCTTACACAACGGTATCAGTGGCGACTTTCTGGCACAGGACATCCGCGAATGCCTGCATTATCTGGGAGAAATCACCGGTGAAATCTCGAATGACGAAGTACTAGGACATATCTTTAAGAATTTTTGTATCGGAAAGTAAATGAAACTAAAAAAACTACATCCGGTATTAGTCTCAGGCATTATTGATCAAGGGTATGATAAAGAGCCCAGGGAGATTCAAACGAATTGCATTCCTAAAATTAAGTCAGGTGCTGATCTGCTGGTGATTGCACCAGAAGGGGCCGGAAAGTCAACAACAATTGTTATTGGCATAATTCAACAACTGAAAGAAGCTTTCGGAGAAGCGCCACGAGCCATCATAATGGTTGAAAGCAAAGAAAAAGCTTTTGAATTGGAAGAGCAATTTCAGATGCTCGGAAAACATACCAACCTGCGTACGTTTACGGTCTTTGAGCAGGGAAATTTGCTTTACCAAAAGGACACGATTTATGAAGGGCTTGACATTTTGATTGGAACTCCGAGACGAATTAACGAACTTTTAAGTAATACCGGAATACCCTGCACCAGCCTTAAACTATTGGCGGTTGACGATGCTGAAACCATCTTCCCTAACCGTCATCATCCTGTCATATACCGCATTTCTGATGGTTCAATAAAAATTCAGTGCTTATTATTTGCCAACGAGCGGCACGAGAAATTTGATGACCTTTTAGAACGGATTGAGAAGAAATGGGAAATTGTTTCTTAACATCCTTGATCATCCATTTTGAAATCAACAACATACAACACGACATTCGTAAAAAAAGCCATTGAAACAACTGTTTAATTGAGTAATCAGGATTTAATGATCAAAGTATAATCCTGGCTGCTTTCCTGCGTTGAATGCTCCAAATTTGAATTACATAATTTGTCGGGCATTTCCAGCTCCGAATCGTAAAGTAACTTTCAACAAGCAAAGGATATCACAAAATTTAGCCTTCCACGAAATACCGCAACTGATCGAGCATGATGGGTACATCGTCCTGGTCGATACCCTGACGAAGCAAATGGGGCAGATCTTCCTCAAAAACATCCATGAATTCGGATTCCGAAAAGCCAGTCGTAGAGATAGATTGCTGATAGTATTGCAGCGCTGATTTTCGCTGGCCCAAACTCCATTGAACGTGTCCCATGTTCATTAGATCATGCTTGTTGGCCCCTTCTTCAATCAATTTCAGGAAGTACTTCTCCGCTTGCTCTTTCTTGCCTGTCAAAAAAGAACACCATCCGATGGGCCGCCAGACTTTCTTATTCCCGGGAGCCAGATATTCCACTTTAAAATAACATTTCAAGGCATCCTCAAACCGGTCCAGCTCCAGTAAGCAATGCCCAACATTGAGCTGGTTGTTTAAATCCTCTGCATTCAGTCTTTCGGCCTCTTTATAATATTCGAGTGCTTTGGCGGGTTTCTTGAGGTTGCGATAGCACAGCGCGATCTTCTTTAAATTCCACAAGTGATTGGGCTCGTACAATTCAGCTTCCAGGTACGCATCCAAAGCCTTTTTATAATCGCCCTGCTTTTGATGACAAAACCCAATTTTCTGAATGAGTTCGCCATCTTTTTCAATGGTCAGTAAATATTCGAAAATACTGGAAGCCTCTCCAAAGTAATTCTTCGAAAAATAGTATTCTGCAATATTTCGAAGCATTTTCTCATCTTCTTTAAGAATACTTCCCAAAGTTTTCTGGTTATGAAAGTCGAACCGCCAATTAAAAACATCCTCAAAATCATTTTTTCGCGGATGTAGCTTGTAAAAACGATACAAATCCTGAATGTACTGATTAGAAACAAATTCAGCTTTTCTTCCGGGATGGGTCAGTTCTTCGTCTTTTTCCATCTCCTGAAGCTGTCCCATCTCTGCTTTCAGGCCCTGCATCATAAACTCACGATTCTCTTTTGGAAGGTTTTGAATACTGAGACAGAAAGAGTATTTGTCGGAATTGCACAAAATTGGAGCGTCGGCTATGGTACGGATAAATACTTGGTTGACTTCATCCGAGACATCAATCATCTTTGCAATTGCTGGGTTTTCAGCAAAGAATGGAATAAACCAGTTCCCTATTTCATTGAAAAAAGGAAACGACTTGAGCAGTGCAAAAGATCCAAGAAATACGTCAGCACCTTCCATCTGCAGCTCCGACAACTCTTGCATTTTATCCATTAATCCGGGCGAATCTTTAAAAATCTCTTGCCATTCCGGATTTTTATCTTCAGAAAGCCCTTCTTCCATCAAACTGTCGAGGTTGATTTTATCTTTCAATGTTGGGCTGATTTTAATCATCTCAGGCAGCAACTCATTGCGAATTCGCTGTTGGAGCTTCTCAGTTTCCTTGCTTCTGATCAGCTGGACAATGATCCGTTCGAGGTCTTGCTTAAAAGCCGGATTCTCGTTCAAGATTTCCAGCCGACCGGTAATCTCCGGTTGGTAGGCTATTCGCAAATCGTATTGATACAATGCAAGAAGCAATCCGACCAGAGCACGCTGGCTGACAATCGCTTCTTCCAGCTCATATGCGGTAAAAAGCAAATTAAATTTCTCAGCGTCAAAACAGCGTTGCAAACTGAGGGTTAAGGCTGTTACAGCAAACGATTTGTAGACTAAAGGTATCGCAGGGCTGGCAAAAAACCGCTTCAGAAATTTGATTTCTTCCCCGTTCAGTTGATCGCGAAACCACAGATGATAAAACAACCGGAACATTTGCCCTTGGTATTTGCTGGCAGATTCTATTTTTCCAGGGCTACCAGCACCTTGATTTTCAACCAAAACCTTGAGCTCGTCGTAATGATTAAACCCCTCTAGTTCAGAAAAAAACAAATCAAAATCAGTAATCCACTGATTTTGAAAGGTTCTTTTTCGTTCGTACTCAACCGCCGAGGAGTATTTTAAGCGAATAGCCTGGATTACCTTATCAAGCAGGTCAAAGGCCGACACAATGAGTTTACGATACACTTTTTGCCGTTCCGGATCGCGTATACCTTCAACAGTATATTGGAGCATGTAGTGGTAAGTTTGATCCAGTTTGCGCCACTCGTCATTAAACGTTAACAAGTTATGCCCATGAATCAGCTTCTTCAACTGATCGAACGCTGGTTTGAGCTTTCGTTCAGCCAGTCGCTCATAAATTTTGGCATATTCTCTCTGGAGTTCTTTATCTGTCATAGTTGTTATCTGAGCATTAAAAGATACAAAAAACCAATAGCATCAAAAAGTAATCCATGTCAAACAAGCCTGTCAGATGGTCAGGCATGCTGCCTTCTCCCTTTCTTTGGAAAGCCGGGGAAGCAGTTTGTTGCAGCGGGATATCATAACGACGAAAGCCGCTGGGGTTCATCTCCGGCGGCTTTCGCTCATTCATTTTCACATCAAGGATTTAATCCTGATCAATTTCGTATGGATTCATAAAAATCAGAAAAAACACCATCGCAAACGATAACTCGTGCAACTCACTTTCCTTTTTCAAACTGATCAGAAGAACCATCAGCGTTGAAACCCCCATCAATATCAGGTGCTGCTTTTTAGGCAGCGGAACCCGGAAGCGATTGATCAACCGGCGAATGGCTCCAACCTTTAGAACCAGCAAGCGGGAAAAAACAAAGTAAATGATCAACACCAAAAACATCAGGCGCGAGAAAATCAGGATGTTGATATTTTGTCCCCCAATGATCAGGTTGTGCAGATTGGTCTCGGCCTGTTTGTTATTCTCCAGAAAAAACTCGCTGCTTTCGATTCCAAAAATACGTTGTCCCCAGCTTATTTCTTCACCAGCCGCAAAAAAGAACAAAAAGGCCATCGCTCCCCATGTTAATACCCAAAGCGACTTCTTCAGTTTCCGGAATTGATAAGCCCGATATACGGCAATAAAACTACAACCAAACAAGAACAGGGTGGTCAGCCACTCCGCCGGGCCATCTTCCCTCACAAAGTGCCAAAATTCGTCGACGCCAACCAGGCGCCCAAGATAAAGAGCATAGGCAATTAAAATGAGAAGCGCAGATCCCACTACCATTTCAGTACCTGCAATCAGTTTTTTTGTTTCCATAAATTCTCCTTTATAAATTGTTTTCTTTCTGTTTTCAAGTCATATCGTTCGGGTTGAATCGCCTGGCAGAAGATTTTTTCCCGTGAAAATAGTGTGCGTAAAAATATGACAAATATTCAAAGTAGGAAAGAAAGAACGTCACTTTAGCCAAGCTGTCTCGCGAACGACCAAAACCGGGAGATTATTTGCCTTTCTGTGATGCGCTTGAAACGGAAAAACTGCTGAGATTCAAATCAATATTTTACCCTTCCTATTTTAATTTCAAAAAAACATCCTACCTTTGTTCGTTGTTTTACGAACACCGAATCATGAGAGAAACGATTGTATTTACAGACGAACAAATTCAGGCAGCACGCTTTGCCAAGGCCATGGGCCATCCAGTGCGGCTTTACGTGCTAGAGTTATTAAACAAACAGGCCTGTTGCTACAGTGGCGATTTATCAGACGTATTGCCCATCGCGAAGTCGACCCTGTCGCAACATTTAAAGGAACTGAAAGACGCGGGTTTAATCCAGGGCGAAATTGAAGCTCCAAAAATAAAATACTGCATTAATCGCGAAAACTGGGCTAAAGCACAGGACTTATTTCAGAAATTTCTGAATCGATAAAAAAATTTGAGCGAATCATTCGCTATTTTGCGAATTACGAATAAAAAACAAAAATCAATGGACTACCAGAATTTAAAACCAATTCAAATGGACATTAAAGTCCTGGGGACGGGTTGTCCCAAGTGTAAATCGCTTGAGAAAGCGACCCGTGAAGCCGTGGATAAAGCAGGAATTGCGGCCTCAGTGACCAAGGTCGAGGATATCATGGAGATCATGAATTACGGGGTGATGACTACTCCCGCGCTGGTTGTTGACGGGAAAGTGCTTGTTAAAGGAAAAGTTCCTTCAGTGGCCGAAATCAGAACATTACTAACCAAATAATCAACAAAAATGAAAAAACTAACCCTTATTTTAATCACTGCCTTGTGGACTGGCTTTTTATCAGCCAGTGCCCAATGTTGCGACTCTAAAGTCGCAGAACTGACAGACTCCGACGCTGTCTTGTCGGAACAGGCTACTGAAACAAGTATAAAAGCCTATTACTTTCACGCAACCCGCCGTTGCGCCACCTGTCAGGCTGTTGAAAAAGTGACCAAGGAAGCCCTGAAAGAACATTACGGAGACCAGGTTACTTTCTTGTCGATCGACCGTGAGAAAGACAGCGAAAATCCATTGCTCGAGAAATACAAAGTGAGTGGACAAACCCTGCTGATTGTGAGCGGTGATCAGGTGAAAAACCTGACAAACGATGCTTTCCTGAATGCCCGGACGAATCCGGACAAGTTCAAGGCCAAACTGAAATCGACCATCGATGCAATGAAATAAGCATATGGAGCTTTTGCAAAATTTTCTGGAAAACTCGCAATTTCCATTGTTTACCGCTTTTATTCTGGGACTGATGACTGCCGTCAGTCCCTGCCCCTTGGCCACCAACATTACGGCCATTGGCTACATCAGCAAAGACCTGGAAAGCCGCAAAAAAGTGTTTTACAACGGACTGGTGTACACGCTTGGCCGTGCTGTTTCTTACACAGTCATAGGCTTACTTTTTTTCTTTGGGGCCGGGCAATTTCGTCTGGAAGGATTCTTTCAAAGCTGGGGCGAAAAGCTACTGGGGCCCCTACTCATTCTCATCGGCTTGTTTATGCTTGGCGTGCTTAACTTTATCCAATTTCCGGGGCTCAGCACCTTAACCGAAAAAATGGAAAATCGAGCCCGCAAAGGCTTTTGGGGCGTGCTACTGCTGGGTGTGGTGTTTGCGCTGGCCTTTTGTCCCTACAGCGGGGTGCTGTATTTCGGCATGCTGATTCCGATGACGATCAGCAGTGCGTCGGGACTTTATCTGCCCGTCGTGTTTGCACTGGCCACCGGAATTCCGGTGATTCTCTTTGCCTGGCTGATTGCCTTTTCCGTTGGATCAATCGGAGGCGTTTACAACAAAATGAAGACCGTTGAACAATGGTTTCGTCGTGTGGTTGCCGTATTGTTTATCGGCGTGGGCATTTACTACGTCTGGATCATGTTTCTATAAAAAATTTTGAAAATAATGTTCGTTGTTTTGCGAACAAGCAAGCTTGCGATTTCATGCAAAAAAGTAAAAAAATAAAGTTGATCGTTTCCATCGCAGTTGTCCTGCCGCTGTTGGGCTTACTTTACTACCTTCTTCAACCCCTGGTCAATTTTTTGACTTACGACCTTTTCGGTCTCAAAGCGGAAAGCCACCTGGGCGAGGCCATCAATTTCTTTATTTACGACACCGTCAAAATTCTGATTCTCCTATTCCTGATCAGTGCCTTGATGGGAGCAGTCAATGCGTATTTCCCGGTCGACCGGCTTCGCATTTATCTGACTACAAAAAAGATGTACGGTCTTCAGTATTTGTTCGCCTCACTTTTTGGTGCCATCACGCCTTTTTGTTCCTGCTCGTCCATTCCGCTTTTTATCGGTTTTGTCAAAGGCGGCATACCGCTCGGGGTAACCTTGGCTTTTTTAATCACTTCGCCCTTGGTTAATGAAGTAGCGGTGGCCATGTTCCTTGGCTTATTCGGAATTAAAGCAACCTTGATTTACTCCACTAGCGGAATTCTTCTGGGGACAATCGGTGGATTTATTCTTGGGAAACTGAACCTGGACCGTTACCTCAGCGACTGGGTCAAGGAAATACAAGCCAACTCGGAACAAGAATCGGAACAATGGAAAGCAGACCAAACGCCGTTCATTGACCGGCTGCCAAGTATCATCCGCGAAGGATGGGACATTGTGCGCAAGGTGCTGGTGTACGTGCTGGTTGGTATTGCCATTGGTGCAGCCATGCACGGCTATGTGCCGGAGAATTTCTTTACCGAATTTCTTTCGGCTGACAAATGGTATGCGGTGCCACTTGCTGTCATTTTTGCGGTTCCGATGTATGCCAACGCTGCCGGAATTGTGCCGGTCATTCAGGTATTTGTGGCCAAAGGTGTTCCGCTGGGAACCGGCATCGCGTTTATGATGGCTGTCGTAGGCCTTTCATTGCCCGAAGCTACGCTTTTGAAAAAAGTGATGATGTGGAAGCTGATTGGCATTTTCTTCGGAACGATTACCGTGTTTATCATTTTGCTGGGCTATTTATTTAATTGGATACTTTAACTTCATTGAAACCCAATAAATCATACCATTATGAAATCAAAATCAATCGGTTTTATTGGCGGAGGACGAATCACCCGGATTTTCCTCCAGGGGCTTTCCGAAAAAAAAGTGCTACCTGAAGTAATCAATGTGTTTGACCCCAAGCTCGAGACATTGGAGAAGCTGCAAGCTGATTTTCCCTCGGTAGTAGCAGCCGCCACTGCTGCAGAGGCAGCTGCTCAGGAACTCGTTTTCATCGCCGTGCACCCGCCTGTTGTGATGGAAACCTTGCAATCAATCAAAGATGTGATTACAGAAGAAACAATTGTGATTTCGCTCGCACCCAAAATCACCCTCAAAAAGATGGCATCTGCCCTTCCAACCAAAAAGATGGTCAGAATGATTCCCAACGCGACTTCGTTTATGAATGAAGGCTACAACCCGCTTGCTTTTGCTTCTGATTTCGACAAAACAGAAAAAAAGCAGCTGCTCAAATTTCTGAAGAAGTTGGGAAAAACCTTTGAGACGGAAGAAGCCAAGCTGGAGAGTTACGCCATCGTCTCGGCCATGTTGCCCACTTATTTCTGGTTCCAGTGGCAAGCGCTGCACGATGTGGCGATGCAAACGGGCTTGTCTGAAAAAGAGGCCAACAAAGCCGTCAAATCATCCTTGCAAAAGGCCGTCAAACTATATTACAAATCCGGCCTCTCCCCTGCTGAAGTGATGGACCTGATTCCGGTGAAGCCCATTGGTGATCACGAAACTGAAATCACCGAAATTTATCAAAGCAAATTGATGGGCCTGTTTGGAAAAATCAAGCCGTAAAGACGTTCGCTAAGGAGGCTGTCCAAAAAGCCTTGAGTTTGCGGTTGTCGTCACCCTGCCCGGCAACCGCCGGATCAGGTCCTGATTATTAGAGCGATGAGATCCCGAAACAAGTTCGGAATGACTCAACTCAAGACTTTCCAGACGGCTCCCTTTTTTTTTTGAAAAAAGTGTCGTAAAAAAGCGACATTCTAATTTTATGTCGTATATTTGCGACATAAATTCTTCAACAATGACCAAGGTTAATTTATTCGACAAAGATTTACAGGAAACAGCGGCAATTTTCAAAGCACTGTCGCATCCGGCCCGCCTGGCTATTTTAAAATACCTGGCCGAAACCAAAGTTTGTATCTCAGGCGATATTTCGGATGAGCTGCCCCTGAGCCGGACAACGGTTCACCAGCATTTAAAGGAGCTGAAGAAGCTCAAGCTCATCCAGGGAGACATTCAGGGCGTCAAGACCAATTATTGCTTAAACGCAGACACAATTGGAAAGCTGAAAGAAAGTCTGAATGGTTTTCTCTCCGAAATTGATTGTTGCACCAATTCAAAATGTTAAAAATGAAAGTCTTAATTCTTTGCACCGGAAACAGTTGCCGCAGCCAAATGGCGCATGGCTTTTTACAGTCGTTCGACCCCAACATCACTGTTTGCTCAGCGGGCACCGAAGCCTCCGGAAAACTAAACCAGAAAGCCGTTGCCGCCATGAAGGAAATTGGCATCGACATCAGTCACCACACCTCTGATTCGGTTGAAAAATACCTGGCCGACGAATGGGACTACGTCATTACCGTATGCGGTGGCGCCAACGAAGCCTGTCCCGCCTTTATGGGCAAAGTCAAGCACCGCCTGCATATCGGCTTCGATGACCCCTCGCATGCCGTTGGAACCGATGAATTCATCTGGAGCGAATTTATCCGCGTTCGCGACGAAATCAAAGCCGGATTCTGGAAATTCTACCAGGAAAATTTGAAAATGAAATGATTTGAAAATTGAGATTATGAAAGCCGAAGATTTAAAACAAGTGGTCAAAGAAAAATATGGCAGCATTGCCAGCGAAAGTCATCTGGCGGTTCAGCAAGGATGTTGTGCTTCGGACAGCTGTTGCGGCGAGCTCGAATTCAGCATGATTGGTGATGAATACCTGCATGTGGCCGGCTACAACAAGGATGCTGACCTGGGGCTGGGCTGTGGTTTGCCAACCGAATTTGCCGGAATTGAACAGGGCGACCATGTGCTGGATCTGGGCTCCGGAGCTGGCAATGACTGCTTTGTTGCCCGCAGCCTGACAGGTCCGGAAGGAAAAGTGACCGGCATCGACTTCACCAATGAAATGGTGCAGAAAGCCCGTCAAAACCTGGAGAAAACCGGATTTCAAAATATGGAGTTTATTCAGGGTGATATTGAAGACATGCCCCTCTCCGACGATACTTACGATGTGGTGATCAGCAATTGTGTGCTGAATCTGGTGCCGAACAAGCCCAAAGCCTTTAACGAAATCTACCGGGTATTGAAGCCCGGCGGACATTTCTGTATTTCGGATGTGGTGATCACCGGTACCTTGCCCAAACAACTGCAGGAAGCCGCGGAAATGTATGCCGGCTGTGTGGCTGGAGCCGTGCCCGTGGACGAGTACCTGAACACGATTCGTGAGCAAGGCTTTTCACAACCCGAAATTAAAAAACAACGAAAAATTGAGGTTCCGGAGCCCATACTGCTGCAGTACCTGAGTGAAAAAGAACTGGAGGACTATCAAGCTACAGGTGCCGGAATTTACAGCATCACGGTTAATGCTTCCAAATAGCACAAAACACCCCAAACGACAGCAATCATCATGACACAAACGAAAAAGCAACTCGGATTTTTCGAAAAATACCTCACGCTCTGGGTCGCCTTGTGCATTGGTGCCGGAATTTTGATCGGCAATTTCGCAGGCGAAAATATCAGCATATTAAGCAGCCGGGAAGTCTTTAAAGTCAATATTCCGGTAGCCATCTTGGTTTGGCTCATGATTTACCCCATGATGCTCCAAGTCGATTTTTCAAGTATCAAAAGCGTGGGAAAACGTCCCCGGGGATTAATCCTGACAGTCGTGGTAAACTGGCTGATCAAACCTTTTACGATGGCTTTTTTCGCCTGGATTTTCTTTTCGAAGATATACGCAGCGTGGATCAGCCCCGAGATGGCCGGTGAGTACATTGCCGGAGCTATTCTGCTGGGAGCCGCGCCTTGCACGGCCATGGTGTTTGTATGGAGTTACCTCACCGATGGCGACCCCAACTATACGTTAGTGCAGGTGTCAGTCAACGACCTGATTATCCTGGTGGCCTTTGTGCCCATTGTCGGCTTGTTGCTGGGCATTACCAACGTTCAGGTTCCTTACGACACGCTGGTGGCCAGCGTGCTCATTTTCGTGGTGATTCCGCTGCTGGCCGGCTACCTGACGCACAAAATCCTAATTGCCCGCAAAGGCGAAAGCTGGTTCAAGGAAAGTTTTTTGCCCCGGTTCAAACCCATGTCAATTCTGGCCCTCTTGCTCACTTTAATTTTGCTCTTCGCTTTCCAGGGAAATACCATCACCGAAAATCCGCTGATTATTTTGCTGGTCGCTATTCCGCTGATCATTCAGACCTATTTCATCTTTTTTGTGGCCTGGGTTGGTGGTCGGAAATTAAAACTGCCACATGCCATTTGTTCCCCGGCAGCCATGATTGGCGCCAGCAACTTTTTCGAACTGGCCGTAGCGGTCGCCATTGCGCTGTTTGGCTTGCAATCGCCCGCTGCACTGGTCACCGTTGTGGGTGTGTTGGTCGAAGTTCCCGTCATGCTTTCGCTGGTCGCGCTGGCCAACAAGTGGAAATACTAAACTTTGCTGACTGCCTCTTGTTTCAATACCCAAAACTACGCATATGAGTGAATTTTGGAATCAACGATTTGCGGCCGAAGAATATGTTTACGGCACCGAGCCCAATGAATTTTTCAGGCAGGAGCTGGAAAAGCTGACACCCGGTAAAATTTTATTACCCGGTGAGGGAGAAGGACGAAATGCGGTATTTGCAGCCCAATCCGGTTGGCAGGTTACTGCTTTCGATTCGAGTGTCGAAGGCAAAAAGAAAGCGGAACAACTGGCTGCCCGGCAGCAAGTCCGGTTGAACTACCAGATTGACTCTTACGACAGCATTGAGCTGGAAGCCGAAGCCTTCGACTGTCTGGCGCTGATTTTTACGCACATGCCTCCGGGTAGCCGGCAAGCCTATCACCAAAAGTTAAGCGCTTTCCTGAAAGCCAGTGGCACCCTGATTTTGGAAGGCTTCTCGAAAGCACAAATCCACAACAACACCGGGGGACCAGGAAATGTGGACATGCTCTTTTCAACCGGAGAACTGCAAGCCGATTTTGCTGGCTTCGCCCAAGTCAGCATCTCCGAAACCGAAGTGGAACTCAACGAAGGGCCTTTCCACAAAGGGAAAGCGAACGTCATCCGGCTGGTGGCAGTAAAATAAAGCCGAGTCGCGAATTAGGTGGAGCTTGAGCAATCGGGCGCTTGCACCCGCAAGCCTTGTGAACAGCGGCTCGTGGCGGGCAACCCAACCGGCAAACACCCATAACTAGCTGATTTGAAAGCTTCCTGCAGCCGTGCGATAAGCTAGAAATTTTTGTGGCTGGCTTCCCGCAGCCGTGCGGCAAGGCAGCAAATTGATTGGCTTGGCTCCTGCAGTGTTGCCGCGTGGAAATCTCATGAATGGCCAAGTCATACTTGAAAGTCGTTGGCCGAGTAAATGCTGTGCAGCATGATTTTAGGGATTGACTCGCATAAGTCTAATGGCTTAATTTTATTCAACAAAACAGAAAACCGCTACACGCTTTCCAATCCAAAATTAGACAACCTTTTAAAACTCATCTATTCATCCTTAATTTAATCACATGAACAAAATTCTAACGCTTTTTTTGTACAAACTCCGCCACGGAGAATACTTTCAGTTTATGAGCGACTTTAAAGATCTGCTCGTGACGCTGACCCCGGCAGCCATCCATTCGGAGGCCGAATTTGCTGACTTTAACACAACCTTTGTAAAACTCGACGCCGAATTGCGAGTGGATCAGGGCAGCGTATTGACCGAAGAACTGCAAAACCTGGACCTGGACCGCGACAATCTGTGGCGGGCGATGGATATGCGCATCGATGCGACCTTGTTGTGTACCATAGCTGCGGAAGTGGAGGCTGCCAAACGTCTGAGACGCCTGTTTGACCTGTATGGTGACATTCGCCGCCTTTCGTATAACGAAGAAACCGCAGGACTGACCAATTTGATTGGCGATATTATGAAGCCGGAAAATGCTGGTTTCGCCATCACCTGCGGCCTCGACACCTGGGTGACCCGCCTAAACCAATTGAATGGGGCCTTTAAGGCGAAACAAAATGAACGCGACACCGAACTGGCCTATAAAAGCAGCGGAAATGTCAAGCTGATTCGTCTTGAAATGGATCCGCTGTATAAGCTGATGGTTGAACGGGTAAACGCATTGGTCAGCTTAAATATGCAAACGCCTGAAATTGAAAATTTCGTGATGGAACTGAACCAAAAAATCAGAACCCTGGAGCTTACTTTGGCTGCCCGCGAAGGTAGGGCCGATAGCGAAAAAGAAGAACCGATACCAACAGAAGCAGACTAACAACGATTTTTAATTTTCAATTTGGTTTTAAAAGGTTAACAGAAGCATTCTTCCTTTGGGGTGAGTGCTTTTGTCGTTTGTGGCGCTTCGGGTGCGTCGATTTTTAATCGATGATTTAAAGCATGCGCGATTAAAAATCACGCCAGCCGGAACAATCATTTTAGATTTTGTCAGCCAACTGCCCCATGGAATTTGGTTTTTGGAGTTTGGTATCTGGTATATGGAATTTGATCCACCAACTCCCCAGTTTTTCTTACCTTTGAAAGCATTTTAAAAAATCGCATGAAATGACAACCCTATTCTGGATTATTCTTGGCATCCTAATTTTAGACTTCGTGGTTGAACGGGTACTCGACTACCTGAACACCACCCGTTGGACAACCCAACTACCCGACGAAGTAAAAGGCATTTACGACGAAGACAAATACCGCACCCAACAAGCATATTCAAAAACCAACCACCGCTTTGGCATGCTCACCAGCTCATTCAGCTTTGTACTGATTGTACTGATGCTTTTTTTTGAAGGGTTCGCCCTCGTTAATCAATGGGCTCTTTCCGTATTTGCCAGCCCGGTGTGGTCGGCTTTAATCTTCTTCGGAATCTTGCTGCTGGCCTCCGATCTGCTCACCACACCATTCGACTTGTACAGCACCTTTGTGATTGAAGAAAAATACGGGTTCAACAAAACAACCCCCAAAACCTATGTGCTCGACAAGCTGAAAGGCTGGTTGCTGGGCGCATTGATTGGCGGCGGTTTGCTGGCACTTATTATATTCATCTACCTAAAAACAGGCCAGTGGTTCTGGCTGTACGTGTGGCTGGTGGTCAGCGGCTTTTCCATTTTCATGGCCATGTTCTACTCGTCGCTCATCGTGCCGCTATTCAATAAGCAAACGCCGCTGGAAGAAGGTGAACTGAAACAGGCCATTCAAAGCTTTGCCTCCAAGGTGGGCTTCAAGCTCGATAACATTTATGTGATTGACGGCAGCAAACGCTCTACAAAAGCCAACGCCTATTTCTCAGGATTGGGCCCGAAAAAACGCATTGTCCTTTACGACACGCTGATCAACGACATGGCAATCCCGGAACTGGTGGCGGTGCTGGCGCACGAGATCGGACATTACAAAAAGAAACATGTCCTTTGGAGCTTACTCATCGGCATCGTTCAAACCGGACTGATGCTTTACATTTTCTCCCTGCTGATCGACAGTCCGGCCCTTTCGGCAGCCCTGGGCGTGAGCGAGCCCAGCTTCCACATCGGACTGATTGCCTTTGGCATTTTGTACTCGCCGTTGTCCTCGGTGATCGGCATCGGCATGAATCTTTTTTCGCGTAAAAACGAATACGAAGCCGACGCTTTTGCGGTGCAAAACTACGATGGTACCCCCTTGGCCTCCGCCCTGAAAAAACTCTCGGTGAAAAACCTCAGCAACCTACGCCCCCATCCGGCTTATGTGTTTGTGCACTACTCGCACCCACCGCTGTTACAACGCTTAAAAGCCCTGAAAGGGAGAAGGTGAGAGGGTGAGAGGGTGAGAATGTGGAAAAGGGAGATGGAGAGAAGATGGGATATTAAAAGGCAAATAACCAATTGTTTTAAAAATATGGAACTAATAAAAACGCATCGGGAACTCATGGTTTATAAGAAATCCTTCGAAGTGGCCATGAAGATTTTTGTTTTATCAAGATCTTTCCCTAAAGATGAGGCCTACTCGCTTACAGATCAGATCCGAAGATCTTCGCGTTCAGTTTCCAGTAACATTTCAGAAGCTTTTCGCAGAAGAAAATACCCAAAGTCATTTGTTAATAAGCTAAATGAGAGCGAAGCGGAAGCAGCGGAAACTCAAAACTGGCTCGATTTTGCAATAGCATATAAATATATCTCACAGGATGAGTATAAGGAACTAGATGAGGAATACGAAAACATTATTGGAATGTTGGTAAACATGCAACGATATCCTGAAAAATGGAGCATCTGAAAGAGAGTGAGTGAGAGGGTGAGACGTTGAGATGAGGAGATGTTGAAAAACTAATGATCTCGCGTTCCCACACTCCCACTTCCCAATTTCTCGCATTCTCACACTCCCATATTCTCACACACTCAAACTCTCAAATCATGAAGGCAGAAATCATAACCATAGGCGACGAAATATTGATTGGCCAAATCGTGGACACCAATTCAGCATGGATGGGCGAACAGCTCAACCTGCACGGGATTGAAGTTTTTCAAATCACCTCGGTACATGACCAGCACGACCACATTCTGGAAGCGCTGGCAAACGCCGAAAAACACGCCGACCTGGTGCTCATCACTGGCGGACTGGGACCAACCAAAGACGACATCACCAAAAAAGTACTGTGCGACTACTTTAACTGCGAATTGGAGCTCAATGAACAGGTGCTGGCTAACGTAACCGAGCGGCTGACCAAACGCAACGTGAGTATGAACCAACTCAACAAAGACCAGGCGCTGGTTCCGTCCAAATGCACGGTTTTAAACAATTCAACCGGGACGGCCCCGGGCATGTGGTTCGAAAAAAACGAAACCATCTATGTTTCCATGCCGGGTGTGCCCTTCGAAATGAAAAGCATTATGAGCGAGGAAGTGCTGCCCCATCTGGCAAAGAACGGGAAAGCCAAATCCATTTACCACCAGACGGTGCTGGTTTACGGCATTCCGGAATCCATGCTGGCCGAAAAGATTGAAGCCTGGGAAACCGCCCTGCCCGATTTTATCAAGCTGGCCTACTTGCCCAGCCAGCTCATGATTCGCCTTCGCCTGAGCGCTTACGGCAACCAGATGGAAAGCTTGCAACAAGAAGTCAGCCGGCAAATCAGCCAACTCAAGCTGATTATTCCAGAGCATATTTTTGGTTACAATTCCGATACGCTGGCTGGCGTAACCGGAAAGCTGCTGAAAAAAGCAGACGCCACGCTGGGCATTGCCGAAAGTTGCACCGGCGGCATGATTGCCCATTTATTTACGTCCAATGCCGGAAGTTCGGCCTACCTGAAAGGAGGCATTGTGGCTTATTCGAACGAAGTGAAAATGGGCCTGCTGGGTGTTCAGCAAAAAACATTGGAAGCCCACGGTGCCGTTAGCAAGGAAGTGGCGCTGGAAATGGCACAAGGTGTTCAACGAACGCTCAATACAGACTATGCAGTTGCCACAACCGGCATTGCCGGGCCCGATGGCGGAACAGCCGAAAAACCGGTCGGCACGGTTTGGATAGCCGTGATCAGTAAACAGAACATCAAACTGGAACGTTATACCTTCGCACATAACCGCGAGCGCAATATACTGCGGTCCTCACAAGCAACCATTAACCTGCTGCGCCAACTATTATTGATGGAAAATCCACATTTGGCATGATTCTTTCATAACTTAGAGGAATAAAAAATAGGCCTGATGATAAGTAAATCGGGCCATTTACATGTATAATAAGAAGACATTAACGAATTACAAAAACGTCTGACCCAATGAAAAAAGTAATGATTATCATAGCAGCATTTCTGATACTCTTAATCGCTGCAATTGTTGTTTTGCCGGTTGTTTTCAAGGGCCCGCTGCTGAGCAAGGTAAAAACCACAATCAACAATAATGTGAACGCCAAAGTTGAATTTACCGATTTTAATCTGAACCTGTGGAGAAGTTTTCCCAATGTGATGATGGAACTGGAAGGCCTGACCGTGGTTGGCATTGGTGAATTTGAAAATGATACGCTGGTTGCCATGCGGTCATTGGCTACCGATATTTCGCTGGCCGATTTATTTCGGGGCGAAGATTTCACCATTCAAAGCTTGCGTCTCTCCGACGCACAGGTGAATCTGCTCGCCAGACAATCGGGACAGGTAAACTGGGACATTGCTAAAGAAAGTGTTGAAACAGAAGCCGAAGAGCCGGGTGAAAGCATGTCGATTTCGCTTCAGGATATTGAAGTGAGAAACTTGAGCCTGACCTACAAAGACGCAGTGACCGCGACCGTGGTGGCTTTGCTCAATTCAAACCTGGATGCCAGCGGACAGGTGGACGGGACAATTACCCGCTTCGAACTCAATGCCGAAATTGGGGAGTTTAAAGTTGAATACGACTCAACCCAATACCTGTCCAACACCGTTTTAAAAGTAAAAAGCCAGCTGGTGGCTGACTACGATAAAATGGTTTTTGAATTTGGCGAGTCGACCCTGCACCTGAATGAACTGCCGCTTGATTTAATTGGCCGTTTTGAAATGCCGTCAGACAGTATGTATTTCGACCTGCAGTTTAAGCAGCCCCAAAGCGATTTCGAGACTTTGCTGGCCATGGTTCCGCAAAGTTACCAATCCTATCTGGAAGACATCAAAACGACAGGGGAAGCCGGAGTTGAAGGAAATGTCAAAGGCTGGTTTTATGAAGAAACCTATCCTGAGATTAATGCACGTATCTATGTAAAAAATGCAAGCCTGCAATACGCCGGATCTCCTGAAAAAATTGAACAGATTTCGCTGGATGGACAAATTACCAAGCCCCAGGGCGATTTTGATTTGCTGACGGTAGATGTGTCAAACGCACACCTTCAAATTCGCGAAAACCCTGTGGACGCCCGACTGACCCTCACTCATCCGATGAGCGACCCGCAGTTTGATGCTTATTTCAATGGCAAAATCGACTTCACCCGGCTAAGCGATGTTATTCCGATGGACAGCATTGAACTGCAGGGATTTGTGGATGGGAATCTGTCGGTTAAAGGCAGAATGTCCGCCATTGAAAAGGAAGACTACGAAAAAATTGCTTCATCAGGCGCATTCAATTTTAGTAATTTCAAGATTAAAACGCCGCAGATCACGCAAGCTGTTGAAATTAGTTCAGGTGCCCTGAAAGTAGATAACACAAGCATAACCTTAAGCTCATTTGACGGAAAAACGGGGCAAAGCGATTTTCAGCTGAAAGGAAAACTATCGAACTACCTGCCCTATTTCTTTATGGATAAAACCTTGGCCGGTGACTTCACGCTAAATTCGAACTACCTTAATTTTAATGAGCTGGCCAACCTGATGGCGGAAGATACCCTTGCCACCGTAGCTTCCGACAGCGTGATTGCCTTCCAGGTTCCGGGAAATCTGAACCTAAGCTTTAGCTCAAAGATCAACCGGGCAACATTCGACCGGATGGATATAAGAAATGTTGTTGGAGCCATCCTGGTAAAAGACCGGATGCTGGAACTGAAACAATTGAAAATGGATATCCTGCAGGGAAAACTTACCGTCGATGGTTCCTATAAAAGTAACGATGCCAATCAGCCGCTTTTCGATTTCGACATTGACCTGAGCACGGTTCAAATCCCTGCTTTTTATCAATCATTTGGGCTGGTACAACAGTATCTTCCCATTGCCGCCCGCAGCCAGGGCGAAATATCAACCAAGCTGAAATTCAATGGACAACTCAATGAAAAACTGGATATTATTCCGTCGAGCTTGGATGGGAACGGTCTTTTCAATACGCAAAACCTGCAAATTGTAGATTCGCCGACTTTTGATCAAATCAAGAATTTTATCAAAAAGGAAAAACTGAAAAACGTTCGGGTTGATGATTTCACCGCCCACTTCAGCCTGAATGACGGCAATGTGGAGATGAAGCCTTTCCAGACTAAAATTGCCGATCAGGAAGTTTCCATCTACGGAAAGCTTTCGGTAGCCCAAATACTCGACATGAAAATGGATTTTAAAGTGAACCGTGAAGATATCAGCAATGAGATTAACGGCGCCCTTGGATTCTTGCCCGGATCAAAGAACATCACGGTCATTCCTGTCACCGTTGGCATTTCCGGGAACTTGACTGATCCGAAAGTTTCGATGGATTTAAGCGATGCCAAAAAGCAAATTCAGGATGAAATAAAAAAATCGACCAAAGAGGAGTTGGATAAATCCATAAAAAATGTGGGCGACAAGTTGAGAAAACTGTTTGAATAAACAACACAAGTAATACATAAATTCCTAAATCACAAATTACACATGAAGAATTCGATTTTGCTGCTGACCATGGCAGCGCTGATGGCCTGCGGGCAAACAAAACAAAAAGCGGAAACAACGGAAGCCGAAACCTCCGGCAATCCAATTTCGGAGGAGTGGTACGCTGACCCGGAAGTAGCCATCCTGGATGGGAAGTACTGGATTTTCCCAACCTTCTCTGCCAAATACGAGGATCAGGTCTTCCTCGACGCTTTTTCGTCAGATGATCTGGTGAACTGGACCAAACACAAACGGGTAATTGATACGACCGTTGTCAAGTGGGTGAACAAAGCCATGTGGGCGCCATCAATCATTGAGAAAGATGGAAACTACTATCTATTCTTTGCCGGCAACGACATTCAAAATGAAAGCGGCCCCATGTACGATGCCAATTTGGGCGACAAAAATAAACAAGGTGGCATTGGCGTATGTGTAGCTAAAAACCCGGCAGGACCTTACGTTGACCTGTTGGGACAACCACTGATTCAGGAGTTTTACAATGGCGCCCAACCCATCGATCAGTATGTATTTAAAGCGCTGGACGGAAAATATTACATCGTTTATGGCGGCTGGGGGCATTGCAATATCGGACAAATCAGTGATGATTTCACCCAACTGATTCCATTTGAAGATGGCGATATGGTGAAGGAAATTACTCCCGAAGGATATGTTGAAGGTCCCACTTTCTTCATTCGGAACGGTAAATATTATTTCATGTGGTCGGAAGGCGGCTGGGGTAACTCAACTTACAAGGTAGCTTACGCCATTGCCGACAGCCCGTTTGGTCCGTTTGAGCGCCTGGCAACCGTTTTGGAACAGGATCCGGCTATTGCTACCGGCGCCGGACACCACTCGGTGATGAATATTCCGGGGACCGATGACTGGTATATCATTTATCATCGCCGTCCGATTCCGAACGAGGATCGCGACCACCGCGTGGTTTGTATCGATCGCATGTACTTTAACAAAGATGGCACCATTAAGCCCGTACAAATGACCTTTGAAGGCGTTGAAAAAAGAGTTTTGACAAAATAAGTTTCCGTCAGAAAAGGATTCCAATACCTGAAACATTCTTCAGTGCCATTGGAATCCTTTTTTTTGAAAAATGTGACTACGCTTTTAAGCCAAAATTTACAACGATCCCCTCAAGATCAGCCTGCTCGGAAGCGTTTCAAAGATTTTTTGTTTGCTTTCGACAAAACGGGCCACCCGTTTCCCCATCGCTTCAAAGTCGACCGAGATGACGGTGATGCCATTACCAACAATCTCCTTCATCGGAGAATCATTGTAGGAAATAACGCCTACGTCTTCACCCAGCTTCAAACCTTTGCTTTTACACTGCTTGATAATATAAACCAAATCTTCGTCTTTGATGACCAGGTAAGCCTGTCCTTTTTCAATGCTTTTGCTCTTGATCTTTGGAACAAGTTCGTGTTTGATTTGATGCTGCTCACAAAATTGGTTAAATACATCAATAGAAACTTTGGGGTGTGGTGTTGATTCCGGAAATACCAGGTTCAATTCATCGTATTTTGCGATCTGATCCCCAGCCTCCTCCAAACAGCGCTGGAAAGCCTGCTCAAAATCCTGAACAATGTAGGCGACATCGGAATTGTCGGGGGTCCCCATATCGAGAATCAGAAGCTTGTTAGGATCGATTTTCTTCAATACAGGCTCCATTCGTTCGTTGCGAATATTCATCACGACATACATACTATACCGCCCCAGGCTATTGAGAATCAATTGGTCAAAAACAGCCGCATTGTAATGATGGAACAATAAATCAACCGAATAATTTTCGGGCAAAGCGCTTCTAAAACTTCCGTAAAGCTGCTCCTTAAACGCACTGAAATCATCGAGCAGCATCATCACTTTAAACGATTCGTTGCTTACAAAATAACCTTTGGTTGGGGTTGAAGCGATCACGCTGCGTTGTTTTAGCGTGGTATAAGCTTTGAAAATCGTATCCCGTGACAAGCCACTGTTTTTGTTTAACTTATTCACCGACGGTAAAAAATCACCCTCCTTTAAAGTACCATTGCTGATGGCCTCATTGATGGCATGAATCAGTTGCTGTAACTTGGTTTGAGAAGAAGACTCGTCTAACTTGAATTTGAATTCCATCTTGTAAATCGTTTATTAACCCGTTATGTTCATCCTTTTGAATCGCTTTCTACCCGAAATGAGAACCGCTTCTACTGGTGATAAATTTTCATCGTTCGGTATCCGTAGATCGCAATAACCACGAAGCAAATAAATGGAAGGACAAACGAGAAATTGACAGCCGGCAACCATCCAACTGTTCCCTGATCGATAATAACTCCCTGCAAGGGAGGCATCAATGCCCCACCAACAATGGCCATCACCAGGCCTGCTGCCCCCAGGGTCGAATCTTCGCCCAAGCCTTCCAGCGCAATTCCGTAAATCGTCGGAAACATTAAAGACATGAAAGCAGAAGTCGCAATCAGCAAATACAGCCCGGGCATTCCTTCAATTAAGATGACGCCCGTCGTAGTCAACATGCCGCCCACGGCAAAGAACGTTAACATGAAGCGGGCATTTAAATATTTCATCAAAAAAGTGCTTACAAATCGACTTCCAATAAATATGGCCATTGCAACAATATTGTAGCGTTGGGCTTCGGCTTTAGGAATTCCCAGGTTATCGGCATACTGAATGATAAAAGTCCAGCACATGATCTGTGCGCCAACATAAAACACCTGTGCAATAACGCCTTCGCGATACTTCTTATTTTTAGCCAGTCGCCGGAATGTATCTTTTGTTCGGATGGAATGATCGGCTTTTCCACGTTTGGGCATTTTCGAAACGGCGATGATCACCAGCATCAGGATAACAAAAAAACCCAGCATGACATAGGGATCACGGATCACGCCCAAGTCATGGGTTCTGACGGCAGCTCGTTCGGCGACACTCAAGGTGTCAAAGATCAAGTTTCCGGCCGCATCTCGTTTATCCGATTCCAAGGCTGTTAAAATGACGTTTGAAGCGATAAACATGCCAAATATGGAGCCCATCGGATTGAATGACTGGGCCAGATTTAACCGCCGGGTTGCTGTTTCAACAGGCCCCATTGATAAAATATAGGGATTGGCTGTTGTTTCAAGAAAAGCCAAGCCAAAGGTTAGGATGTAGAGGGACACCAAAAAGAATCCGAAAAGTTCGAATTGGGCTGCCGGAAAAAACAACAAGGCACCCACAGCATACAAACTTAACCCAATAATGATTCCCATTTTATAGCTGTAGCGTTTGATGACCAGCGCTGCCGGAATCGCCATGGTCGCATAACCACCATAAAATGCAAATTGAACCAGGGCAGCCTTGGCATTGGAAATTTCCATCACGGTTTTGAAGGCCGCAACCATGGGGTTGGTAATATCGTTGGCAAAACCCCATAGGGCAAAAAGACTGGTGATCAGCACAAACGGAAATAGGTATTCCTTAGGTACTACTTTTACATTTGATTTCACTGTTTCGTTTTTTTTAGCTTGTTTAGTCTGTATCTTTTATTTAAAAGCCTGCTCTATTTCAGCCAGAGAAACTCCGAGAAGCTTCTCCGCTATTGGATTTAGAGCCTGCGGTTCACCTTCAAAATGAAAGGTCCGTTGAAAATGCATCTTGATTTCGCCTGCCTTTAATGCCGCTGCCGATGAAGATGATTCGAGCTCATAAAATGGCCCCAACTGACCGCCGTCGGCCAATGGTCCGTCGTTATAGGCATTGATGGCATCGCCCTTGAATGGCTCATCCTGAAACGCGTCCCACGAAGAGTTGACAAAGTCATTCGATGTTGAATCCAAAGAACAGACCAGAACCGTCAAACATTTGTTTTGGGCATCATAGCTTCCCAAAGTTGGCAACGCCCGTTGCGGCGACACCCCGATCTTACTGCGATACTTTCCATCGGCCTTAAAAAAGATCAAACCATCGCCTACCTTAAGCCTGCCGGCAGGAACTTTACCAAAGTAATCATCAGTAACGACGGGCCCTTCGCCATCCTTTTTAAAAGGAACAACAATGGTCACCTCGGGCGATGGCTGGTACATAGACAGCATCCAGATTGAGGGCATACCCGTTTCTTTGGTCCAGTCACCAGCACCGGTGTTTTTAAGCTGATTTAACGATTCGTAGGCGACCACACGGACGGATTTTTCCATCTCGATGGGCAGATATTCTTCAATCTCAATCGGATCAATGATGCTGACCCGTCGCGTTGCTTGGATGTGGAAATTCGTTCCCGAATAATTTTTCAGGCGAAATTCCTTCTGAAAAGTGGCGGTTTCCTGGTTGGCTTCAATCACATCCCAAGGCAAGGTATCAATTGCTTCGGGAACACGCCAATGTTGCATTTCCATTGGTTTGCCCTGCTCAAAATAATAAGAAAACTGCCCGCCTTCAGGGCCAATCCAAAACCGCTCTTCGCCACCAAATGGGTTGAAACTGGGAGACAATTGAGTGCTTCCCAGCAACTCATGGTTGATCCATCCAAATGAAAATCCTTCCGCTTCATTAGTTGAACTGGTCATTACACGCCCTTGCAATTCAGGAACAAGCAACACACGTGATGCCCCGGCAACAAGTTCAATGGTTGAGTAGTATTCCTGAAGCTTTTCTAAATCATAGCCATACTGGCCTTTTTCTAGTATCATCGATTTGTTTTTATTTTTATCGGTAACAGCACACGCTGCTACCGATAAGACAATTACTAGCTTGAATAATGTTTTGATATGAACTTGATTCATGATCATTCAACTCGCCAAAATAGTTTAAAATTTACGATTAGCCATACAGCGGGCCGTAGTTTTCACAGGCACGGTAGTCTGCTCCTTCGATATTGGTGCCAAAAGATGCCCAGGCACTGGGCCGGAAAACCTTTTGCTCTTCAACATTGTGCATGGAAACAGGAATCCGAAGGATGGATGCCAGGGTGATCAGATCGGCGCCGATATGACCGTAGGAAATGGCGCCATGATTAGCTCCCCAATTGGCCATTACGCTGTAAACATCTTTGAAGGCACTACAGTCATTTAAGCGTGGAACAAACCAGGTTGTTGGCCAGGTTGGGTTCGTGCGTGCATCGAGCGTTTTATGAATATCGTCCGGTAGTTCAACGGTCCAGCCTTCAGCAATTTGCAGCACGGGTCCCTGCCCTTTTACCAAGTTGATCCGTGACATGGTTACCGGCATTTTGCCAGCCGTTTTAAATTGTGAAGAATAGCCACCGCCGCGGAAATAACCCAGATCTGCCGGGCACCAACGGGTATTGTCCAAACATGCTTGTGCTTCATCTTCCGAGATGTCCCAGAACGGCTTCATCACGGGATTCCCATCCGCATCTTTTTGTTGCGCAGTGGCATCCAGCGTTGTTGAACCTGAATTAATCAAGTGGATGACACCATCGCGGGCCAAGCCGGTGAGTTCTTTCCCGGTCACACGTTTCACGGCCTCCGGGCTCCAGAAAGTTCGAACATCGGAGAAAATCTGGGCGGTGTTGGTCAGCAGGTGTCCAAATAACATGGGAACTGCATTTAGGCTATCGTTTTCGGTTGCAAAAACAAAGGCTTCGCGCAAGCCGTTCCAGTCGAACGAAGAATTCAAAATTGCTTCAGTAAAGTCAGCATTCGGATAATAATCGGTCCACTGACGCTGCCCCTGAAAACCTCCGGCAATGGCATTGTGTCCTCTGGACTCCTCGCCAAAACCCAGTTCTGCCAACTTCGGATTGCCAATCATCAAATCGCGACAAATCAGGGTCATTTTCACGACGGTTTCCCACTCCCAGTCCTTCCGTTTTCGATCGTGTTGTTTTTCCTGAGCATTGGGATCTTCACCTTCCTGACAATTCACTTTTGCCCATTCCAAAGCTTTTTGATATTCTTCCTTGTCGTAAATCCCTTCTTCCATTCGGCGAACCAATTCAACCGACTCAACAAACTCCGTGCGCATGCCAAGGTAGTCTTGAAAAAAACTGGCATCTACCATCGAACCTGCAATTCCCATAGACGTGTAGCCGATGGAAAGATAAGATTTCCCTTTAATTTGAGCAGATACCAAGGCTGCTTTCGTAAAGCGCAGGATTTTTTCGCCTACATCGTCGGGAATGCTCGTGTCGCCGGCATCCTGTACATCACGTCCGTAAATTCCAAAAGCTGGCAAACCTTTTTGCGTGTATCCGGCAAGGGCAGCGGCTAAGTATACGGCTCCTGGGCGTTCGGTTCCATTAAACCCCCAAACCGCCTTGGGCATCAGCGGGTCGGTGTCCATTACTTCTGTTCCGTAACACCAGCAAGGCGTAACAGTCAACGAAACGCCGACTCCTTCGCGTTGAAACTTATCGGCACAGTGAGCTGCATCCGCTACTCCACCAATTGTGGTATCTGCAATAACACATTCTACTTTTTCGCCCGAAGGAAATCGAAGATTTTCTTCAATTAACCTGGCAGCGGCCTGGGCCAGATTCATCGTTTGAACTTCGAGAGACTCGCGAACACCGCGTTCACGGCCATCAATCACTGGACGAATTCCCACTTTGGGCAAGCGCCCGATCAATCGGTTTTTCATAATTTTATGATATTAATTTTTGAATTATTGTATTGTCCTGTACTGTGCTGCTAAAATAACAAGATTTTGATATAAAAAGGATGTTGCAGAGCAGACTATAAAAAGTTAGATTTGTAAAAATCTGAAATAGAACCTATGCGCTTATTCAAACTCGAGCTCCATTGGCAAATCTTCATTGCACTCATTCTGGCTATTCTATACGGCATCTTGTTTCCTACGAATTATACATTTGACCAAGACACGCTGAAAGATTTGACAAAGAAAAATCTTCCGGCTCGGGTAACCGAGAAGCTCGAACCTCTTGAAGGCAGACAATATGCTACCATGAAGGATTTTCAAGAGCAACTTCGAAAAGTGCTAACGGACGTGGAATATGAGGATCATCAGGCAGCGATTCGCAAATCAAGCTACAACAACCCCGAAGTAAACGCGATAAGTTGGATGGGCGACCTGTTTCTTCGATCGTTAAAAATGCTGATTATTCCCTTGATATTAAGTTCTTTAATTTCCGGAATTACAAACATCGGCACCGGTAAAAACCTGGGCCGGTTGGGCTTGAAAACAATGGGCTATTACCTGTTAACATCGATGCTGGCGATTGTCACTGGGTTGCTTTTTGTTAACCTACTCAAACCCGGGCTTGGGGCTGATTTGAATTTTCAGGAACATGTCGAAGGTTTGGTGGAAAAACAGCGCTCTTTTCGAGATATCCTGATTGAAATTGTTCCGGAGAATATTTTTCGGGCCTTTACTGAAGCCGATATGCTTTCGATCATCTTTTTTGCCGTTTTGTTTGGTTTTTTCATCACTAAAATTGACCTGATCAACCGGGAAGTTCTCAAAAAAGCATTTAATGCACTTTTCGAGGTCATGATGAAAATTACGCTGTTTATTATCCGGTTCACACCACTTGGCATCTTTGGAATTGTTGCCAAAGTAATTGCCGACCAGGACGATTTGACCGGACTGATGTCGCGAATGGGAATCTATATGGCGACCGTGATTTTTGCCTTGGGCGTTCATTTTTTTATCACGCTCCCGCTCCTGCTGAAGTTTGTCGGAAAATTAAATCCGCGAAAGCATTTTAAAAATATGACCACTCCCCTGCTCACCGCCTTTTCAACGTCATCATCAGGCGCCACGCTACCTTTGACCATTGAAGCGGTCGAATCAAAGTCAGGTGTTTCAAACAAGATCAGCAGTTTTACGCTACCGCTGGGAGCAACTATCAATATGGATGGGACCGCGCTTTACGAATGTGTTGCGGCAATTTTCATAGCTCAAGCCTATGGGCACGATTTAAGCATCATTCA
>ENA-ORCT01000262-ORCT01000262.1-marine-metagenome-genome-assembly--contig:-NODE-262-length-27155-cov-3.165263_pt1 | contig 27155 bp, 22 predicted proteins | sample MGYA00248632_ERZ508511 | MGnify/ENA primary metagenome ERZ508511 (study PRJEB26182, sample SAMN06268839) | marine metagenome | isolation source: Tt an P1-techrep anaerobic enrichment on pine from sediment...
AGCCGCCAATGCCCGATCTCGTGGGCCAGCACGGCGACAATTTCATCGTCGTCCAGTTGTCCCAACAGGGTGTCGAACAGCACAATCCTTTTCTGGCGACCGAATCCGGTAAAATAGGCATTGGCATGGCTGCTGCGGCGGGAGGCATCGATTTGCCAGATACCGGTAGGGCGTACGCCGGTTCTTTTCGCCATGCGACGGATCTTTGTTTCGAGTTCGGTCCGGGTTATCCGGGTTAACTTGAAGAACAACGGTTCCAACAGGCGGGGCGAGATGATGGTGATCAGTAAGGAGGAGAGCACCAATAGGATCCAGATCCATAGCCACCACATACCCGGACTGTTTTGCACCAGCCATAGGGCTGAGGCACTGAGCAGGCCGGTGAAAAATAGCGAGAGCAGGGTGCTTTTGATCATATCGCTGAGCCACAAATTTCCGCTGGTAGCGTTGAACTGGAAATGCTCTTCAATGGAGAAGGTTCTGTAGAGATCGAAGGGGATGTCGAAAATGGTTTTCGCCAGCAACAGGCCGAGGTAGAAGAGGGTGCCTCTGAGCACAAAGGATTGGCCTAAGGTCCCGATCCAGGCGTCGTACTTTGCCAGCCAGGGGCCGAACAGGAACCAGCAAAACAAGCAGGTGAAAGAAGCCTTGTGCCAGGAGGCCAGCCAGCTCTTGGCCGTGCCGTATTGTAAAGCCCTTTGGATGGAGCCGGCATCTACCTCGACGGCGAGTTCGGGGGGCAATGGACAGGCGCCGCGCTTTTGGTGGGCAATGTTAAGCCAGTATAGAGCCAGCTCTATGCTGGCTATCAGGAGGTAGCCGGAAGCAACAAGATGTTTTACCTCCATGTCGTGCTCTCCTCTTCAGCTTTTGTCATCGTTAAACGGTATGGTCGTTTAGAAATTGGTGGCGTCCGGACAGATTTTTCCAGGCGATTGGCTTTGTGTTTCTTGTGGAGACTTTTCCGGCTTTGTTTCTATATGTAGCCGATGATGGCAGGTTGGGGTGTTTTCAACTCTGCCCGGCTCCTGTCGGGAGGGGCCATGCCCCCACCTTATACTGCTGAGCCACCTTTTCGTGATTTGTCCTGGTGGTCTGTTTGTTGAAGCGATCATTCATTGTAATCTTCTTTTTCCGATACGTGTCAAGCATGCTGAAGAAAGGTTGCTTGCCGATGGTGATAGGCGAATAGAAAGTTTGCAGTTCTGGAACCTGTTATGCCGCGGCTAGACGGCCTGAGCCTCAACAGTATCAGAGAGTCCCTGATGCATCCTCAGTCTCTTTAGCCAATTCACCGGGCCTGATGGGCAACTTCCTGCAACTTGGTGTATGACCACAATTTTGAGCTGGATTTTTTTACTGGCTCCGAACCCCGAGATGCCAGTCAATAGACTGCGGGACCGGGGCGATGTCTGCAATAACACCCCGTGAGTTGCGAAGTCCGGATAATGCCTGCCTGGCATCGCCCAATACCATATATATTCGAAGGTGAGTTAAGACGGCTTCTTTGGGGTTGCCTTTTTGCCGGCCCCATGATAAAAGAGGCCCTTTCGGGGCGTAGCGCAGTCTGGTAGCGCACCTGTCTTGGGCACAGGGGGTCGGAGGTTCGAATCCTCTCGCCCCGACCATTTTACATTCCGGATCGGTCAAATCCGTGTGGCGGAATGTGAAGAGCAACAGAATACCGTTTTGTCACAAAGAAATAGTAGCAGTCAGCTGTGCGCCAGTAGCTCAGCTGGATAGAGCATCGGCCTTCTAAGCCGAGTGTCCCAGGTTCGAGTCCTGGCTGGCGTGCCACTTCTGATATGGGTAATTTTAGGTTGACAAACGGTCGGGTAGTTTTGTAGACTGCCGCAGCTTTTACGGTGGGTGTAGCTCAGTTGGTAGAGCACTGGATTGTGGCTCCAGTTGTCGAGGGTTCGATCCCCTTCACTCACCCCATTTACTATCGACTGCCCGTCTCCCGGTGATTCGCGGGCCGCTATCGTGAGATGAGCGGCCGAATCAGCTTCGACGGGCTTTTTATTTGCACTTTTTTCCTGTAGGGCGCTTGTTTAAGGGTCTTTAGCTCTGTTCGAAAAGTGCCGCTGTTTTGAAGGGGATTCATGTTGAATCCCGTTCAAATCTGTTGCGAGAGTGGCGGAATTGGCAGACGCACTGGATTTAGGATCCAGCGGTTAACACCGTGGGGGTTCGAGTCCCCCCTCTCGCACCAGTGTTTTCTATTTTTCCTGATGATGCAGTTATCGCGTTTTATAGATAGAAGGCCTGAAATTTCAAGGCGGCCAGACCGCTGAACATTTATCCATTTATCGTGTGAGGTAGCAGTAATGAATGTGAAGGTTGAAGATATCAGCAGCGTGAAAAAGCAACTTTCCTTTGAAGTTCCGGCCACCCGGGTCGACGAAGAAATCGAATCGGCCTATAAAAAACTGGCCAAGACCGCCAAGATCAAGGGTTTCCGTCAGGGTAAGGTGCCGCGCCCGGTTCTTGAGCGCCATTACGCTGCCAGTGTCGAGGCACAGGTTGTTGAGAGTCTTATCCAGGAAAACTACTTCAAGGCTCTGCAAGAGGAAAAAATTCTTGCCGTATCCGGCCCCGAAATCACCGATAGCGGTGTTTTGGAAAAGGGCAAGGCTTATACTTTCCAGGCCCAGGTCGAAGTTCAGCCCGAGGTAAAGGCCCAGGATTATCTCGATCTTCCCCTTAAGAAAGAGACCTTTAATGACGATGAGGCTTTGGTAACGGCTCGTCTCGAAGAGATGCGTCTTGGCCACGCCAAGGTCGAGCCAACCGATCGTGAAGAGGCTCAGTCCGGTGACACGGTCATTATCGATTTCGAAGGCTTCATCGATAATGTCGCCTTTGAAAACGGTGCCGCCCAAGACCATTCACTCGATCTGGGCTCCAATACCTTTATCCCCGGCTTTGAAGAACAGCTGGTCGGCATGAAGCGTGGAGAAGAACGTGACATCGATGTGACTTTTCCGCTCGACTACGGCAAGAAAGATCTTGCCGGGCAGGATGCGGTATTCAAGGTCAAGCTGAAAGAGATCAAAGAAAAGATCCTGCCTGAGCTGAACGACGAATTCGCCTCACAGGTTGGCATGGCATCCCTTGACGATTTGCGTGCTCGCATCAAAGAGGCTCACGAGTCTCAGGAGCGCTCCCGCATCGAGCAGGAATTCCGTGATCAGATCGTTGACATGCTGATCGAGCGGAACTCCTTTGAGGTTCCCGAAAGCATGGTCAAGAGCCAGCTCGACTACATGCTGGAAAATCTCAGCAACCGCATGCAGTCTCAGGGGATGAGCCTTGAGGCTATGGGAATGACCCCCGATTCCTTTAAGGAAGTCTATCGCGAGATCGCGGTTAAACAGGTAAAAGGCAATTTGCTGCTGGAGGCGATAGCTCTGCAGGAGTCGATTCAGGTTGAGGAATCGGAGATAGAGGAAAAGCTTGACGAGATTGCCGAAAAGCACAATGCCAGCAAAGAAATGGTCATGAATTTCTATGCCGACGAGTCGCGGCGGCGCGGTCTGGTTGCCCAACTCGCCGAAGAAAAGGTCATTCACTTTCTGACCGGCAAAGCCAAGGTCGAAATGGTCGAAGGATCGATTGCGGCTGAGCCGGAGCAGGGCGACGACAAGGAGTAAACCGATGAGTCTCATACCCATGGTGGTGGAGCAGACCGGCCGCGGCGAACGGGCCTACGATATCTATTCGAGATTGCTGAAGGATCGTATCATCTTTCTCGGTGGGCCGATCGACGATCATCTTGCCAACCTGATCATTGCCCAGTTGCTGTTCCTTGAATCGGAGGATCCGGAGAAAGATATCCATCTCTATATTAATTCTCCGGGTGGTGTGGTGACGGCCGGCATGGCCATCTACGACACCATGCAATACCTCAAGGCGCCGGTTTCTACCATCTGTGTCGGCCAGGCTGCCAGCATGGGAGCGGTGCTGCTGGCTGCTGGTACAGCAGGCAAGCGTTTCACTCTGCCCCATGCCCGCATCATGATCCATCAGCCTCTCGGTGGTTTTCAGGGACAGGCTAGCGACATCAGCATTCATGCTCAGGAAATTCTGCGGCTTCGGGAAACGCTTAACGAAATTTTGGCCAGACACACCGGCCAGAATCTAGAGACCATTGCCGCCGATACTGAGCGAGATTTTTTCATGGGTAGCGAAGCCGCCAAAAAATATGGTATCGTTGATGGTACAATAGAAAGAAAATCCTGACATTTTGTTTGGAGGCGCTTCGTGAGTCATAACGACGAAAAATCCGGTTACCTGACCTGCTCATTCTGCGGGAAGGGGCAGGACGATGTGAAAAAGCTCATCGCCGGCCCGGCCGTGTATATCTGCGATGAATGTATCGAGTTGTGCAAAGACATCATTGCGGAAGAGGCCAAGCTTGAGGATGCTTCGAACAGCGATGCGACCAACCTGCCGCGTCCCGCTGAAATCAAGGACATCCTCGACGAGTATGTAATTGGGCAGGAAAAGGCCAAGAAAGTCCTTTCCGTAGCCGTATATAACCACTATAAGCGAATTGAATACGGCGCTACCCCTCATGGTGACGTTGAGGTTCAGAAGAGCAACATTTTGTTGCTTGGTCCGACCGGCAGTGGGAAGACCCTGCTTGCCCAGACCCTGGCCAAATTACTCAACGTTCCATTCGCTATTGCTGATGCAACGAATCTGACCGAAGCCGGATATGTCGGAGAGGATGTCGAGAATATAATTCTCAGCCTGTTGCAGGCGGCCGATTACGATCTGGAAAAGGCTCAGCGTGGAATCATCTACATCGACGAGATCGACAAAGTAGCACGCAAGTCCGAATCTCCCTCCATCACCCGTGATGTTTCCGGCGAGGGGGTGCAGCAGGCGCTGTTGAAGATTATCGAAGGCACCCAGGCCAGCGTGCCGCCCAAGGGGGGCCGTAAGCATCCTCAACAGGAATTTCTCAAGGTCGATACCAGTAATATCCTGTTTATTTGCGGCGGTGCCTTTACCGGGCTGGAAACGATTATTTCCAGACGTTGCGGCAAAAAGGGTATGGGCTTCGGAGCTGAGGTTCGACAGACCAAAGAAGTCGATCTTGGTGAAATGCTTGCCCAGGTCGAGCCCATGGATCTTATCAGGTTCGGTCTGATCCCTGAGTTCATCGGGCGCCTGCCCGTGTTGGCAACCCTCGAAGAACTTGACGAAGAAGCGCTGGTACAGATTCTCAAAGAGCCCAAAAATGCACTTGTCAAGCAATACCAGAAGCTCTTCGAGATGGAGAAAGTTAAGCTGAAGTTCACCGACGGCGCACTGGTTGCCGTTGCCGCTGAGGCTCTCAAGCGTAAAACCGGCGCCCGCGGTCTGCGTTCGATCCTTGAAAACTCCATGCTGGACGTTATGTACGATATTCCGTCCCAGGATCGAGTCAAGGAAGTTGTTATCAACGAAGATGTCATTCTGCGTAACGCAAAGCCGATTGTGCTTTACGACTGCGCCGAATCGGCCTGACGAGGGAATCTTAATTACTACTCGTGATTACTGATCATATTATGAATACGTTGGAAACAGACAAAGGCAGAAGCGTGTTACCGCTTCTGCCTTTGCGCGATATCGTTATTTTCCCCTATACGGTGACCCCGTTGTTTGTGGCCCGGGCGAAGTCTATACAGGCCCTGGAGATGGCCATGGATGGCGACAAGCGCATTTTTCTCGCTACCCAGACCGAACCGCAGATAGACGAGCCGACCGCGGACGATCTCTATTCGTGCGGCACCATCGGGAATATCGTACAACTTCTCAAGCTCCCGGATGGTACCGTCAAGGTTCTTGTCGAGGGTAAACAGCGCGCCAATATCGACAACCTGCTCTGTCAGGACGATTGTTATCTGGCTGAAGTAGATGTCGTCGAAGACCAGCCCTTTGAGCAGACTCCTGAACTGGAAGCACTGATTCGCAGTGTTAATGATCTGTTCGAGGTTTATGTCAACCTTGGCAAAAAGGTACCTTCGGAGGTCGCCGCTTCCGTTTCTGCGCTTACCGATCCCGGGCGTCTCAGCGACACGATTATCGCTCATCTTGGTGTGCGCATTGCGGAGAAGCAGGAGCTGCTGGCGGAGAGCGATCCATGTAAGAGGCTGGATGAGATTGCCGTTCTGATCAGTCGGGAAGTTGAGATTCTGCAGATTGAGAAAACTATCCGGTCGCGAGTCAAGGGCCAGATGGAGCGCAGCCAGAAGGAATACTATCTCAATGAGCAGATGCGGGCCATTCAGAAGGAACTCGGGGAGCACGATGAGTTTCACAACGAAATTCAGGAGCTCGAAGAGGCTATTCGCAGTAAAAAGATGTCCAAGGAGGGTACGGAAAAAGCTCTTAGTGAGCTACGCAAATTGAAAATGATGTCGCCCACTTCAGCCGAGGCCACAGTTATACGAAACTATATCGACTGGTTGGTGGAATTGCCGTGGAAAAAAGGTACGCGAGATCGACGCGACCTCGACCGTGCCGAACAGATCCTGGAAGCCGATCACCACGGGTTGGAAAAGGTCAAGGAACGGATTCTCGAATATCTTGCCGTCCAGGCTCTGGTCAAAAAGATCAAGGGGCCGATTCTTTGCCTGGTTGGTCCTCCCGGGGTTGGCAAGACCTCCCTTGGCCGGTCTATCGCTCGCTCTTTGGGCCGCAAGTTCGCTCGCATTTCCCTGGGAGGGATGAGGGACGAAGCTGAAATCCGTGGCCATCGCCGTACCTATATCGGGGCCATGCCCGGCAAGGTTGTTCAGGGGTTGCGCAAGGTCGGGGTGAAAAACCCTGTTTTCCTCCTTGATGAGATCGACAAGATCAGCAGCGATTTTCGCGGCGATCCCTCCTCGGCTCTCCTTGAAGTTCTCGATTCCGAGCAGAACAGTACCTTTGGTGATCATTATCTGGAGATCGATTACGATCTTTCCGATGTGTTGTTTGTCGCAACCGCCAACAGCCTGCACGGAATATCCCGTCCTTTGCTCGATCGCATGGAAGTGATTCGTATCGAGGGATATACTGAAGACGAAAAACTTGATATCGCCAAATCCTACCTCATTCCCAAACAGTTGGAAATACACGGATTTTCTTGCGAGCAGGTAGAGTTTAAAGACTCTGCCATCTACGAAATTATTCGGCGATACACTCGCGAGGCGGGGGTGCGAAACCTGGAGAGGGAGATTGCCAATATCGCCCGTAAATTGGCTCGCCGCCTGGTTAAATCCAGTGACAAGCAGCAGCATTTCGTAGTTGACAATGGTCAGATCAAAGAACTGCTGGGAGTAGCTCGTTTCGACTATGGCGTCAAAGAGGAAGAGAGTGCTGTTGGCCTCGCCACCGGTTTGGCCTGGACCGAGGTCGGCGGTGAATTGCTCAATATCGAAGTCGCGATACTGCCAGGGCAGGGCAAGCTCACCGTAACCGGCAAGCTTGGGGATGTTATGCAGGAATCTGCCAAGGCGGCTTTGACTTATGTCCGCTCACGGTGGCGGGAATTGGGGCTCGAGCAGGATTTTTATCAGCAACTGGATCTTCATATCCATGTTCCTGAAGGGGCGATTCCCAAAGACGGCCCCTCCGCAGGTATTACCATGGCTGTCGCCTTGGCATCGGCACTTACCGGGCGTCCCGTAGACCGCGATATCGCCATGACTGGCGAAATCACATTGCGGGGCAGGGTGTTGCCTATCGGAGGTCTTAAGGAGAAAATGCTGGCTGCCAAGCGGGCTGATATCCATAAGGTGCTGATTCCAAAGGATAACGAGAAGCAGTTGGAAGAGGTTCCAGACGCAATTTGCAACGCCCTGGAAGTTGTTTCGGTCGCCCATATGGATCAGGTGTTGGAAGAGGCTCTCAAGGTGGCCGCACCATTGCCTCCGGTTCCGGGGAAGAAGGTTGAGGTGCGCCCGGATAAAGGCGAAATCCATCACTGACAATAAAGCATTTATTCTCAAAATAAATTCTTGACACTCTTTTTGAAACTCTGATATAAGTATCGCGTTTTCGCGGGGCTTATAAAATCTCATCCAAGTGGAGGTATGACTGTGACAAAAGCCGATCTCGTAAATGCTATGGCAGATAAAGCTGGTATCAGCAAGGCCGACTCCGAAAAAGCTCTTAAGGCCTTCATCGATGTTGTAACTGAAGCACTTCAGGCTGGTGACAAAGTTGCTCTGGTTGGTTTCGGTACCTTCAGCGTCGGCGAACGTGCTGCTCGCGTCGGTCAGAATCCTCAGACCGGCAAGAAGATCGAGATTGCCGCTTCCAAGACTCCCAAGTTCAAAGCTGGGAAAGGTCTCAAGGACGCAGTTAACTAAGTTAATATTAACCGGAAGGTTCGTTGCTTCCGGATTATAATGGGAAACCGGCATAGTCTACCGTGGCAGACTTCGCAACCCGACTATCCAAGGTTTCCCATTCGTTTCTCTGCGGGGCTGTAGTAGAGTCGGTTACAACGCCGGCCTGTCACGCCGGAGGTCGCGGGTTCGAGTCCCGTCAGCCCCGCCATCCATCTGAAGGCAACCTTTGACTCAAGGGTTGCCTTTTTCTTTTGTTATTTTCCGTATAAATTTTTGAAATAATTGAGAAAATAGGAAGGAGAAGGAAAAAGTTCCGGCTCCTCTTTACCTGCGAGGAGAAAACGTGGTACATCATTTCAGCAGGCGCTGTCGCCTATGTTGTGATCAGCACATCAGGCGGCACCTTTCAATCTTTGAATGAGCTGCTCTTCGGGCGGTACCAATTTCAAGGCAGTCGGTTATGATTCAGCTATACAATGTCTGTAAATCCTATCAAAAAGACTCTTCTGCTGCCCTCGATAATCTTAGCCTCAAGGTTCCCAAAGGGGATTTTGTTTATATTACCGGCCCGTCCGGTGCCGGTAAATCAACCCTGCTCAAACTGCTTTATTGTGCCGAGAAGCCCAATCGTGGGCAGATTCTTGTCAACGGCCAGAACATAACACGTATGGGATCGTCGCACATTCCTCATTTGCGGCGACGGACCGGGATCGTCTTTCAGGATTTCAAATTGCTTGAAAGCCGTACGATTTTCGAAAACGTCGCTTTTCCGCTCGAAGTGCAAGGGAAAAAGCGTTATGAAATCAGTAATAAGGTCTATCAGGTCCTAAAACACGTCGGTCTACACGGAAAGTTGCATCAGTATCCATTGCAGCTATCCGGTGGCGAGCAGCAGAGGGTGGCTGTAGCACGCGCCCTGGTTATCGATCCACTCATTCTTTTGGCAGATGAACCGACTGGTAATCTCGATTTCGAGGTAACCCTTGGTATAGTCGATCTGTTCAAGGGAGCTAATGCGCGTGGCACTACCGTCTTGCTCGCGACCCATAATCGCGAGTTAATCCGCCGTTTTCCGCGCCGGGTTATTGCTTTGGAAAATGGCCAGTTGGTCGACGATTATACACCCTGAAGGCGGACTGAGTTTTCTGTCTGTCAGGAAAGGGAAGGGGTAGCAGGTGTTTGATCGAATTGTCTATCTGTGTCGGCGTGTACTTCGCAATCTCAAGGGAAGCCCGATCCTTTGCAGTGCCGCAATCGGTACGGTTGCAGTTGCCTTGACTATACTCGTCTTTTTTGCGCTGATCGTACTCAATGTTCAAAAAATGGCCGCTCATTGGAGTAAGGAAATCCAGGTGGTGGCCTATCTTGACAACGATCCGCCAGGGGCGAGGCTCGACGATTGGCGCAAGTTGATCAAGGGTATGCCCGAGGTGGGGCAGGTTCGATATGTGGACCAAGACGAGGCGTTTCGCCGTTTTCGCGCCAGACTAGGTTCCGATTCCGATTTGCTGGAAGGATTTGGTGTCGAGATATTGCCGGCTTCTCTGGAAATAACCCTAAAAGAAGGTCATCGCAGCCAAATGGCGGCTGAAGCGGTTGTAGGCCGGCTCCGCCAGAATCCTGATTTCTCCGAATTCAGTTATGGTCAAGACTGGCTGGAGCGTTTCGAATCGTTTCTCGGTATGCTGCGCTTCGGAGGTGCTATCCTTGGCTCTTTTCTGTTGTTCGCCGCACTGTTCATCGTTGCCAATACCATCAAGCTGACTCTCTATGCCCGTCGGGACGAACTGGAGATTATGGCTCTGGTCGGTGCCACGCCTTTTTACATCAAAACTCCATTTCTGCTCGAAGGAGCCCTGCATGGGGCGCTGGGTGGGCTTTTGGCCTTGATTGGGTCTTTTGCCGTTTTTCAGCTTTTTCTGCAGCGGGGCCTGTCTTCTTTGCTCCTGGTATCCGGTAACGAACAGATCGCCTTCCTCAGCTGGCAACAGCAGCTATTTGTGATTGTCGTAGGCATTCTGCTTGGGATTATCGGCAGCGCCCTGTCCTTGCGGAAGTTTGTTCGTATTTAGGAAAGCCCTCGGATGAATCTTCTCAGGACGCCATATCTGTTGATAATGCTGCTGGGCTTATTCGTGCTGCTTTCAGGCGTCTGCTTGGCTGTTGAGAACAAGGAGGATAGTCGCGAGGAACTTAAAGAGATTCAGAAGCGAATCGACGACCTTGCTGCCAGTCTGGAGCAGGGGCAAAAGAAACAAAGTGCCCTGGAAAAGGATCTTGAGGGGGTGCGTCGTCAATTGACCCGGTTGCGGTCTCGGCAACAACGGCACACGAACCGCTTGCATGCCTTGAATGAAGGAATTGCCGCCAAAGAAGCAGCGATTGCTGATATTAGGGCGCAGAGCCGCCAGCGTAAAGAGTTGGTGGGGCGACGGTTGGCAGCCATCTACCGCGGTGGGCAGATGCGTTTGCTGAAGATACTGTTCTCAAATCGCCCACCCGCGTCCCTGGCCGAGGATTACCATCTGTTCAAGCGTGTCGTTCAGCACGACCGGCAATTGCTGGACGCCTTTCGGCGTGACCAGGAGGCCCTTGGACAGGAATTGGGCGCGTTGGAAGCCCTGCGTAAGCAGCGCTTACAGCAGATGGATGAGCTCAAAGCCAGCCGTCAGACCCTGGATCAAGGACGGCGTTTGAAGAAACGCCTGCTGGCAAAATTGCAACGCCGTCAGGGTGCCATGAACGACGAACTGGCAGCACTCAAGGAGAAGCGCGCCCGCCTGACGAAGTTGGTCAAAAGGCTTGAAACGGCCCCGGCCAGCAAGTATACTCAGACCGCCGGGAAGTTCGCCCAGCAGAAGGGGCGCCTGCTCTGGCCGGTTAAAGGGCGTATCAAGGTTCCGTTCGGTACCGGGCGTTTAGCCGGTCTCGGAACCTTGTACGACAGCCAGGGTGTCGAAATCGAAGTGTCCGACAACCAGGCGATCCACGCCATCTGGAGTGGCCAGGTTATCTATGCCAACAACTTTCGCGGCTATGGTAATATGATCATCATCGATCATGGCGATAACTTTTACACTCTCTACGCCCAAGCCAGCAGTTTGCAGAAGAAGGTCGGAGACCCGGTGGAAGCAGGGGAGCTTCTCGGTTATCCTGGCTATGAAGATGCCGACAGCATTTATTTCGAAATAAGGCATCACGGTACCCCCCTTGACCCGTTGTCCTGGCTCAAGCCCCGCTCTTGAAGCCCCTTACAGGAGTCCAGTTAATGCAAAACAACAAGCGGCCGACTGCTTTGGTTCTTATGTTGGTGCTGGTATTGTTCGGCTGGCTGACCACCAGCCGCGCTGATCGCGCCGCGACCGCCAAGGAGCCGGACAGCTATCAGGAACTGCAGCTTTTCACCGACGTTCTTTCGATTATTCGCAGGAGTTACGTCGAAGAGGTTTCGGTCAAGGACCTGGTACACGGTGCGGTGAACGGCATGCTGGCATCTCTTGATCCCCACTCCTCGTTTTTGCCACCCGAAATGTATAAAGAGATGAAGATCGATACCAGCGGCGAATTTGGCGGGCTAGGTATCGAAATTACGATCCGGGACGGTATTCTGACTATTGTTTCGCCTATCGAGGGGACTCCCGCCGATCGTGCCGGCCTGCTTGCCGGCGACATGATCGTCAAGATCGGTGACCGGTTCACCAAGGATATGACCATCATGGAGGCCGTCAAACTGATGCGCGGCCCTAAAGGAACCAAAATTACAATCTCCGTCATGCGGGAATCCTTCGCCAAGCCCATCGAGTTCGAGATTGTTCGGGAAATTATCAAGGTCAAAAGTATCAAGGCACGCACTTTGGAAGACAATTTTGGTTATGTGCGCATCACCCAGTTTCAGGAACGAACCCATGACGACCTGATCAGGGCACTGACTGAACTTAAAAAAGAAAACCAGGGCACCCTGGACGGTTTGGTTCTCGATTTGCGCAACAATCCAGGTGGGTTGCTCGATCAGGCTGTGAAGGTTTCCAACTCCTTTCTTGACAAGGGATTGATCGTTTATACCGAAGGGCGCGAGGAAGGGAGCCAGATGCAATTTACAGCTCGTAGCGCCGGAACCGAGCCTGACTATCCCATCGTGGTGCTGATCAACGGTGGCAGTGCCAGTGCCTCTGAAATCGTGGCCGGCGCCCTCCAGGATAACGACCGGGCTGTTATTCTCGGTACGCGGAGTTTCGGCAAGGGTTCTGTCCAGACCATTATTCCCATGAGTGAAGATTCCGGTTTACGCTTGACCACCGCCCGCTATTTTACCCCAAGCGGTAGGTCCATCCAGGCGAAAGGGATCGTGCCTGACATTGAGGTTAAGCCAATGGAGATAAAAGAAGTTAAGGGAATTAAAGGGGTTAGAGAAAAAGACCTTGCAAATCACATTGATTCTCCAGGGGTTGAAAAACCGACACCCAGCGAGGAACATAAGGACCTCAGGTTTTCCCTGGATGAAAAGGCGCAGCAGGATTATCAGCTGCTGAGGGCTCTCGATCTTCTTAAGGGGTGGCAGATTCTTAAAAATCTCAACGGCAATGCGGCCTGAGAAGCAGCCGATAGGGCAGCCATTCCAGGGGGATGATTTCATCCCCCTGTTTTTATGAGCATTTATGGCTAAGAAAAAAACTACATCCCGCAAAACCGGCAGGGCCAGGAAATCGACCCGCAAAGCCAGCAGTCAAAGGTTGAGGGTCCTTCTCGCAGCCCTGTTTTTGACCGGGTTCCTGATCTTCTGTCTGGTGGTACTCGGGCATCTCCGCCAAACCTGGCATTCCAGTAATAAGCCGGTGCCTGTGCAGGTTGAATCTGTTCCCATGCCGGTGGCACAGAAACCGTCTATTGGGGATGTCCAGCTGGAACTGGACAGTGTTTTGTGGCGCGCCGGGATCTCTTTCGATCTGTTGCAGATAAGCAGCGAAGCTGGACTGTTGCGCTACGAAATTCGCGCGCCCATGCCGAAGCGCAAGGTGTTCAACAGGCTCAAAAAGCGTCTCACAAAGATCTCTTCTGGACTGCAGCTTGATGCTGACCGGCCTGATGGCGGTGTTTCCATTCACTATGGGCAACAGTTGTTGTTTCTTATTTATTTCAATCCTTCCAGAAGTTCCGAACCGGTAACGGTTCGACCACGTCTGGCGATTATTGTCGACGACCTCGGCCATGACGTGAGGGTCGCTGCAAGTCTTGCAGACATTCCCCTGCCAATCACCTTTGCTATTCTTCCTTATCCATCTCAGGCTGCTTCGGTAGCTCGTCTGGCGCATCAGCATGGCAATGAAGTGATGATTCATATTCCTATGGAGCCTCGTGCTTATCCGGCTGTTGACCCCGGCCCGGAAGCTTTGCTGCATACTATGGAGACGACCGATCTTCAGATGCAAATGAACAGATGGCTTGATCTACTGCCATTTGTCGTCGGCGGGAACAACCATATGGGGTCTCGGTTGACCGAGGATAAGACTTCCATAGGCGCGGTTCTTCAGGTCATGAAACAGCGGGGCCTGTTTTTTGTTGACAGTAAAACTACCGCCGAATCGGTCGTTGTCAGTGAGTCTCTGCGCGTAGGGGTGCCGGTAATCTCGCGGGATGTTTTTCTGGATAATGTCAGAGAGGTTCCTGCGATTGCACGTGAGATTAGAAAACTGGCCGGAGTGGCGCGACGACGCGGTTCTGCGGTAGGGATCTGTCACCCCTATCCGGAAACCCTGGCCGCGTTGCGGCAGGAGGCCGAGGTGCTGCACGCGCAGGGGATTGATGTGGTGCCGGTATCGAAGTTGCTGGCACCTGAATATCAGCAAACAGTAGGCAAGGGGGGATAGCAGGCTGCGGTGGCCGGGATGAAGCGACCAAAATAAGGAACTGCGTTACCAACGATCAATTTTGTCAGTAAAACGGCAAAATTATTTGCCAGTTTCAGGCTAACTTGTTCGCAATCCTGGTTTTAGCGTGCAGGAAGTCCTGGCGATGTTCGTCTAGCAACATGCTGCTGGTCGGTTTGTTGTTTATCCGGCGAATGAGCAGAAAAGCGTCGTTTGCTATTTTCGGTTTGAGTAGGGTGGACTCGACCAGGTGATAAAGTCTGGTTTTTCCCCGCTGTAGAAAGCGTCCCTCAAACTCCTTGATCTCCACCGTTTTCTGCGATATCTCCAAGCCCTTGTCGTCGAAACGGTGAAAGATCAGGGACGATTTTTCAAAACCGTTTCTGGTCGGTGCCAGCCGTATGACGAAGTAAGAGCGCTGGGCCGATTCGCGAAACAGGTCTCGTAGTGGATTGGAAGGCGCAATCTCTTTCTGCGAGCGGTAGAAATAGCGGAAAACCAGGTCCGAAAAGCAGGCTTCTTCCAGATATCCTGTGAGCTGGCCGTCGGACGTTTCACAATAATAGTCGCTGCTGGTGCCGCCTTCGTCTTGCGTCAACGGGGTCCCGCAGATAAGGCAATCGGGAACCAGGCACTTCTGGCGCTGTGTCAGCGCCTGTTCACGCTGGCGTTTCTCCAGCGCAATACGGTCGCGAATTTCTGCAATTCGGGAACGGTCACAATTCCTGGCCCCCAAAATCACCTGGCGTGCAAGATGGGAAAACTGCAGGTGGACATTGGTCCCCCGACCGTGGGTGAGGATCGGATAGATTCGCCCTTCGGGATTGGTATTGAGCGATTCGACCTTGGGACTTTTGGCGATATAGCCGTCCAGACATTGGTAGCCACGGTTGATGGCATAGCCTTTGAGGAGTTGGTAGGCATCCTTGAAAGGGCCTTTATAGCGGACCCGCGAATCGATCAGGCACGGCAGCAGTCGCAGGGTCCTTTTGGAGATGCCCTGACTTTCGCAGAAATTATAGAGATTTTTGCAGTTTTCCAGAGACGGTGCATCCTTGACCGGAATGATAATCCGGTCTGCCGCATAAAGCGCGTTGCGGGTCAGGGTGTCAAGGGCAGGGCGAGTATCGATGATGACGATACCCTGCAATGCTCCCGAGGCCAGGGTGCGGCCCAGGCGATCAAAGCCGGCTTCCCTGATTTCGGGCAGTTCGTCCAGCCGGCGGCTGGATGGAATGAACTGAACGCCGTATTCGCCGATTTCCAGCAGCTCTTCAGGCCGCGTGCCGCTGAACAGAGCGCCGACATCGCTGCGGGGTGGGGTTTTGCCGATGCGAAACATGCGGTCCACGGAAAAGTGATTGTCGAAACTGAACAGGGTGACCGGCAATTCTTCGTTCAGGGCCTTGAGGTAGATAGCCAGGTTGGTGGCAAGAGTGGTCTTGCCGACACCGCCTTTTTCACTGGAAATGGTAATTACGTAGGGATTCTGCATGGATCGATCCTCGTTTGAATGCTGAGCCTTACCTTATAGAAGCAAGCAGGGCAAACTGTCAATAGAAACCCCGTGTCCAGCAGAAAAAACCGAAGCCAAATCGCACCGTTTCGATTAACCGGAGGAAATCGCCTGGGATGGAACCTGCAAACATTCTGACCGTTTCACGTCTCGTAGGGCTGCTCAAGGAACTGGTCGAAGAAAATTTCATGCAGGTGGTAGTAGCCGGGGAGATCGGCAATTTTTCCGCTCCCGCTTCCGGCCACTTCTATTTTGCTCTCAAGGACGATCGTCATCAGCTGCGGGCGGTCATGTTTCGCATGCACAATCGGGCTTTGAGCTTTGTGCCGCAAAACGGCATGGAGGTCATTGCGCACGGCCATATGTCTGTATATCCCCAGCGGGGGGAACTGCAATTGGTCGTCGAAAGCCTGCAACCACGCGGACTCGGCAGTCAGCAACTGGCTTTGGAGCAGCTCCGGGCCCGGCTGGAAGGCGAGGGGCTTTTCGATGCGTCCCGCAAGCGTCCGCTTCCGGCCTTTCCCGGGACGATCGGTGTGGTCACCTCTGCGACTGGGGCCGCCATTCACGATATTCTTAATGTTTTGCGCCGACGTGGCAGCGGTTTGCGGGTGCTGCTCTGTCCGGTGCCGGTGCAGGGGGATGAGGCGGCGCCTCGTATTGCCGAAGCGATTGCCGACCTCAACCACCATGGCCAGGCCGACGTGCTGATCGTGGGCCGGGGTGGCGGTTCGCCGGAGGATCTGTGGGCCTTTAACGAGGAACCGGTAGCCCGGGCGATCTTTGCCTCGGCCATTCCGGTCATCTCTGCCGTCGGTCACGAGGTCGATTTCACCATCGCCGATCAGGTCGCCGATTTGCGTGCCCCGACCCCCAGCGCTGCAGCGGAACTGGTGGTAAAGGAACGGCGCGCCCTGGAAAGCCATATCGATCATCTTACCATGCGCCTCAGCCGGCAGATGACCGGTCGACTTGCCTTGTTGCGCGAACGGATCGCCGGCTACAGCCGACGGCTGCAGGCTTCGCTCCATCGTGTCGTCCAGTCCCGGCGACAGGTCGAGGCGCTGGCCCGGCGTGCCGAGGCGGCAATGTTGAGCAGACAACAGGCTGCTGTGGCCCGGCTGCAGCTAGCTGCGGGACGTCTTGACAGCTTGTCGCCCCTTGCCACCCTGGCGCGCGGATATGCCATTGTCACTCCCATCGGAGAACCGGTAGCGGTGCGCGATGCCGCCACGCTTGAAGAGGGGACATCTGTGCACCTGCGGTTCGCCCGCGGCACAGCGGAAGCGCAGGTGACGAAAGTTTCGGAGGAGCCCTGATTGAGCTTTCCCTGACAAGCCTCTTGACTGCAACGGTAGAGGATGACGATAATTAGGGTTGATTTTTTTAACGCAAAAGGATTTATTGGCCATGGCCAAACAAGATAATTTCGAAACGGCTCTGCATACCCTTGAAGAGGTGGTCGACCGTCTGGAAAATGCCGATCTGTCCCTGGAAGAGGCCCTGGCTTCTTTTGAACAGGGAGTAGCCAGTGCGGCTCGGTGTCAGGAACTGCTCAAGGCTGTAGAAACACAGGTGGAGGTGCTGCTGAAAAAGCAGGACCAGACCTTTGCCGTGGAAAAATTTCAGGAATAATTCTCTTTTCTCGGAGTAATAATGGATCTCAACAGTTACCTTAAAGATCGTCAACAGCGTGTCGATGCGGCACTCGACAAATTTCTGCCCGCCGAAGACACCCTCCCCGAACGCCTTCATCAGGCCGTGCGCTATTCCGTTTTCGCCGGCGGTAAACGCCTGCGGCCGATTCTCATGATGGCGGGTTGCGAAGCGGTTGGCGGCGATATAGAGCGTGTTATGCCGGCCGCCTGTGCTATGGAGATGATCCATACCTATTCACTGATTCATGACGATCTTCCGGCAATGGATGACGATGACTTTCGCCGCGGGCGGCCGACCTGTCACAAAGTCTACGGCGAGGCCCTGGCTATTCTGGCAGGTGACGCCCTGTTGACCGAGGCCTTTATTCTGCTGTCCGGGATGTCCTCCGACACTCCGGAGGCATCCGATGCCTGCCGTAAAGCGACGCATATCATTGCCCGTTGTGCAGGTTCCATGGGCATGGTCGGCGGTCAGGTGGTCGATATGGAATCAGAAGGCAAGGAGATCGACCTGCCGACCCTGGAGTATATCCATACCCACAAGACAGGGGCTCTGATTCTGGCCTCGGTTCAGGTCGGTGCGCTGCTCGGCGGAGGTGACGATAAGGCCTACAACGCCCTGACCCGCTATGCCGAGGCGTCCGGGCTGGCATTTCAGGTGGCGGATGACATTCTCGACATCGTCGGCGATCAGGAAGTGCTCGGCAAGGACGTCGGCAGCGATGAGGCGCGCGGCAAGGCCACCTATCCGGCCTTGCTCGGGCTGAAAACAGCACGGCAACGGGCGCGAGACCTGCGAGATCTGGCTTTAGACAGCCTGGTCGACTTCGGCGCAGCCGCCGAACCGCTTCGTCAGATCGCTCATTACATCGTCGATCGCTCTTTCTGACGGGCTGTAGCGAAACAGCCTGTGGAGCCCTTTGATGGACAACCTTAAACATGGATGATTTCTGTCCTTGTTTTTGCAAGTAAGACGGAAATTTATTTCGGCTTGCGGCGTCCCAAAAGAGCATGGATAAATTTTTAACATGTTGCTCAATAAACCATGAAGTAGGTTCAACAATGAGTATTCTGCATCAACTGCAATCTCCCGCCGAATTGAAGAATTTTACCCCGGCCGAATTGGATCAGCTGGCCGGAGAATTGCGTGAAAAAATTATCGATACGGTGGCTGAAAACGGCGGTCACCTTGCCAGCTCCCTTGGTGTGATCGAACTGACCATAGCGCTGCATCGGGTACTGAACTCCCCCGATGACAAGATCGTCTGGGACGTCGGGCACCAGGCGTATGCCCACAAGCTGCTCACCGGTCGCTTCGACCGGTTTCATACTCTGCGGCAGTTCGGTGGCATCAGCGGCTTTCCCAAGCGTCGGGAAAGCCCTCACGATGCATTCGATGTCGGCCATAGCAGTACTTCCATCTCGGCGGCTCTCGGCATGGCTTCCGGCCGGGATTACCGTAGACAGCAGCAAAAGATGGTCGCGGTTATCGGAGATGGCTCGTTGACAGGCGGGCTGGCCTTCGAAGGGCTCAATCATGCCGGACATCTCAAAAAGAACCTCATCGTCGTGCTCAATGACAACGAGATGTCTATTTCCCCCAATGTCGGCGCCATTTCCTCCCTTATCAACCGCAAGTTGACCTCCGAGCTGGCGGTGCGGTTAAAAAAAGAAGCGGAGAACTTTCTAAACCATGTGCCGCGTTTCGGCAAAGACCTGCTTAAAGTCGCCCGTCGCGCCGAAGAGGCGTTAAAGGGTTTCTTCACCCCCGGCATGCTATTCGAAGCCCTCGGTTTCGACTACGTTGGCCCGCTCAACGGACACCGGCTCAATCAGTTGATTGAAGCCTTTGAAAACGTGGTCAATCTCGAAGGGCCGGTTTTGGTACATGTTGTTTCCCGTAAAGGAAAGGGTTATCAGCCGGCTGAGCAGAATCCGTCACTGTTCCATGGCATCGGCCCCTTCGATCGCGAAACCGGTCGGCCCAAAGCCAGCAAGGGTGGCGCCAGCAGCTATACCGGAGTGTTCGGCAAGACCCTGGTCAAACTGGCCGAGCGCGATGAACGCATCATCGCTATTACCGCCGCCATGCTCGAAGGTACCGGTCTGAAGGAGTTTTCCCAGCGCTTTCCGGAACGGTTCTACGATGTCGGTATCGCCGAGCAGCATGCGGTTACCTTTGCCGCCGGTCTGGCCTGCCAGGGACTGCGCCCTACGATTGCCCTTTATTCAACCTTTTGCCAGCGCGCCTACGACAACGTGGTGCACGACGTGGCTTTGCAGAATCTGCCGGTAACCTTCGCCATCGACCGGGCCGGGTTGGTCGGAGCCGACGGTCCGACTCATCACGGGACCTTTGATTTTTCCTTCCTGCGTCATGTGCCCAATTTGACCATCATGGCACCTCGGGATGAACTTGAGCTGCAGCGGGCCATGGTTACTGCCGGTACCGTTGATGGTCCTTTCGTCTATCGCTACCCCCGCGGGCAGGCGCTCGGCCTGCCCCTTGGAGATCTGCCCGCCGCTGCCGAGATCGGTCGCGGTGAAAAGCTGCGGCACGGCAGTGACGGGGTGATTTTCGCGCTCGGCGTCGTTTGTAGCGAGGCGTTGGAGGCCGCCGCGCAACTTGATAAGGAAGGCCTGTCGCTGGCAGTGGTCGATGCCCGCTTTCTGGCACCTCTCGATCGTCAGTTGCTCGTTGAAGAAGCGCGCCGGACCGGTCTGGTTGTTACCGTCGAGGAAAATGTCCTGGCCGGCGGTTTCGGTTCTGCGGTGTTGGAGATGCTGGCAGAAGAACAGCTTACCCCTCGCGTATTGCGCCTTGGCCTCCCGGACCGCTTCATTGAGCAGGGAACCCAGCAGGAATTGCGAGCCCTGTGCGGCATCGATGCAGCTGGAATCGCCCGCCAGATTCGTACCTTTTGCGGGATGGACGAAGATCAGGCCACAGCCGGTTGAGAAACGCTTCAGTGTCTTTTCAGGCCGCCCCTGGGCGGCCTTTTTATTTGAACCGGTTTCTTTTATGCTGTTAACCCGAATTTTCAACCAGGTTGACAATATTTGAAGGAGCGTGTTAGCTTCCGTGCCATGAACAGGCCCCTGTACAGCATTCGCATGCGTTCCACCCGAGATGGCCATCACCACTCAGGATCCGAGCGCCTGGCAAACGTCGCCGAGCTTGAGCAACTGGCCGGTAGCATGGTGCAACGTGCCTTGAAACATAGTCGGGGCAGGGCCGAATCGATTCAGCTATCTATTGAGCAGGTGGCCGAGGAGCAGGTTCTGCGGGCAGGGCTTCCCGACTTGCGCACCTGGCTTGTGGATGACTATGGGCAGGGACGTCAGGCGGCGGGGTGGCTACTTCGCGAAGCTGGCGTTTCTGCAAGAGCTGTCGACTCTGCGATCAAGGCCATGACTGCCGGAGCTTCACCGGAAGGTCGGAGCATGCGCGGTGCCATGCTGATCGATGCGGACAACGGCGAGCGCCTTGAGCCCGATCGAGGGCGGGGGGTGCGAGTCAGCCGCATGGATCTTTCCTCGCAGGCCCGAGAGGCCTTGAATAGACAGTTGCAGGCTCTCGGGCTCGATAATGATCATGTGCGTGAAGCCCTGGTGCTGGCCGGCAAGGTGTTGACCGCACCGGGGATTGTGGCCGAGCTTTGCTGGTCCGATGATCCTGACTACACAGCCGGCTATGTGGCCAGTATCCGGCAGGGTTACGTACGGTTTCCCCATCTGAAGCCCTTGGGCGAAGAACGGGGCGGCAGGGCATTTTTCGTTTCTGCCGATGCAATAGACCTGGCCTCGCTAATCTACTATCTGGAAACCCGGCCGGTGCTGTTCGAGCGCATCGGTCATCTGCATCAGCCACAGCCCTGGATGGCACAACGATGAGCAATTGGCAACTACAACTCGACAGCCTTCGGCAGGAAGGGCTGCTGCGAGAACTGCGCACCGTCGAGGGAGCCCAGGGACCCTACGTGGAGATCGATGGCCGGCGGGTATTGCTGCTGTGCTCCAATAATTATCTCGGTCTCGCCGGGCATGCGCAGGTCGTCGAGGCAATGTGCAAGGCCACGGCCCGTTACGGGGCCGGAAGCGGCGGCAGCCGGTTGATTTCCGGTTCCATGACCTGCCATCGCCTGTTGGAAGAGCAACTGGCCGCGTTCAAAGACAGCGAACGGGCGCTGCTGTTCAATTCAGGTTATGCGGCCAACTGCGGCATCTTGCAGGGGTTGTTCGGCGAAGGCGATGTGATTTTCTCCGATGCCTTCAATCACGCTTCCATTATCGATGGCTGCCGGCTAAGCAAAGCACGCACCGTCGTTTATCCCCATGGCGATGTCCAGGCCCTTGAAGCCCTTATGGAGGCCGAAGCTCCGAAACGTAGCGGTCGCTGGCTGATCGTTACCGACGGTGTGTTCAGCATGGACGGTGATCTGGCGCCTCTGCCCGAGCTGGTGCGTCTCAAACGGCGCTACGATGCTCTGCTGATGGTCGATGATGCTCATGGAACCGGGGTGCTGGGGGGCGGTGGTCGAGGCAGCGGCGAGGAGCTCGGTTGCTTGCAGGACATCGATCTGCATATGGGAACCCTGGGTAAAGCCCTCGGCTTGTTCGGCGCCTATCTGGCCGGACCAGGGGCAGTCATCGAACTGCTCATCAACCGGGCCCGCTCATTCGTTTTTTCCACCAGTTTGCCACCGGCGGTGCCGGCCGGAGCTCAGGCGGCGCTTGATATCGTCAGCGGTGCGGAAGGGGCTCGATTGCGACAGGCGCTGGCGGTCAACCGGGCGCGATTCGTGGCCTGCTTGCGGACCGGGGGGCTTTCCGTACCCGAATACCCCAGTCCCATCGTACCGATTATTACCGGTGAGCCTGCTCCGACCATGGCTGCCAGTGAAAAGTTGCTGGCGGAAGGGTATTTCGTCCAGGGTATTCGGCCGCCGACCGTGCCGGCCGGCAGTTGTCGCCTGCGGGCCACGTTGATGGCGGTGCATGCGCCGGCCGACCTGGAGGCCGCGGCACAGGCTGTTCTCAGAGCGGTGCAAGGAGCAGAATCATGAAGGAATGGCGCTCAAATGACGGTCGCCTCCTAAGCTATCTGGATGCCGGCAGCGGTCCGCCGCTGGTTCTGTTGCACGGCTGGGCCATGTCCTCCGCGGTGTTTGCCGAGGCGGTGGCGGAGCTGAGTGACGAGTACCGGGTTCTGGCGCCCGACCTGCCGGGGCACGGCCGTTCGACGCCCGGCGTCGATTACAGCCTCGATACGCTGGCCGGGAACCTGCTCAGGTGGATGGAATCTCTCGATCTGAGCGACATTCGCTTGCTCGGCTGGTCGTTGGGCGGGCAGATTGCCTTGCGCCTCGCGACCCTGACCGGGGCGCGGCTGAGCCGTTTGCTGTTGGTGGCCACTACCCCTCGGTTCGTGGCTGAAGGCGAATGGATTCATGGCCTGCCCGACGGTCAGGTACGCATTATGGCCCGGGGCTTGAAGCGCCGTTTTGCCAACACCCTGGACGATTTTTTTGCTCAGCAATTCGGCGCCGATGAATTGTCTGAGGATCGTCGACGGAATATCTGGCAGCAGTTTGCGCCGACGGTGATGCCGCCGCAGCAGGAGGCGGCCCTGGCCGCCCTGGAAACCCTGCGCGGCAGCGACCTGCGACAATCCTTGCAGAATTTGTCGCTGCCGACCCTGGTCATGCACGGCACTGAGGATGCCATCATTCCCCACGCTGCCGGCCGTTACCTGGCCGAGCATCTCCCGCGAGGCCGTTTCGAAACGATGGCTGGTCTCGGGCATGCCCCTTTTCTCAGCCGTCCGCAGGAGAGTTTTTTGCTGTGGCGGGAGTTCTGCCGTATATGACAGCCGCTGTTGACAGGCGTCGCTTGCGGCGCAATTTCAGCACCAGCGCCGGAAGCTACGATCGCCACGCCAGGGTGCAAAAGCAGGTGGTTTCCTTATTGCTGGACCTGCTGAGTTCACGCTGCCCACAGCAGGGGAGCTTTCTTGACATTGGTTGCGGAACCGGAACGCTGGCCTGCGAACTTTCGCGGCGAAACCCGCAATTACGTCCCGTTCTGTGCGATATCGCCCACGGTATGACCGTGCAGGCCCGCAAGCATCTGCCCGTGGCTCTGGCCGTCGATGCTGCTGCCGAAGCACTCCCGTTTGCTGACAGCAGTGTCGATCTGATCTGTTCCTCCTCGGTCTATCAATGGATTCCCCATCTTGCCGGGGCGTTCGCTGAAAACGCCAGGGTTCTTAAAGATGGCGGCCTGTTCGCTTTTGCTCTTTTCGGCAAGGATACCCTGCGGGAATTGAAGGCGGCCTATCGTCAGGCCGCCGAGAAACTGGGGGCTGACGCAGGACATTTGCACGATCTGCCTGCACAGAACCTGGTTCGTCAGGCGCTGGCTCAGGCCGGTTTTCAGCAACTGGAACTGCAGCGGCAGGAATTGGTGGAGTATCACGGAGATGTGGCGGAACTGCTGCACGGTCTCAAGGGCATCGGTGCCGGTAACGCCAATCCGGAAGCGCCGCGAGGTCTTGCGTCACGGCGCCTGCTGCGTGATATGATGGACATTTACCGGCAGTGCTATGGCCGGGAAGGGCGGGTGCCGGCTACCTATGAGGTGCTGTTCGGACTGGCGGTCCGGCCGCCGCGACAGAGGTAGCCGAGAGCTGTTAAAGAACCTGTAAGACGAAGCATTTGAGATAATCGGTTTCCGGGCAGTTGAGCAATATCGGATGGTCGTAGGCCTGGCCGCGCTGTTCGACCAGACGCAGGTCGCGCCCGCCCTTGCGAGCGGCCTGGCGCAGGGTGTCGAGAAAAATTTCCCGCTGCATGTGGTAGGAACAGGAACAGGTGAAGAGGTAGCCGCCCGGTTGGAGCAGCTCCATGGCCCGACGGTTGACGGTCAGATAGCCCCGCACCGCCTGTTGAAGACGCTTTTTGCTCTTGACGAAGGCCGGTGGGTCAAGAATGATGGTGTCGAAGCGCTCACCCCTGGCCTGGAGGACTTTGAGCTCTTCAAAAACATCGCTCTGGCGAAAAGAACAGGTTTGTTCCTGAAAGTTTTGGCGGGAGTTGCTCCTGGCCAGCTCCACCGCGCGTTCCGAGATGTCGATGCCCAGAACTTTCGCGGCGCCGTAGCGGGCGGCATGGATCGACCAGCTACCCGAATAGCAGAACAGGTCGAGTACCCGCCGCCCTTCGACCCGGCCCTTCAGGGCGGCATGGTTTTCTTTCTGGTCGAGAAAGTGCCCGGTCTTCTGCCCCTGTAGAACATCGACCTCAAAACGCAGGCCATGTTCGGTAATCAGCAGCGATTCGGGCAGTTGGCCGCTGATGTGTTCCACCTTTTGCGGCAGGCCTTCCAGTTCCCGCACCGCCACGTCGTTGCGGGCGATTACGGCAAGGGGGTTCAAAAGCTCTTTAAGGGCTTGCAGAATGACGTCGCGGCGCCGTTCCATGCCGAGGGTAAGCAGTTGCAGAACCAGCACACGGTCGTAGCGATCGACCACCAGACCGGGCAGGCCATCGGCCTCGCCATGGACGAGGCGCAGGGCATTGAGATCGCCGTAAATTTCCTGCCGGTAGGCCAGGGCAGCTTGCAACTTACGCCGAAAAAAATCGATAGTGTCGATTTCTTCCTCGTTGCGGGATAGCAAACGGGCGGCAATAAGGGATTTAGGATTAAAGTAAGCGGTGCCGAGAACCTGGCCCGAAGCGCTGCAGACGGTCAGAGTCTCGCCAGGTTCGGGTTGGCCGTCTATGCGGTCAATTTCGTTGCTGAACACCCACGGGTGTCCTTGCCGTACCCGGCGGTCGTGGCCGGTTCGCAATATGAGGCGATTCATTTGCAAATGGGGCTGGTGAACAGGGCTTGGATAATCAGGCGGGCCTGCTCGGAAACGACCGAATAGTAAACTTCCACGCCGCTGCGCCGTCCTTCAATTATGCCCTTGTTCTTGAGTAAGGCCAGATGCTGGGACACGGTGGCCTGGGGCAGGCCGAGACATTCCCAGATCTTTTTGACATTGCATGCTTCGGACAGGAGGCCGGCGACTATTTTCAGCCGAATGGGATGGCCCAGGACTTTGAGGATTTCCGCTTCTCGCTCGAAATTGTGATTTTTGTCGAAGGTTTCTGGCATCTGTATCCCTGTGTAGAAGAAAGACATAGAAAATTAAATATATGAATGTTAGTGAGGGGGTCGCTCGATGTCAAATGATTTCTGCGGCTTCCGGTGTAAAAACTACTATCCAAATAATGCACTCGATTCAGGAGATATTTCCTTAAATGTTATTTGCTGCTTTCACATTTTTGTTCGGTTTGGGGATCCTCTATGTCGGTGCCGAAACCATGGTTAATTCCAGTTCACGTCTGGCAGCCTCCTGGGGCATTCGGCCGCTGGTGATCGGCATGACCGTGGTCGCCTTCGGCACCAGCATGCCGGAGATGATGGTTTCCCTACTGGCGGCTTTTCGCGGTTCCGCCGATATCGCAGCCGGTAACATTGTCGTCTCTAATATCGCCAACATCGGCCTGATTCTCGGTTTTACCGCGCTTATTGCTCCGTTGGTGGTACAGCGGTCGCTGCTCAAGCGAGAGGTGCCGTTCATGATCGGTGCCTCGTTGCTGCTGGTTGCGCTGGCTTGGGATGGCACTCTCGGCTTCGTCGATGGAGCTATATTGTTCAGCCTGTTGCTGGTCTTTCTCGGTTACTGCCTGGTCACCGCACGCCGCAACGATAGCGGAGAAACATCCAGCTCTGCAGTTATGGCCAGTACTTCAAGGCTGCGAGATTCCCTGCTGGTACTTATCGGTATCGTCGGCCTCGGTGTCGGTGCGGAGATGATGGTCCGCTCCGCAGTGGTACTGGCGAGGGCTTTCGGAGTTTCGGAGCTGGTGATCGGCATCAGCGTGGTGGCGCTCGGCACCAGCCTGCCGGAATTGGCCGCCAGCGGCCTGAGTGCAATGAAGGGGCACGCCGACCTGAGTATCGGCAATGTGCTCGGCAGCAATATTTTCAATATCCTCTTTGTGCTCGGAGTTTGCCCGATGATCCGGCCCCTGGCCATCGATCCGTCGTTGCTTCGGCTGCAGATACCGGTGATGTTGCTCTTTTCCGTTGGTCTGGTACCGTTGCTGGGACATCGCTACCGTATTTGCCGCTGGAAAGGACTGCTGCTGCTCGGTGGTTACCTGGCCTTCATCGTGGGACTGTTTCTATGAGGATTGTTCGTAAAAACTGGTGGATTTCACTTTGGCTGCTGATCTGGATGGCCTGTGTCGGTTGGCCTTGCCGTGCCGCCCAGCCGGAGCCGGCCGAACAGCTTCCGGTGGCTGAGCCGGTCGCTGAAACTTACCACTACGATATCGCCTTTCTGTGGTTTGATCGTATTGCCGAGGCCGAACTGAGCCTGCAGCCGGCAGAAGACCCGAATCGCTGGCAGGTCATGCTCGAGGCCAGCACCCGCGGGGTGGCCGCCTGGTTGACCAGCGATCGTGCCCATAACTATGCTTCCTTCATGAAACTGGAAAGGGACGGCGCTTTCACTGCGCTACGCCACGACTCCAACATCATCAAGACCAAAGACGGTCGGCGGCGGGTACGTCTGAAAAGCTATCTGTTCGATTATGACCGGCAGCGTATCGTCAGGCAAATCAAACGCGACGGTCGCCAGAAAGATGATGTGGTCCTGCCCATGCCTGCGGCCAAGCCCAACGATATTCTGACCGCCTTCTATAATTTTCGGCGCGGCTTCTACGGT